>Ga0307417_10000089_pt1:2500-36009 | contig 36009 bp, 36 predicted proteins | sample SalMarWE160210MG_2_FD_202514 | JGI IMG/M metagenome (GOLD analysis project Ga0307417, IMG submission 202514) | Salt marsh sediment microbial communities from the Plum Island Ecosystem LTER, Massachusetts, United States - WE1602-10 | ecosystem: Environmental > Aquatic > Marine >... | reverse complement strand
ATCAATCAATGGCTGCGCCAGTACAACCATGTCCGGCCGCACCACGCCCTCGGCATGCGACCGCCAGTCCCTGAAACAATCTTAGTGAACCACCAAATCACTGGTACTGAAAAAGGGGGCTAGACAACCCTGTCGAGCGGTTCGAAGGCCACGCCAAGGCGTTCGCCAAGCGCGCGCAAATAGGTTTCCTCGCTAAGCGCACCGGCGGCGATCAAGACCCGGTCGGCGCCGACGTCAAGAGCGTCCGCTCGGTCCTCGGCCGCGGCAAGCACGTCTGGAGCCATCGTCGCGCGCAGGCAGTCGATTTCCGGAAACCGGCGGGGTTCGACCGGGCCAGCGTCGTTGAATTGCGGCGCCCATGGAACGATCGAGGGGCTGTCGGTGGTATCGCCAATCGAAACCCTCGATCGGAGCAGCGCGGCTCCCGCACGCACGGCAAACGCCATAACCCACCCGCCCCCTACACGTTTCGGCAGATGGTAGCGCTGCTACAACCTTTTCGCGAGCCCGAATTGCGGGCCGGACGGGATCGAATACGACAGTCCTGGCCTTGTCAGCCGCGATTGGCTGGGCGCGGGCGTTGGTGCTAGAAGGCCGCCATGTCGGAATTTATGTCGCATTACATGGTGCCGGCGGCGGTCACCGCGGTGGCGATCGTGTTGCTGCTCGGCCTCGTCAACATGATGCGCGGCGGCTCGCCCAACCGCTCGCAACAGCTGATGCGGCTGCGCGTGCTACTGCAATTCGTCGCCATCATCGTAATCATGGCGACGATTTGGGCCATGGGCCGCTGACGGAACAGGTCTTGCGCAGATCGCAGCGTTACTTCGCGGGCGCCGCCTGCGTATCGTCGGTCTTGTCCTGCTGCACCGTCGGTGCCAGGGCCTTCTTGGTGGCGGCGGCGAGGTCGACCGTGGACGCTTCCGCGGAGGCCGTGTGGTCGTGGGCGCCGCAGGCGAGCGCCGGGGCGGTGACCGGCAGCGCCAATACGGCGGCGGCGCCGGCGATCATCAGAAAGCGCGTCATGTCATCCCTCATGGGCTGGCAAAATCGGCTAGCATGGAAAGAATACCGCGAAACGGCGGCGGTGCGAAGAGGTTTTATGGAGAGGGCGCCATGGTTGTGCTCAACCGCATCTATACCCGTACGGGCGACGACGGCACGACGGCGCTCGGCACCGGCGCGCGGCGCAAGAAATACGATCCTCGCGTGGAGGCCTACGGCACCGTCGACGAGGCCAATGCGGTGATCGGCCTGGTACGGCTGCATACCGCCGCCTCCGCGCTCGACGCGCCGCTGGCGCGCATCCAAAACGACCTGTTCGACGTTTCGGCCGACCTTTGCCTGGCCGAGAAAGGGCCCGGCGGCGCGCGGCTGACCGTGACCGAAGCCCAGGTGGCCTGGCTGGAGGGCGAGATCGACCGGCTCAATGCCGAGCTTTCGCCGTTGAAATCGTTCATTCTTCCCGGCGGCAGCCCGGCCTCGGCCTACCTGCATCTTGCCCGCACGGTGTGCCGGCGGGCCGAGCGCCTCATGGTCGCGCTCAAGGACAGGCCGGGTGAGGACGTGTCGGAACCCTCGCTGAAATACATCAACCGGCTGTCGGACTATTTGTTCGTTGCCGGCCGCTACGCCAACGACAAGGGCGCGCGCGACGTGCTATGGGCGCCGGGCCAGAACAGATAGTGCGTCGCAGCATAAACGTTGACATGCCGATGGCGCGGCCTTTAGCTTCGCCCCGCCTTTCTCAAGCGCCCATCCGGGGTGGGGGATCATGAAAATTCTGGTGCCCGTGAAGCGGGTGGTCGATTTCAACGTCAAGATCCGAGTCAAATCGGACGGCTCCGGCGTCGAGCTTGCCAATATTAAGATGTCGATGAACCCGTTCGACGAGATCGCCGTCGAGGAGGCGATCCGCCTGAAGGAAGCCGGCAAGGCAACCGAGATCGTGGCGGTCTCGATCGGGCCGGCGCAGGCTTCCGAAACCATCCGCACCGCGCTCGCCATGGGCGCCGACCGCGGCATCCTGGTGAAGACCGACGCCGCGGTCGAGCCGCTGGCGGTAGCGAAAATCCTCAAAGCCATCGTCGAGGCGGAATCGCCCGGCCTGGTTATCATGGGCAAGCAGGCGATTGACGACGACTGCAATCAGACCGGCCAGATGCTGGCGGCGCTGCTCAATTGGTCGCAAGGGACCTTCGCGTCCAAGCTGGCGATCGACGGCGACAGCGTCACCGTCACCCGCGAAGTCGACGGCGGCTTGCAGACAGTCAAACTCAAAGCACCTGTGATCGTCACCACCGATCTGCGGCTGAACGAGCCGCGTTATGCGTCGCTGCCCAACATCATGAAGGCGAAGAAGAAGCCGATCGAGGAGAAGACGCCGGAGGCCTATGGCGTCGACGTCAAGCCGCGACTGCAGGTGCTCAAGACCACGGAACCGCCTGGCCGCAAGTCGGGCGTCAAAGTCGGCTCGGTCGCCGAGCTGGTCGGCAAGCTCAAAGACGAAGCGGGGGTGCTCTGAGATGACCACGCTTCTGCTCGCCGAGCACGACAACAAGATGCTCAAGGATTCAACCGCTAAGGCGCTCACCGCCGCCAAGGCGCTGGGCGCCGACGTGCACGTGCTGGTCGCCGGCAAGGATTGCAAAGCCGCGGCCGATGCTGCTGCCAAGCTCGACGGCGTTGCCAAGGTGCTGATGGCGGACGCCGCGCTCTACGAGCATCAATTGGCCGAGCCGCTGGCCGCGCTCATCGTCTCGCTCGCCGGTAGCTACGACGCCATAGTCGCAGCGGCGACCACCACCGGCAAGAACGTGATGCCGCGCGTCGCTGCGCTGCTCGACGTCATGCAGATTTCTGAAGTCACCAAGGTGATCGCCCCCGATACCTTCGAGCGCTTGATCTATGCCGGCAACGCGATTCAGACCGTTAAGTCGTCCGACGCCAAGAAAATCATCACCGTGCGCACCTCGACCTTCCAGGCGACGGGCGCGGGCGGTTCGGCCGCCGTGGAAAATGCAACGGCGGCGGCAGATCCCGGGCTTTCCAGTTTCGTTGGCGAGGAATTGTCGAAATCCGACCGACCTGAATTGACCTCGGCCAAGATCATCATCTCCGGTGGCCGCGCCATGCAGAGCCGCGAGAACTTCACCAAATACATCGAGCCGGTGGCCGATAAATTAGGAGCGGCTGTCGGCGCCTCGCGCGCGGCGGTTGACGCCGGTTATGCCCCCAATGACTGGCAGGTCGGACAGACCGGTAAGGTCGTAGCGCCGGAGCTTTACATCGCGGTCGGGATATCGGGCGCGATCCAGCATCTTGCCGGCATGAAGGATTCCAAGGTCATCGTCGCGATCAACAAGGACGAGGAGGCCCCGATTTTTCAGGTCGCCGACTACGGGCTGGTCGCCGATCTTTATCAGGCGCTGCCGGAACTGGCGGCGGAACTCGGCAAGCTCGGGCGTTGACCACGCCCACGAAATTGCCGGCCCGGGCGTGGTGCCGCCGGGCGGTTCGTCGTAGAAGGGCACACGTGGCAACTTGAGACGCAGCCGGGACGCTGGGTCTTCGCATTGATCGGATCGAATCATGGCGCTTAAGATTCAGAATGTCGGGGTGATCGGCGCCGGGCAGATGGGCAGCGGCATCGCCCATGTCTGCGCGCTGTCGGGTTTTTCGGTCATGCTGAACGACGTGTCGGGTGATCGCATCAAGGCCGGCATGGCGACCATCAACGGTAATATGACGCGCCAGGTCGCCAAGGACACCATCAGCGAGGATCAGCGCAAGAGCGCACTGGCGCTGATCAAGCCGGCGGAAAAATACGACGCGCTGTCGGCCTGCGATATCGTGATCGAGACCGCGGTCGAGAAGGAAGACGTCAAGCGCAAGATCTTCGCGGACTTGTGCGCGGGGCTGAAACCAGAAGCCATTATCGCCACTAACACCTCGTCGATTTCGATCACGCGGCTGGCTGCCTCCACCGACCGGCCGGAGCGCTTCATCGGCATTCACTTCATGAATCCGGTGCCGCTGATGGAGCTGGTCGAGGTGATCCGCGGCATCGCCACCGATGACGCCACCTTCGAGACCAGCAAGGCGTTCGTGTCCAAGCTCGGCAAGATCATCGCGGTGTCGGAGGATTTTCCGGCCTTCATCGTCAACCGCATCCTGCTGCCGATGATCAATGAGGCGATCTACACGCTCTACGAAGGCGTCGGCAACGTGGAGTCGATTGACACCGCCATGCGGCTCGGCGCCCACCATCCGATGGGCCCGCTCGAGCTCGCCGACTTCATTGGCCTGGATACGTGTCTGTCTGTGATGCAGGTGCTTTACGAGGGCCTCGCCGATTCAAAATACCGGCCGTGTCCGCTGCTGGTGAAATATGTCGAGGCCGGCTGGCTCGGCCGTAAGACCCAGCGCGGCTTCTACGACTACCGCGGCGAAAAGCCGGTGCCGACGCGATAAGCGATCAGGCTTTCGCCGGCGTCATCCAGCCGATACCGGCGCCGCCGGGCTCGCGCAGGACGGCGATACGGCCGACACCTGGAACATCGAAGATCGGTTTCATCAAGGTGGCGCCGCAGCTTTGCGCCTTCTTCACCCGCGCATCGACGTCGTCGACGGCGATGTAGCTCATCCAACTTTCCGGGACTGAACCGAACTGGGGCGTACTGATGTCGAAGATGCCGCCGACCGGCCGGCCGTCCACCTTAGCGATCCAATAGGTGCCGCCGTCCGGCATCGGCATGCCCTCGAAGCTCCAGCCGAGCGTGTCGGCATAGAACTTCTTGTCGCGCTCAACATCACGCGACATCAATTCGTTCCAGTAGAAGGTCCCGTGCGACCATTCTTGCGCCATGCGCGTCTCCTATCAGCCGAGATATTTTTCGAGTTTGTCGAATGCGCCGTTCCAGCCGCCCTGGTGACTGTCGCGTGCCGCCTCGTCGAAGAATTGTTCGTGTGTCAGCGTCATCAAAGTGCCGGTGCCGTCGCGCTTGAAGGTGAGGGTCACCAGCGACTCGCGTTCCGGTGTCGACTTCCAGGCCCAGGTAAAGGCCAGCTTTTCGTTCGGCACCACTTCGCGGTAAACGCCGCTGACGTCGTGCTCCTCGCCGGACGGCGCTTGCATTAGCCAGCGATAGCGGCCGCCGGCGCGTGCATCGCATTCCGCGCTCAGCACCTTGACTTCGCCCGGCCCCATCCAGCGTCCTACTTTTTGCGGGTCCGTCCAGGCGGCGAAGACTTTTTCCGGCGGCGCGTTGAAGCGGCGCTTGATAGTGAGGCTTGGTTTGGTGGTGACGGTGGCCATGTGTCGTCCTCCAGGAAAGCGGCGAGGCGGTCGAGCCGCTCGCCCCAGAATTTCTGATAGCGGTTGAGCCAGTCGTTGGCGTCGCGCATCGGCTCCGCCCGCAGCCGGCAGGAAACGATGCGGCCGGTCTTGTTGCGCGCGACCAGTCCGGCGTCGGACAGCACGTCGAGATGCTTCATCACTGCCGGCAGTGACATGGCGAAAGGCTGGGCGAGTTCGCTGACCGAGGCGCTGTTGGTTTTGCTCAGGCGCGCCAGCAGGGCCCGCCGCGTCGGATCGGCGAGCGCGGCGAAGGTGCGGTCGAGGGCGGCGTGAGAATAGTAAACCATGTGGTTAACTATAGACGCGCGGCCGGAGCTGTCAAGGCGGCAAAGGCGGCGTTTGCCATTTGTTGACCAAATGACCGTACGATTAAGAAGTTATGAACCCGGCAACCCTCGCAGCAGCGTTGGTCGGCGCCCAGTTGAGTGGCGCGCAGGCGGCCATGGCGGCCAAGATGATCCGCATGAATGCGGACAATGCGGCGTCCATTGCGCGGGTGCTCGAGGCCGCCCAACAGAATTTGAACAGCCTCGCCAACGTGGCGGCAGGCGTCGGGCAAAACGTCAATATCAGCGCCTAATGTCGATTTTGGCCGTGCCTAGCGCTTGCCCAGCGCCGCCTGGATCAGCTTGACCGCGTCCGGGCTTGCCCAGTCGGCAGGGCCCGCGATGGTGCCGATCTCGCAGCCTTGGCGGTCGATCAGCATCGTCGTCGGCATGCCGAAGGCGCGGCCAATCGCTTTCAAGACCTGGAACGCCTTGGCGCTCGGGTCGGCGTAATAAGCGAGCTTGCTTATGCCGATGTCCTTGAGAAACCGCTTGGGCTTGTCGGGGTCTCGGGTATCAATATTGACCGCTACCACCTGGAAATCCTTGCTGCCGAGCGCGCCTTCAAGCGCGTCGAGCGTCGGCATTTCCTTGCGGCACGGCACGCACCAGGTGGCCCACAGGTTGAGCAGTACCGTGCGGCCGCGGAAGGAGGCCAGGCTCAGCTTCTTGCCGCTGGTATCTTCGAAGGCAAGGTTCGGCACCTTGAGCGGGCTTTTGGCAACGTTTACGGCGGCCACCTCGCCGCGCGCGAAAGGCGCGACTTTCTTCGCTAATTCCACGGTCGGCCGGCAGGCCGGATCGCCGCCCGCATTGCGCGTCAGGGCCGAAAACCCGTATACCCCCGCCAGCCCTAGGCCCAAGCCGGCGATGCCGCCCGCCACGATCATGGCAAGCCGCTTTTTGCCCGAGCTGGACGAAGGACGCGTAGGGTCGGTCATGAGCGGCGAAACCTCAATGGTTGTGCCAAGAGACGGAACATGAGCAACAAGATGTGGGGCGGGCGCTTTGCGTCCGGCCCGGATGCCCTCATGGAGGAGATCAATTCCTCCATCGATTTCGACCGGCATCTCTACCGCCAGGACATCGCCGCGTCCAAGGCCCACGCCGAGATGCTGGCCAAGCAAGGCATCATTGCGACGGATGACGCCAAAAAGATCGCTCACGGTCTAGACACGATCCTGTCAGAGATCGAGGCGGGTAAGTTCGCGTTCAGCCGCGCGCTCGAAGACATTCACCTGAATATTGAGAGCAGGCTCAGCGAGCTGATCGGCGAGGCGGCCGGGCGGCTGCACACCGCGCGCTCGCGCAACGACCAGGTGGCGACCGATTTCCGGCTGTGGATGCGCGACACCATCGACGCGCTCGATAAAGCGCTCAGCGGCTATCAGCGCGCGCTGGCCGAGAAGGCGCTCGCGCACGCCGGCACCGTCATGCCCGGCTTCACGCATATGCAGACGGCGCAGCCGGTGACCTTCGGCCATCATCTGCTCGCCTATGTCGAGATGGCGGCGCGCGACCGCGCCCGCTTCGCCGACGCACGCAAAAGGCTGAACGAATCGCCGCTCGGCGCCGGCGCGCTAGCCGGCACTTCCTTTCCGCTCGACCGCGACATGACCGCCAAGGCGCTGGGCTTCGACCGGCCCGCTGCCAATTCGCTCGACGCGGTATCCGACCGCGACTTCGTCCTGGAGACGCTGGCCGCCGCCGCCATTACCTCCGTGCATCTGTCGCGGCTGGCCGAAGAGATCGTGATCTGGTGCTCGCCGCTCACCGGCCTCGTCAAGCTGTCGGACAAGTTCACTACTGGCTCCTCGATGATGCCGCAGAAGCGCAATCCGGACGCCGCCGAACTGGTGCGCGCCAAGACTGGGCGCGTGATCGGCGCACTTAGTGCGCTGTTGATCGTGATGAAGGGCCTGCCGCTTGCCTATGCCAAGGACATGCAGGAGGACAAGGAGGGCGCCATGGACGCGCTGGCAGCGCTTTCGCTGTCGATCGCCGCCATGGCCGGCATGGTCGCCGATCTCGAGCCCGACGCATCACGCATGAAGAAGGCGGCCGGCGAAGGCTACGCCACCGCCACCGATCTCGCCGACTGGCTGGTTCGCACGCTCATGATTCCCTTCCGCGAGGCGCACCACATCACCGGCCGCATCGTCGCCAAGGCGGCGGACGAGGGCGTAGCGCTGCACCGGCTGCCGCTCGCTGCCATGCAGGCGATCGAGCCGCGAATCAACGACGGCGTATTTTCCGTGCTGTCGGTCGACCGCTCGGTGAAAAGCCGCACCAGCTACGGCGGGACCGCGCCGAAAAACGTGCGCGCGCAGGCCAGGAAATGGCTGAGGAAGCTCGAAAAAGACAAATCCTGACTTCGCCTTGTTTGTACGGTTTGCTAGTGTGTCCTATCCGAGGAGCGTTTCTTGAGCCGTTTTTTGCCCTGCCCCTGCGTCCTTTTCCGCCTGGCCTTGATCGGCGCGCTTATCGCCGTGTTCGCGCTCGCCGGCTGCGGGCGCAAAGGGCCGCTCGACCCGCCGCCCTCGGCCTCGCTCGCTGGCGATCAAGGCGCCGCGCAAAGCGGCGGGGCGCCGCCGGTGATGGATCGCCAGGGCCGGCCGATTGCGCCGCCGGGTCCGAACAAACGCATTCCGCTCGACGCCCTGCTCAACTGACGCCGCGCGTGATCCGATGCACCATTTCACTTATCGCGACGGCGTCCTTCACGCCGAGGCGGTCAGTCTCGACGCGCTCGCCGCGGCGGTGGGGACGCCGTTCTACTGCTATTCCACCGCCACGCTAACGCGGCACTACAACGTGTTCGCCGGCGCCTTTGCCGACGTGGACGCGCTCGTCTGCTACGCCATGAAGGCCAATTCCAACCAGGCTGTGATCGCGACGCTGGCCAAGCTCGGCGCCGGCGCCGACGTGGTGTCGGGTGGCGAGCTGATGCGCGCCCGGCTTGCCGGCGTGCCGCATGACAAGATCATGTTCTCCGGCATCGGCAAAACGGCGGCCGAGCTCGCGCTCGCGGTCGACGAGGGCATACTCTGCGTCAACGTCGAATCGGAGCCGGAGCTCGACCTGTTGTCCTCGATCGCGGCGGGCAGGGGACGGGTCGCGCCGATTTCGGTGCGCGTCAATCCCGACATCGATCCCAAGACCCATCACAAGATCGCCACCGGCAAGGCCGAAAACAAGTTTGGCATCCCGATCAGCCGCGCGCGTGAGGTCTATGCCCGCGCGGCCAAGCTGCCGGGTATCACGGTCGCCGGTGTCGACATGCATATCGGCAGCCAGATCACCGACCTCGATCCGTTCGGTAATGCCTTTACGCTGCTGGCCGAGTTCGTGCGCGAATTGCGCGCCGACGGGCACACGATCTCGCACGTCGATCTCGGCGGCGGGCTCGGCATTCCCTACCGCGACGACAACGAGCCGCCACCGCATCCGGAAGCCTATGCCGACGTGGTCAAGCGTGCCACGCGCGACCTCGGTTGCCGGCTGATCTTCGAGCCGGGGCGGCTGATCGTCGGCAATGCCGGCATCTTGGTGACGCGCGTGCTGTTCGTGAAGCGCGGCGAGGCCAAGAATTTCGTGGTGGTGGACGCCGCCATGAACGATCTGATCCGCCCGACATTATACGAAGCGCACCATGAGATCTGGCCGGTCAAGGAAGCCGCCGCGGCGGCGGCCCGCATCCGCGCCGACGTGGTCGGCCCGGTCTGCGAGAGCGGCGACTTCCTGGCGCACGCGCGTGAGTTGGCGGAACCGGCCGGCGGCGACTTGCTGGCGGTCATGTCGGCGGGCGCCTACGGGGCGGTGCAGGCCGGCACCTATAATACCCGGCCCCTTGTGCCGGAAGTGCTGGTAAACGGCGCGGAATGGGCGGTCGTGCGCCCTCGCCTTGAAGTTGACCAATTGATTGCGCTCGATCGCATGCCGGCTTGGCTATAGACGCATAAAACCATGCGTGGTTCGGGAATTCGGCGCGTGTTAGCGTGTTGACAGGCAGATTCTCTTTAGTCCTAGGCGACGGAGCAGCTTTTGGACCTATCGGGCGAGCGGCCATACAGGCGGGAGCAGACGCCCCGGGCCATGCTTGCGCGGGCGCTCCAGCGTGCGCGCGGTAGCCTGCTGTGGGAGCGGCTGTGGCCGGCGCTGGCCTTGCTGGCGACCGCGCTCGGCCTGTTCCTGGCGTTCTCCTGGGCCGGGCTTTGGCTGGTGCTGCCGCCGCTCGCGCGCGCCATCGGGTTGTTCTTCTTCTTCTTCGTCACCCTCGCCGCGGCGGTGCCGCTGATCCGGCTGCGGGTGCCCAGCGTCTCGGATGGATTGCGGCGCCTCGACCGCGGCAGCGGCGAGATCCACCGCCCCGCCACCGCGGTAGTCGACGAAATCGCCGCCAACCCGCATGATCCGGTCGCGCAGGCGCTCTGGCGCGCCCATGTCGAGCGCGCGCTGATAGCGGCGCGCAAGCTCAAGGCCGGCTGGCCCGCGCCGCGGCTGGCCTTGCGCGACCCAATCGCGCTGCGCGCGCTCGTGCTCATTTTGGTGACCGCCAGCTTCTTCGCCGCCACAGGCGAGCGCATGAAGCGCATCGAGGCCGCCTTTGACTGGCAGGGCGTGGTGGCGCCAGCGAATTTCCGCATCGATGCCTGGGTCACGCCGCCGGTCTATACCGGCCGCCCGCCGGTGATGTTGCAAGGGTTGCGCCCCGGCGAGGTAGCCGAGGCATCAGACCCAATAGCAGTGCCGGTCGGCAGCCAGCTCGTAGTGCGCGGCACCGGAAATGTGAGCTTCGACGTGGCGCGCAAGGGCGCGCTTGAGATCGCGCCCGCCGATCCGCGCGCGCCGCTGCCCAAGGGCACGTCGGAACGCCGCTTCGTGATCAAGGGCGACGCTTCGGCAACGCTGCGCGGGGTTGGCGCTGGCTTGGCGTGGAACTTCACGGCCGTTCCCGACCGCGCGCCGACGATCGCGCTGATCAAGCCGCCGGAGCGGCAGGCGCGCGGCTCGGTGCGGCTCGATTACAAGATGGCCGACGACTACGGCGTGGTCGAGGGCAAGGCCACGTTCGCGCTCAAGGACGAAGCGGCGTCCACCAAGGCGCGTTCGCTGTTCTCGGCCCTCGAATTCCGACTCACGCTGCCGCAGGCGCGCACCCGCAGCGGCGCGGCGCAGACCATCCACGATCTCACCGAGCATCCGTGGGCCGGCGCCAAGGTCGCCATGACACTGATCGCGCGCGACGAGGCCGGCCAGGAGGGCCGCAGCAAGCCGCACGAGTTCACGTTGCCGGAGCGCATCTTCACCAAGCCGTTGGCGCGCGCGCTGATCGAGCAGCGCCGCAACCTGGCGCTCGACGCCAATAAGAAGCCGCTGGTGCTTACCGCGCTCGATGCGTTGACGATCGCGCCCGAGCATTTCACGCCCGAGGCGAGCGTCTATCTCGGCCTGCGCTCGATCTACTATGACCTCAAGCAGGCCAAGAGCGACGATGCTCTGCGCGAGGTGGTGGCGCGGATGTGGGACATGGCTGTGCATATCGAGGACGGCAACGTCTCAGAAGCCGAGCAGGCCTTGCGCCAGGCGCAGGAGGCCTTGCGCCAGGCGCTCGACCGCGGCGCCAGCGACCAGGAGCTCAAGAAGCTGATGGATGATCTGCGCGCCGCCATGGACAAGTTCCTGCAGGTGCTGGCGGAACAGATGCGGAAGAATCCGCAGCAGCTTTCCCGTCCGCTCGACCGCAACACCCGCACGCTCACCGAGCGCGACTTCAAGAACATGATGGACCGGCTGGAAAACCTCGCGCGCTCCGGCAACAAGGAGGCTGCGCGCCGGCTGCTCGAGGAAATGCAGGCGATGCTGGAGAACTTGCAGATGGCGCGCCCCGGCCAGATGAACGAAGGCGACGACGACATGATGTCGGCGCTCGACGAGCTCGGCGACATGATTCGCAAGCAGCAGCAATTGCGCGATAAGACCTTCAAGCAGGGCCAGGACATGCGGCGCGACCGCCAGCGCGGCCAGCGCCCCTTGGGCGATCTGCGCCAGGATCAGCAGGCGCTACGCGAACGGCTCAACAAGCTGCTCGAGCAATTGCGCCAGCACGGGCTCGGCAACCCGCAGGAGAACCAGAACGGCCAGAACGGGAAAGAGATGGGCAAACTCGGCGATGCCGGCAAAGCCATGGGCGAGGCCGAAGGCGAGCTGGGTGAGGGCGATGCCGAAAGCGCGGTCGACAGCCAGGGCCGCGCGCTGGAAGCCATGCGCAAGGGCGCGCAGGGGCTGGCGCAGCAAATGCAGCAGAACGGCATGGGCCCCGGCCCCAACGGCCGGCCCGGCCGCGGCCAAGCGCGCGCGCAACGCAATACCGATCCGCTCGGCCGGCCGATGCGCGGCCGCGAATACGGCGATGACGTCACCGTGAAAGTGCCGGGCGAGATCGATGCTCAGCGAGCGCGCCGGATTCTGGAAGAGCTGCGCAAACGCTTCGGTGAAAGTTACCGGCCGCAGCTCGAGCTCGACTATATCGAGCGGCTGTTGCAGGGGTATTGATTAACCTGATTACTACGCTGGATGGGAGCGCGTTCTCGGCCGTTCGTCCCCGCGAAAGCGGGGACCCAGGGCTACAATAACCGACTCTGCAAACGCATTCTGGATTCCCGCTTGCGCGGGAATGAGCGGAGCATTGGGTAACGTATCCGGCAAATACTTTAGTGCCGCGTCACCAGCGCCTCGCGCACGGCGCCCTTGATCTGCTCGACCGAGAACGGCTTGGCGATGACGTCGTGCACCAGCGCGTCGAGCTCGTGCGCGCGTTCGCGCTGATCGGCATAGCCGGTCATCAGCATGATTGCGACATCCGGATGATGGCGGCCGGCGGAGAGCGCCAGCGCGATGCCGTCCATGATCGGCATCTTCACGTCGGTCAGCAGTAAGTCGAATTCACCGTTGTGGCGGCTGAGCGCATCGAGCGCCGCGGCGCCGTCCGCGGCGACGGTCAGATCGTGGCCGTCCTCACCGAGCGCGCGCACGACGAGATTGCGGATGGCGTCATCGTCCTCGGCGATCAGGATTCTCGCCATGACCTATTCCGCTCCGGCGGCGGTGTCTTGCAATTTGGAGAAGCGCACCATGACGTTGCGGGCGCCCGCCGGCGGCGAAGCGAGCCGACTGCTGAATTCCAGGTGCTCGCCGGGGCCGAGGATGCTGCGGCTCGGCAGCGCGGTCCAAACGTAGATTTCCTGTCCGGCGGCGTCGCGCGCGGCGAACCGCAGGCGCGGCACCGTGATCGGCTTGTTGGCGGTACTAACGATCGTTCCTTGCACGATCAGGACGTTAACGCCGTCCTGCGCCTCCTTCGAAATCTTGACCTTCTCGAAGCTGAGATGGCGCAGATTGACCGGCAGGCCGATGGCCGCGAAAAACGAAGCGGTTTGCGGCAAGACGCGCACCACTGCGTCGCGCCCGCCGATCGCCACCACGTTGACGGCAAACAACATGAGCACGATCGCGGTCCAGCGCGATGAGCGGCGCTTTTCCTTGCGGCGCGCCTGCAGTCGCCGGCGGCGGGCGGCGTAGCTTTCGACGTCTTCGGAGTCGGCTTCGTCGTTAATGGCGTCGGGTAATGGCTCGTGTTCGGCCGGCGGCACCAATGACGGCGCATCGACGATCGCTTCCGCCGGCGCGGGCGACGCGGGCAGCTCGACTTCGCGGGTGACGACAGGCTCGGGCTCGGCCGTCCCGATCGGCACCGCGGATTCGGTGCCGAAATCGTCTTCGGCGACCGGAGCCGGCGTGGCCGGACTTCCGCCGGCGGTCTGCGTTTCGGCTTCCGCGAGCACGCCGTCCACGAATTCGGTCAGCTCGGGCGGCGGCCCGGCGGCAAACCAGGTGACCTTGCAGCGTGCGCAACGCACCGTGCGCCCGGCCGGGGCGAGCGCGGACGGGTCGATCATGTAGGAGGTGGCGCAGCTCGGACAGACGATCAACATGGCATCCGCGATATATTCGTTCCACAACCGTAGCAGCCGTCCGTTAATGGATTGGAAACCATGGCCGCCCCCTGCTTGGGGGGAAAACTCGCGTTTTCCAGCCCATCCGGCTATGGCGGCGCCGTATTATTCCTGTAAAAGCGCAGTTCTCGGCCCGGCGCGGGCCGCGGACGGCCCTCGGAGGCGAATCCGCGGGGTTGCCAGTCAGGGTCACCCACGGGCCAGCGGCGATTTATCGGAGACGGGAGTGGTCCGATTCGAGAACGTAGGCTTGCGCTACGGTCTGGGGCCGGAGGTCCTGCGCGACCTTTCGTTCCGCATCGAGCCGCATTCCTTCCAGTTCCTCACCGGTCCCTCCGGCGCCGGCAAGACCTCCCTGCTGCGCCTGTTGTTTCTCTCGCTCAGGCCGACGCGCGGGCTGATCACCCAGTTCGGCCACGATGTCGCCACCCTGTCGAAGGATGCGGTCGCGACGCTGCGCCGCCGCATCGGCATCGTGTTTCAGGATTTTCGCTTGCTCGACCACATGACAACTTACGAGAACGTCGCGCTGCCGCTGCGCGTGATGGGCCGGCCCGAGGACAGCTACCGCGCGGAAGTGGTCGAGCTGTTGAGTTGGGTTGGCCTCGGCGAGCGGATGTGGGCGCTGCCGCCTGTGCTCTCGGGCGGCGAGAAGCAGCGCGCCGCGATCGCGCGCGCGGTGATCGCGCGGCCGCAATTGCTGCTCGCCGACGAGCCGACCGGCAACGTCGACCCGAGCTTGGCGCAGCGGCTGCTGCGGCTGTTCATCGAGCTCAACAAATCCGGAACTTCGGTGGTGATCGCCACCCACGACATCGCGTTGATGGACCAGTACGATGCGCGCCGGCTGGTGCTGCACGAGGGCCGGCTGCACATCTACGATTAGCGCAAAACTCATGCGTACGGAAACAGAACTACGATGACGGACACCGCGAGGCGTGAAATCACGGCACCGCCGCGCATGCCGGGCGCGCCCATGCCGCGCTTCGATACCGCGCTGGTGCCGCGCAACTCGATCTCCGGGCGCGCGCTGGTCGCCATCGTCGCCATCATGACCTTCCTGGCTTCGCTTACCACCGGCGCGGTGATCTTGGTGGGCACGGCGGCGAGCGAATGGCAGTCGGACGTGGCGCGTGAAGTCACCATCCAGGTAATCCCGGCACCCGGTCGCGCCATGGACGCCACGGTGGAAAAAGCGGCCTCGGTCGCGCGCGCCTTTCCCGGCATCGCCGAAGTGCGGCCCTATAGCAAGGAGCAATCGACCAAGCTGCTCGAGCCCTGGCTCGGCAGCGGTCTCACGCTCGATGAATTGCCGGTGCCGCGCCTGATCGTGGTGCGGATCGCCGCCGGCGCCGCGCCCGACATCCCGCAGCTGCGGCGCATGCTGATCGAGCAGGTGCCGGGCGCCGTGCTCGACGACCATCGCGGCTGGATCGAGCGCATGCGCGCGATGGCCGGCACCGCGGTGGCGGTCGGCGTGTTCATCTTGATCCTGGTGGTTGCTGCCACCATGCTTTCGGTCACCTTCGCGACCCGAGGCGCGATGGCGACCAACAAGCCGGTGATCGAAGTGTTGCATTTTGTCGGCGCCAAGAACGGCTACATCGCCGGACATTTCCAGCGGCATTTCCTGCTGCTCGGCCTGCAAGGCGGTGCCGTCGGCGGCGGGGCGGCGATTCTGCTGTTTGCGCTGGCCGGCGTCATCAGCGGCTGGTTTGCCGGCAGCGCCGGGGCCGAACAGACGGCGGCGCTGTTCGGATCGTTCGCGATCGGGATCGGCGGATATTTCGCGGTGCTGGGGCAGGTCATACTGATCGCGGTGGTCACAGCGTTGACTTCGCGGCATACGGTCAACCACACGCTGGAAGCGATAGATTGACATGGTGGGAGGAGTCGCACGCTGGATCGGCTTCTTCACCATGGCTGCTGCTGCTGCCGGCGCTGTGTTGGTAGCCGGCGGATTCTTCTGGTTCGTGCTGCGCATCCCGAGCGAGGAAGCACAGCTCGACCGTAAGGCCGACGGCATCGTGGTGCTGACCGGCGCCGCCGCGCGTATTCCCGACGCCATCGAGCTGTTGGCGGACGAGCGCGGCAAGCGGCTGCTGATCACCGGCGTTTACCGCGCCACCAGTTCGCGCGAAATCGCCCGGATCACGCCGCTTTATTCCAAATATTTTGCCTGCTGCATTGATCTCGACCGCTCGGCGCTCAACACCTTCGGTAACGCCCTCCAGGCCAGGCGCTGGGCGCGCAAACATAACTTCAATTCATTGATCATCGTGACCTCGAACTGGCACATGCCGCGGGCCATGGCCGAACTCGAGCATCAGCTGCCCGACGTCAAGCTGATTGCCTATCCGGTGATCTCGGAGAAGTTGAAAGATGATCCGTGGTTGTCGAACCTTGCCACCGCGCGCTTGCTGCTCGCGGAATATCTTAAGTACCTGCTGGCGCTCGCCCGCATGCACGTCGATAGCGACATTTAACGGAGCGCGCCTTCGTGTTGATCCTCGTGCGCTCAATCGTCTTCAACGCGCTGTTCTATCTGAACACGCTTGCCTGGCTGATCCTGGGGTTGCCGAGCTTCTTCTTGCCCTATCGCGCTACTATCTGGATCGCGAAATCCTGGGCCCGCGTCAATCTGGTGTTGCTGCGCGTTGTCGCCGGCATCGACTGCGAGGTGCGTGGCCGCGAAAAAATCCCGAGCGGGCCGCTCATCGTGGCCTCGAAGCACCAATCGGCCTGGGAAACCTTCGCGCTCTTGCCGTTGTTCGACAACCCGCTGTTCATCGTCAAACGTGAGCTGATGTGGATTCCATTCTTCGGCTGGCTCATGCGCAAGGGCCGCATGGTGCCGGTCGACCGTAGCGCCGGCTCGCAGGCGCTCGTCGACATGACCGAGCGCGCCCGCGTCGAACTCGCCGACGGCCGCCAGCTCATCATCTTTCCGGAAGGAACGCGGCGGCCGGCCGGTGCCGAGCCGCGCTACAAGTTTGGCGTGGCGCATCTCTACGCGGCGGCAGGTGCGCCGTGCCTTCCGGTCGCGCTCAATTCCGGGCTGTTCTGGCCGCGCCGCTCGATCAGGCTCAGGCCCGGAACGGTGATCGTCGAGATTCTCGATCCAATTGCGCCCGGCCTCGACAAGGATACGTTCTTCAAGCGCTTGCAGCGCGAGGTCGAAACGGCCACAGCGCGGCTGCTTGCGCAAGGCGATGGGCCTTAAGCGCTCTCGTGCGCGCCTTTGAGCCGCTCGGCCAGCAGGTGCAGCGCCTCGTCGCGATAGCCTTGTGCCTCGATTTCCTTCACGGCCGCCAGGACGTAGTCGCGGTTGTTGCCGGAACGGCCGTGGCCTTGCCGCACGAAGTGCAATTGCTTCTCCAGCGTCACCCGGCCGGCATATTGCCGATGGCCGCGGTCGACCATGTAGCAGAGCGCGTGCACGCCCTGCTGCGGGTCGTCATCAAGCCAGACCGTGCGCCAAGTCTCGCGATAGACAAAAGTGACCTGCTCGCGCGCGCGCAAGTAGCCAATCGTGTCGGCGCGCTTTTCGCCTGCCACCCGGTAGGCGATGCCGCGGCAATTGCCGCCGCGGTCGAGGCCGAGCACCAGGCCGGGCTTTTCAGGCGTGCCGCGATGGATGAAGGAAAAGACGCAGAGCGCCCGGTGGGCGCCGACCAGGCGGGCATGGCGCCGCTCCAGGAAGTCGAAACCCGGCCGCCACATCAGCGAGCCATAGGCGAAGACCCACAGGTCGGCGCCGGTTTGGTTAATTATGGTCGTCATCGGCGGTGAAAATTGGCCCGTGCGGTTGACAGGGCCCGGCGACTGGGTTCGCGTAACAGGGCCTGAGTTTCCCCGCAAGACGACCACCGGCGGCGGGCGCACAAACGCCGCATTTGGCAGGTTTTTGGATTCTAATGGCCCGCGATCCGACAATGCTGCAATCGCGCCGCCGAACCAGGCGCCGCTACGCGATTCTGCTTTTCATCGTCGTGGCGCTGATCGCCGGTTGGACCTGGGCTTGGAAATATTCGGCGGGCCAGGCGCAGGCCGCCGTCGAAGGCTGGCGCGCGCGCGAGGCCAAAGCTGGCCGCGACTACAGTTGCGGCTCGCAAAGCATCGGCGGTTTTCCGTTCCGCTTCGAGGTGAATTGCGACAAGGCCTCGGCGTTGTTCCGCAGCAACCAGCCGCCGGTCGAGGTCAAGACCAACAGCATTCTGGTTGCCGTACAGATCTATGACCCGAAATTGTTGATCAGCGAAATCAATGGCCCGCTCACTATCGCCGATATCGGCCATGCACCGAAGATCATCGCCAATTGGAAGCTCGGCCAGTCGAGTGTGCGCGGCACGCCCAAGTCGCCGGAGCGCGTCTCGCTGGTATTCGATGAACCGGTGATCAAGCTGGTGAGCGGCGACCAGGAAATAGACCTGCTGCGCGCCAAGCGCATCGAAGCGCACGGCCGCATCGCCGCAGGCTCCGCCGCCGAAAACCCGGTGATCGAAATCGTGCTGCGGCTCGATCACGCCTCGGCGCCGGGCTTCAATCCGGCGACGGTGCAGCCGGTCGATGCCGAGATCACCGGCGTCCTGCGCGGCCTCGGCGATTTCTCTCCCAAGCCGTGGCGCGAGCGCTTCCGCGAGCTGCAGAAGAAGGGCGGCCGCATCGACATCACGCAGGCGCGCATCAGCCAAGGCGACACGCTGGCGGTCGGCAGCGGCAGCCTGTCGATCGATCCGAATGGCCAGCTCGACGGCGAGTTGAGCGTCACGGTCGCCGGTCTCGAGTCGTTCCTGATCGCCATCGGCGCGGCGCAAGTCGTGCAGAAATCACCGAACATGGACAAGGTCGCCGGCATGCTCGACCGCTTGGCGCCGGGCTTAGGCGACGTCGCGCGCGAGCAGGCCGGCGCCAATCTCTCGCTCGGCATCAACATGCTTGGCCAGCCGGCCTCGCTTGAAGGCCGCCACGCCGTCACTTTGCCGCTGCGTTTCAAGCAGGGGACGGCCTATCTGGGCCCGATCCCACTCGGCTCCACGCCGGCGCTGTTTTAGGCGATCTTTCCATAACTTGAGATTTGCGAGCGGCGTTCGGTCAATGGCCGTTTTGGCCGGTATTGCAGGCTCAAGTTAAACGCGGCGAACTATTCCCAGTCCCTGCCGGCGATCTCCTCCTGCCAAGGCGCCACCCGGCGCTCGACCAAGCCGATCAGACTGTTGAGCCCGATCGCCATCACCATCAGGATGATGATCGGCACGAACATGGTGGCGGTGTCGAAATTATTGGCGGAATTGATGATCACCGCGCCAAGGCCGGAGATGGTGGTGAAGAATTCCGCGATCACCATGGCCACGACCGCGCGGCCGACCGCGAGCCGAACGCCGGCCATGATATAGGGCAAGGTCGCCGGCAATATGATGCGGCGGAGAATGACCGTGTCGGGCGCCACGAACGACTTGCCAACCTCGATCAGCGTCTTTGGCACGGCGGTGACACCGAGCCAGGTGTTAATGCAGATCGGAAACAGCGCCATCAGAAACACGACCGCCACTTTCACCTTGAAGCCGAGGCCGAGCCACAGGATCAGCAGCGGCACCAGCGCCACCAGCGGCATGGCGTAGCCGGCGGTGATGTAGATGCCGAGCGCCGCCTCCGCCACGCGGAAGCGGCCGATGACGAGGCCGAGCGGAATGCCGACCACGATTGCCAGGCAATAGCCGAGCGCGAATGGGCGCAGACTCTCGTAGAGTGCGGATTGCAATTGTCCGGTGACCAGCAGGTCCCAGAATGCCACAGCGATTGCGCTCGGATAGGAGCCGAATACCGGATTGATGTCGCGGCCGAAGATTTCCCACAGAATTAGCACGCAGACAATCGACATGGTCGTGATCGCCCAGCGCGGCAGCGGACGCCGCTCGGCGGCCTCGGCGTCGGGCGCAGCGGTTTTCTTCGGCGCGTCGGCGATATCGACCATGGTTTACTAGTGAACGGTCGGCGCGTCGTGCAGCACGCGCCAGACTTTGTAACGGGTGTCGGTAAATTCGGGGCTGCCACGCACGATGCCAAGATCGCCGCGCGGCCGCTTGAGTGGCACGGTCATGATTTGCTGCACGCGGCCATTTTTCATGACGACGATGCGGTCGGCGATCAGCACTGCTTCGTCCAGATCATGGGTGACGAACAAAATCGTTTTGCCGGTGCGAGCCTGGATGTCGAGCAATTCGGCCTGCATGGATTCGCGCGTCTGCGCATCGAGCGCACCGAACGGCTCGTCCATCAGCAGCACCGATGGATCGATGGCGAGCGCACGGGCGATGCCGACACGCTGCTTCATGCCGCCGGAGAGTTGATGCGGGCGCCGGTTCTGCGAATCGGTCAAACCCACCAGCTCGAGATATTTTTCGGCCGTGTCGCGCAAGAGGGCCCCGCGCATGCCCTTCATCTCCAGGCCGAACATCACGTTCTGGCGGGCGTTGAGCCAGGGCAAGAGTTCGGCGTGCTGGAACACCATGCCGCGGTCGTGGCCGCAGCCGTGCACCTCGCGGCCGTCCACGGTGACGCGGCCGCCGGTCGCCGGGTCGAGCCCCATGGCGACCCTGAGTGCCGTTGTCTTGCCGCAGCCCGACGGCCCGATCAGCGCCACGATCTCGCCGTCGTGCACCGTGAAACTCACGCGCTCGAGCGCCTGCACGTGATGCACGTCGCCGTCCACGCGCAAGGTGAAGCGCTTGGACACGTCGAGGAAGCTGACCTCACCCATGCGGGGGGTCTCCGCAAGCCATCACGACCCGGACAGCTTGAGCGCCTTGGCGCGATATTCCGGCGCGGTGACGATTTTCAGATCGAGCGGCGCCTTCAGCTTGCCGGCCTTGACCAACTGTCCCTGCAGCCAGTTCAGCTTCTCCGCCGGCAGCGGCAGCGTCGGATCGACGGCGTGGTGCTTGACGGCGTCGTCATAGACGAAAGCGGGGCGCGGATCGCCGGGCTTGCTGTGGATAATCTTCTCAGTCAGCGCCACCGTCTCGGCCTTGTGCGAAAGCGCGTAGCGCAGGGCGCCCATTTCGGCAGCCAGGAACTTAACCGCGTCGTCGCCGCGCGCGGCTAGTGTTTTGGCGTTGGACATGATGCAGACGCGCAGGAAGTTCGGCACCGCGTCGCGGCCGGCGACCAGCAGATGGATATTCTTGGGCGCGACCGGCTCGACCTCGTTCGACACCACCGCGGCGTCGACTACGCCGCCGACCAGCGCCTGATAGCGGTCGTGGTCGCCGCCGACGGCGGCGAGCTTCACGTCCTTGGCAGGGACGCCGTATTTCGCCAGCGCCGCGCGCGCCAGCATGTCGGGCATGGAATTGGGCGCCGACACAGCGATCTGCTTGCCCTTGAGGTCAGCGACCGTCTTGATTGTGTCCTTGGCGTAGATGCCGTGCGGCACCACGATCCAGTGGCAGCCCAAGATTTTGGCATCGGCGCCCTTGGAGTCGGCGGAGAACGCGCCGCCCGGCCCGCCTTCGTAGCTGTCGAGCTCGCCCGCAATCATCGCCTTGAGCGCGAGCTGGTCGTTGCGGAACTCGGAGGTCACGATCTTGAGGCCCTGCTTCTTGGCAAAGTCGCGGGTGGTGACCATCATGAAGATGCCTGCGTCGGCCTTGGCCTTGATCAGGCCGTGGCGCCAGACTTTCTCCTGCGCCGCCGCGGCCGTAAAGGCGACAGTTGCGGCGGCAATCAGTGTGGCAATGCCGATGTATCGGCCGAGGTGACGCCCCCTTGCAGTTGTCATGACGCGATTCCTCCTCGAGAGATTGGCGCCTTGCGACTTTTTTTGACGCTTATTCCCGGCGACCCAAGGGGCGAGTGTGCGGGACTAACCTTTTGCTTGCAAGCGTCGTTTCATGACGCGCTTGCGGACACTTTTGCCAGCGCGTGTTTGGCCTGCCTTCCTTGCAGCGCGGCCCGAATCGGTCGCAATTTGTTCCGGAATTGGAGCCTTTCTTATAATTCGGAGGACTGACTCGTGGCGCTTCAGCCGCCGCACTAGATAATCGAAATTGATTGCGAATTGCTCGGGCCGGCCGATGTCTTCTCTGAGTTTCTCGATATTGGCGTACGGGAACTCCGGCGCCGGATCGCCGGCCGCCTCGGCGATCAACTGCACCATGGCGGCGTTCTCCAGCATGATCGCGCCAACGACCGCCTCCGCGATGCTGGCGCCGACCGCGGCGATACCGTGGTTCTTCAGCAGAATGGCGCGATGAGGGCCGAGCGCCTTGGCGACGCGCGCGCCCGTCTCAGGCGTGCGGATCAAGTTGATCGAATCGCCGTAGACGCCCAGCGCCTCGTAGAACAACGCCGCCGGCTGGCTGTAGCAACGCATCGGCCGGCCCGTTGCCGACAGGGCGACGCAATAGGGCGGATGCGTATGGATCACACAATGCACGTCGGGACGCCGTTTGAAGATTTCCGAGTGGATATAAACCTCGCTGTGGCGGCGGGCCGTGCCGGTGACGACGTTGCCGTCGAGATCGATAGTCAGGATATTTTCCAGCGTGATCTCGTCGAGCCCCACGCTGTGCGGCTTCATGAAGAACCGCGTAGGATCGTCCGGCAGCCGGAACGAAATATGGCCGCGCGTAAAATCATCCTGCCCTTCGGCGACCAGGATTTTGCCGGCCCATATCATCTGCTGCTTTATTTCGTCGTGACCCATAACGAGTCTTTCTATTTTGGCTAATCGTCCGAGGCGTAGGGCTTCGGCAGTGCTGAGTGCGGCAGGCCCGGATGCGGGCGGCCGAAGTCGGGCGCGGGTGAATCCTGCCCGATATCGACGATGCCCTGGCGGATCGCGCGCGTGCGCACGAAGTGCGCGAACAGCGCCTTGCCGTCGCCGTTGCGGATCGCCTTGGTCAGCAGCGAAATGTCCTCGTTGAAGCGGCCGAGCATTTCCAGCACGGCGTCCTTGTTGGCCAGGAACACGTCGCGCCACATGGTCGGATCGGAGGCCGCGATGCGGGTGAAATCGCGGAAGCCGCCGGCGGAAAACTTCAACACCTCCGAGCGCGTCACGTTCTGCATTTCGTCGGCGGTGCCGACGATGGTGTAGGCAATCAGATGCGGTAAATGGCTGGTGATGGCGAGCACCAGGTCGTGGTGATCGGCTGCCATGGTCTCGACATTGGCGCCGAGCAGCCGCCAGAACGCGTTGAGCTTTTCGACCGCTTTGGCATCGGCGCCGTCCGGCGGCGTCAGGATGCACCAGCGGTTGACGAACAATTCGGCAAAGCCCGCGTCGGGTCCGGAATATTCGGTGCCGGCCACCGGATGGGCGGGTACGAAATGCACAGTCTTTGGCAGATACGGGCCCATGTCCCGAATGATGGAGCCTTTCACCGAGCCGACATCGGAAACGGTCGCGCCCGCCGCCAGATGCGGGCCGATCTCCTTGGCGACCGCGCCGCAGGCCCCAACTGGAATGCACAAGATGACCAGATCGGCGCCTTCGACTACGGCGGCATTCGTCTCCACGACTTGGTCGGCGAGGCCCAGCTCGGCCACGCGCTTGCGCGTTTGCGGCGAACGCGCGGTGGCCACGATCGAGCCGACGGCGCATTGCGCGCGCGCCGCGCGCGCAATGGAGGAGCCGATCAGTCCGACGCCGATCAGCGCCAGCCGGTTGTAAAGGGTGGCCGGTTTGCTCACGCCGTCTTTCCTAAAAAGTCTGCGAGCGCCTGCACCACCAGCCGGTTGGCTTCCTCGGTGCCGACGCTCATGCGCAGCGCGTTCGGCAACTTGTAGGCGCCGACCTGGCGCAGTACCAGGCCGCGCTTGGTGAGGAAGGCGTTAGCGTCGCTGGCGGCTTTCGTGTCCGGAAAATGGATGAGTACGAAATTCGCCACGCTCGGCGTCACCGGCAGACCGAGCTTGCCGATCTCCTCCGTGAGCCAGGCAAGGCAGCGCGTATTGTGCTCGCGCGCGCGCTCGACATGCGCGGTGTCGCGGATGGCGGCAACGCCGGCGGCGATCGCCGGGCCGTTGACGTTGAACGGTCCGCGAATGCGGTTGACCGCATCGACCACCGGCGCCGGCCCATACATCCAGCCGAGCCGCAGCGCCGCCAGTCCGTGAATCTTCGAGAAGGTGCGCGTCATCACCACGTTATCGGTGGTGGCGACCAGCTCGATCCCGGATTCGTAATCGTTGCGCCGGACATATTCGGCATAGGCCGCGTCCAGCACCAGCAGGACGTTAGCCGGCAATGCGCGCTGCAATCGCTTGACTTCGTCGAACGGAACGTAAGTTCCGGTCGGATTGTTCGGGTTGGCCAGGAACACGATCTTCGTCTTTGGCGTCACGCGCGCGAGGATGGCGTCGACGTCGGCGGTGAAATTCGTCTCCGGCGCGGCAATCGGCTTGGCGCCGGTGCCGAGCGTGGCGATCGGATAGACCAGGAAACCGTGCGTGGTGTGGATCGCCTCGTCACCGTCGGAAAGATAAGCGCGCGCCAGCAGGTTGAGCAGATCATCGGAGCCGGCCCCGCAGACGATGCGGTCGGGATCGAGGCCGAACGCTTCGCCGATCGCCGCGCGCAATTCGGAAGCCGAGCCGTCCGGATAATCGTGCAAGAATTCGCCGGCCGCGTGATAGGACGCAATGGCATTCGGGCTCGCCCCCAATGGCGTCTCATTGGAGGACAGCTTGAATACCTTGGCAACGCCCGGCGCCGTGCTCTTGCCCGGGATGTAGGGGGCGATATCGAGCACGCCGGGGCGGGGTTGAGGTCGGGTCGCAGTCATTCACCAGTACCGAATGGTCAGATCTTCTCGACGGCAACCGTATAGCGCCTTGCGTGGCTGCCGACGAGAGCCGCCGAACGCACCGTGGCGCCGGCCTTAACCAAGGCTGCGCTGACGCTATCGAGGCTGACGTCCTGCGGCAGCGTCACCAGCAACGCCGCGCCATCGAAGGCGCGGTCGGGCACGGCGATGAAATCCACCCGCATGGAGAGCGCCTCGGCCGGCGTCGCACCCCAGCCGGAGACGCGCACGCTCCAGACCGCGGCTTCCGTCGCCATGGCGTCGGCGGCTACCCGCGAGAGCACGAACACCGGCATGGCCGCCGGATGATCGGCGCGCTCGACGAAGGGCAGGCGGGCTATGATCTTGGGCGCGGCGTCGAATTCGAGCGCGCTCCACCAGGCGCCGGCGCCGGGCACGGCGAGCGCCGGCACCAGGCCGAGATCGCCTTTCGAGCTGGAGACGGCCGCCACCACCGCGGCGGCGCCCATGTGCGGGACGAACGGGACGGTGAAGCCGAAATGGAAGCGGGCACTGTCCCGCATCAGCGCGTCACCCGCCGACAGGTCGGCATGCACGGAAAACGGCGCCTGGACATAGGTGAAGGTCGAGATGATGACGCGCCAGATGCTCTCGACGGTATCGAGCGGCAGGATGCCTTTGTGCCGCTTGACCAGACGGCGCATCATCTCGACTTCGCGTGCCGGGCGGAAGGCGGAGCCGGTTTCCGTGCTGCGCTTGGCCGCGATCAGCCGGTCGATGATCTCGCTGCGTTCGATCAAGAGCTGGTGCATCGCCTCGTCGATACGGTCGATCTCCTTGCGCAGATCGCCCAACGAGGGCGTTTCGGGTCCTTTCGTCATGGCGGCATTGATAGGAGGGCCGGGGCTTGAAATCAAAGAAAACGTTGGCCGAAATCCGGCCGGTTGACAGTGAGCCCCCAGCTACCTAAACGCCCGCGACCTGAACGTGTTATATTTGCTGGTTAACAGCGCGCCGGGAGCGCTTGAATCGACATGGTCGAGGCCAATCTGAGCAGCCCGCGCGGCAAAACAGGCGCGCCGCGCGAAGCCGACAGTCCGCGCGAGTCGCTCGTCGCCCGTTTCGGGGCCGGCCAGCCGCTCGCGCTCGACGCCGGCGTTGCGCTCAGCCCCTTTCAGATCGCCTACAAGACCTACGGCACGCTCAATGCGCAGCGCTCGAATGCGGTGCTGGTTTGCCACGCGCTCACCGGCGACCAACATGTGGCGAGCGTCCATCCGGTCACCGACAAGCCGGGCTGGTGGGAAACCATGGTCGGGCCCGGCAAGCCGATCGATACGGAGCGCTATTTCGTCATCTGCCCGAACGTGGTCGGCGCCTGCATGGGCACCACCGGTCCGTCTTCGACCAACCCGGAAACGGGCAAACCTTGGGGCCTGGAATTTCCCGTCATCACCATCCCCGACATGGTGCGGGCGCAGGCTATGCTGCTCGATCATCTCGGCATCGAGACGTTGTTTTCGGTCGCCGGTGGTTCGATGGGCGGCATGCAGGTGCTGCAATGGGCCGCGTCCTATCCGGAGCGCGTATTCTCCGCGCTGCCGATCGCCTGCGCTACCCGCCATTCGGCGCAGAACATCGCGTTTCACGAGGTCGGCCGCCAGGCCATCATGGCGGACCCCGATTGGCGCGGCGGCCGCTATCATCTGGAAGGCACCAATCCGCGCCGCGGCCTCGCGGTCGCGCGCATGGGCGCGCATATCACGTATCTGTCGGACGCCGCCTTGCACCGCAAGTTCGGCCGCAAGTTCCAGGACCGCGAGAATCCGACATTTTCGTTCGACGCGGATTTCGAGGTGGAATCCTATTTGCGCCACCAGGGCAGTTCCTTCGTCGAGCGCTTCGACGCCAATTCCTATCTCTATCTCACGCGCGCCATGGACTATTTCGATCTCGCCGCCGACTACGACGGCCTGGTGGCAAACGCTTTCAAGGGTACGCCGACGCGCTTCTGCGTGATCTCATTCACCTCCGACTGGCTGTTCCCGACGGCTGAATCGCGCGCCATCGTGCATGCGCTCAACGCCGGCGGCGCGCGCGTCTCGTTCGCCGAGATCGTCACCGATAAGGGCCACGACGCGTTCCTGCTCGAAGAGCCGGAACTGTTCGACATCGTGCGTGGCTTCCTTGACGGCGCCGGCAAGGCGCGCGGGCTGGTGGCCAGAGCCGAGGAAAAATGAGCATGCTCAAGCGCGCCAATCTCGACTTGACGGTCGCCAATATCGCGCGCACCGCGGGCGGCGCCCGCGTCGACTTGGTGCTGGTCGCCGACATGGTCGCGCGCGGCGCCAAGGTGCTCGACGTCGGCTGCGGCGACGGCGAATTGCTCCAGCTGTTGAGCGAAAGCCGCGGCGTCGACGGCCGCGGCATCGAACTGTCGCGCGAGGGCGTCAATGAAGGCGTGGCCAAGGGGCTGGCCGTGATCCAGGGCGACGCCGACACTGATCTCGCCGACTATCCCGATGACGCCTTCGACTTCGTGATCCTGTCGCAGACGCTGCAGGCGACGCGCCATCCGCGCGTGGTGCTCGAGCACATGCTGCGCATCGGCCGCCATGCCGTGGTCTCGTTTCCGAATTTCGGCCATTGGAAGGTGCGCTTCCAGCTTCTGTTCGAAGGGCACATGCCGCGCACCGATATCCTGCCGCACAGCTGGTACGACACGCCCAACATCCACCACTGCACCATCAAAGACTTCGTGCAGCTCTGCGCTGAGATCGGGGTGAAGATGGAGAAGGCGGTGGCACTCAACGCCTGGGGCAAGCCGCTGCGGCTGAACGCGCCCTGGTGGTTCTGGAACTTGTTCGGGGAGCAGGCGGTATTTCTGCTCAGCCGCAACGGCTGAGACGCTGCCTTGGCGGCTCAGCGCGGGCCGCCACATTGTTGCATTGCACCTTAACTTTACTGCAACTGCACGACAACTTGCCGGAACAGTAATTATTGGCTTTGTGACTGTATTATATATACAGAATAAGTAATTAAATTGAAGGTAACGTATATTTTTCTTTATTTAGCGAATTAGTGAATCATATCAGCTATGCATTGCACAATAAGACCTCCCAATCATCACGAAATTGCCACGCTCTGACGACCTTTAAGCCTCGTCACTTGCCTCCGATTCTATCTAGGTTGGCGGCGTTGCTATTACGAAACGGGGATTAAACCTGATGAGACTTACGAAAAAACGAGCAATTTTATTTTTATTGTGTTCGGTGGCCGTGGCGGCGCTCGCCGGTTCCGCCATCGCAAGGCCTTTGCATCGCAATAGCGGCGCAGGCGCCACGGAACAACCGGCTGTGTTCACCAATTCTCTGGTGGCCGAGGCGCGCAAATATATCGGCACCAATCCGACCGGCCGATCGAGCCTGTGGTGCGGCGCCTTCATGGACATGGTGCTCAGGCGCACCGGTCATAAAGGCGGCGGCAATCTCGCGCTCGGCTATTCGCACTATGGCCGTCGCGTTTCCGGCCCGCAGGTCGGCGCCATCGCGGTGATGGGCCGCAACGGCGGCGGTCACGTCGGCGTGGTCAGCGGCATCGACGCCAACGGCAATCCGATCATTGTCTCGGGCAACCACAATCACACGGTCGCGGAATCGGTTTATCCGCGCTCGCGCATCTCAGCCTATGTGATGCCGGGCGGCTGACCGAATAAGACTTGAGAAAGTCTGCGCCCCGCCCGCGAATCGGGGGCGCATTTTTTACGTTGACGCGAACGGCCGGCCTCAATCGCCGGCCGTTTCGTTGAGCGGATCGCCGATCGCGACGTCGCCGGCCCCGACCACCTCGGCATAGACGCCGCAGTCGGCGTGGCCAAAGGTCTGCATCAGCGTGCGTGGAATCTCCAAGTCACGGATGCCGGTGTCGGGATCGACTTCGGTGGCCGCGCAGCGCACGGTGCGCTTGACGACCTTGACCCGCGCGCCGCCGACCGCCAAATCCCGGCCGATGAGATCGAACTCGTGCCAGGCCGGCCAGCCTTCGACATAGATATTGCCACGGAAGCGCAGCGGATTAACCGGGCTGCCGGTGGCGTCTTCCACCGCCGCCACTGAGGCGAGGTTAATGATCGAGACCACTTTCTTGGCCACGTCCGAGAAGCTGTGGTCTTCCCCGAACAGCACCTTGGGGGCCCCGCGCAATTCGTCGGCGCAATAGCTGGCGAAAAATCGCTCGATCGCCGCGCGCCCTTCCGCCGTGCGCAGGTCGCCGCGCACGGCTTCCCGGCGCTCCCAGTGAATGGTGAGGGCGTGGCTTTCCTCGTCGTAGTCGGTGCGCAGCGCCGCCAGCCGCTCGTTGCGCATCAGCATCAGGAAGCGGATTTTGGGGAAGTAGGCGGGCGCTGCCGGGTCGAAGCCGCAGGGGCCATTCTCGATGGCATAGAGCCGGTCGGCCGGCACCGTTTGGCCGGGCTCGAGCCGGGTGCGTGGCAAGGCCTGCGGCGACAGGCCTTTGATCGGGTAGCGGTAGAGCGATTGGACGGCCGGCTGGTCGGGCATGGGACTCTTTCCGGGACCAAACGGCCCAAAAGCTGACCTATATCAAGCGGCCCGGGTCTTCAAACTGGCATAAGCCACCCAATATATACCCCTAAGGCGGGCCGCCGCGTGGGACCTGCTTTTCGACCGGTGCCACAATGGGCCGAGGGAGTTGAGACATGAATTTCGAGAAATACACCGACCGCGCCCGCGGTTTCGTGCAATCGGCGCAAGGCCTAGCCCTGCGCGAGGGCCACCAGCAGTTCGCCCCCGACCATCTGCTAAAAGTGCTGCTCGACGACCCGGAAGGGTTGGCGGCCGGCCTGATCGACCGCTCCGGCGGCAATTCCCGCCAGGCCCTGCAGGCGGTCGAGGCCGCGCTCGCCAAGCGGCCCAAGGTGTCCGGCGGCGGCGCCGGCCAGATCTATCTCGATCCGGCACTGGCGCGCGTGTTCGATGCCGCCGAGAAGGCCGGTGAGAAGGCGGGCGACAGTTTCGTCACCGTTGAGCGCCTGCTGCTGGCACTGGCGATCGAGAAGGACAGCGAGGCCGGCAAGATCCTCAAAGCTGCCGGTGTCACGCCGCAGAACCTCAACGCCGCCATCGAGGCGCTGCGTAAGGGCCGCACCGCGGATTCGGCTTCCGCCGAGAACGCTTATGACGCGCTCAAGAAATATGCCCGCGATCTGACGCAGGCCGCGCGCGACGGCAAGATCGATCCGGTGATTGGCCGCGACGAGGAAATCCGCCGCACCGTGCAAGTGCTTTCGCGCCGCACCAAGAACAATCCCGTGCTGATCGGCGAGCCCGGCGTCGGCAAGACGGCCATCGTCGAGGGGCTCGCCCAGCGCATCGTCAACGGCGATGTGCCGGAAAGTCTGGCTGACAAGAAGCTCTTGGCCCTCGACATGGGCGCACTGATCGCCGGCGCCAAATACCGCGGCGAATTCGAGGAGCGGCTGAAAGCCGTCCTCAATGAAGTCACGTCGTCCGCCGGCGGCATCATCCTGTTCATCGACGAGATGCACACGCTGGTTGGCGCCGGCAAAGCCGATGGCGCTATGGACGCATCCAATCTCCTCAAGCCCGCGCTGGCGCGCGGCGAGCTGCACTGCATCGGCGCCACCACGCTCGACGAATACAAGAAGCATGTCGAAAAAGACGCCGCGCTCGCGCGCCGCTTCCAGCCGGTCTTCGTGTCCGAGCCGACGGTGGAAGATACGATCTCAATTCTGCGCGGCCTCAAGGACAAATACGAACAGCATCACGGCGTGCGCATCGCCGATTCGGCGATCGTTGCCGCCGCCACGCTGTCGAACCGCTACATCACCGACCGCTTCCTGCCCGACAAGGCGATCGACCTGATCGACGAGGCGGCGGCGCGGCTGAAGATGCAGGTCGATTCCAAGCCGGAAGAGCTCGACACCATCGACCGCGAAGTGGTGCGGCTGAAGATCGAGCAGGAGGCGCTGAAGAAGGAAAGCGACCCCGGCTCGAAGGATCGCCTCAAGCGCCTGGAAACCGAATTGAAGGCGCTGGAGAAACAGTCGGCCGATCTCACCGGTCGCTGGAAGGCGGAAAAGGAGAAGCTGTCGGAAGCGCAGAAGCTCAAGACCGAGCTCGATGGGTTGCGCGCCGAGCTCGCCAATGCCCAGCGCAAGGGCGAATACCAGCGCGCCGGCGAATTAGCCTATGGCCGCATCCCGGAGCTGGAAAAGAAGCTCAAGGATATCGAGGCGGTGGAAGCGAGCCGCGGCGCCATGGTCGAGGAGACCGTGACCGCCGACCACGTAGCGCAGGTGGTTTCGCGCTGGACCGGCGTGCCGGTCAACAGGATGCTGGAAGGCGAGAAGGAAAAACTGCTGCGCATGGAAGACGAGCTCGCCAAGCGCGTCATCGGCCAGAAGGAAGCCGTGCAGGCGGTCTCGACCGCGGTGCGGCGCGCGCGCGCGGGGCTACAGGACCCGCACCGGCCGATCGGCTCTTTCATGTTCTTAGGCCCCACCGGCGTCGGCAAGACCGAGCTCACAAAAGCCTTGGCGGCCTATTTGTTCGACGACGAGAACGCGCTCATCCGCATCGACATGTCCGAGTACATGGAGAAGCATTCGGTGGCCCGCCTGATCGGCGCGCCTCCCGGCTATGTCGGCTATGAGGAAGGTGGCGCGCTCACCGAAGCGGTGCGGCGCCGGCCCTATCAGGTGGTGCTGTTCGACGAGATCGAGAAGGCGCATCCGGACGTGTTCAACGTCCTGCTGCAAGTGCTCGACGACGGCCGCCTGACGGATGGCCAGGGCCATACCGTCGACTTCCGCAATACTCTTATCGTCATGACCTCGAACCTCGGTGGCGAATTCCTGGTCAACCAGCCGGAGGGCGAAGACACCGACGCGGTGCGCGACCAGGTGATGGCGGTGGTGCGCTCGGCGTTCCGCCCGGAGTTCCTCAACCGCGTCGACGAGATCATCCTGTTCCACCGGCTGAAGAAGACGGAGATGACCCGCATCGTCGACATCCAGATCGCGCGGCTGCAGAAGCTCTTGGACGACCGCAAGATCGTGCTCACGCTCGAGCCGAGTGCGCGCGAGTGGCTGGCCGAGAAGGGCTGGGATCCGGCCTACGGCGCGCGGCCCTTGAAGCGGGTGATCCAGAAGTCGGTGCAAGACCCGCTCGCCGAGATGATCCTCGCCGGCACCGTCAAGGACGGAGAGAAGGTCGCGGTTTCGGCCGGCAAACAGGGCCTCACCTTCAACGGCAAGCTGGCGCAGGCGGCGTAAAAAGCCTGCGCATTGCCTCTGCGAAGTCATGCCCGGGCTTGACCCGGGCATCCATGATGACTCTTGGCGCGAAAACGTTTTTCGCGAGTTCTATCTTTGTTGAAATTCGTCATGAATTGCCGGGTCAAGCCCGGCAATGACGGTGGAGAGGTTTACCGCGTCGCCACGCGCGCCGGCTTGCGCGCGATGATGCCGTCGAGGCGCTCGCGTTCCTGCTCGAAGGCCGTGAAGATGGGGCCTTGCAGCTCGCGGCCGCGCGGCAGCTTGATGCGCATGGGATCGACGAAGCGGCCGTTGATGCGGATCTCGAAGTGCAGATGCGAGCCGGTCGACAGACCGGTGGAGCCGACGAAGCCGATCACCTGGCCCTGGCGCACGTGTTCGCCTTCGTGCACGCCGGTGGCATAGGCGCTCATATGGCCGTAGGCGGTCTCGTAGCCGTTATGGTGGCGCACCAAAATGAATTTGCCGTAGCCGGACTCCCAGCCTTCCTTCTCCACCACGCCGTTGCCGGAGGCGTAGATCGGCGTGCCGCTCGGCGCCGCCCAGTCGACCCCGGTGTGCATCTTGACGTAGCCGAGGATCGGATGCCGGCGCAGCCCGAAGCCGGAGCGCATGATGCCTTCCGCCACCGGCTTGCGCACCAGGAACTTCTTCGCGCTCTTGCCGGCCTCGTCGTAATAGTCGGTGAGTGCGTCGTCGGGGGTCTGGAAGCGGTAGAGCTTCTTGGTTTCGCCGCCGAGGGTGAGGGCAGCGAACAGCACGTCATTGCGGTGGTCGGCGCCTTGCCCCTCTTCCTCGCCGGCGTAGAGCACTTCGAAGGAGTCGCCGGGCTGCACCTTGCGCAGGAAATCGACGTCGAACGAATAGATGCGGATCAGGTCGTCGATGATCGGGCGCGGCACCTGGTCGCGCAACGCGGTCTCGTAGATGCTGTGATAGAGGTCGACGCCGGTAGCGGCGGTCTGGTCGAAGGTACGGTCGCCGCTCTCAGCCACCTCAGTGTCAACGTTCGTGGCGTCAACCGAGACGTAATTTCCGGTATCGGACAACGCCGCGACGGCATCGATCGTCATATCGTCGGCGATGATCACGCGCACCGGCTGTAGGCGCTTGGAATCGGGCACCGGCGACAGCAGCACGCGCAGCTTCTGGCCTTCAGTGATGCCACCGACCTGGGCGTAGCGCCCAAGCACTCTGTTAATGGCGCTGATCTCCTCGGGCGTAGCGCCGAGATCCCGAAGCACGCTGCCAACGGTATCGCCTTTCTTGGCCACGATCACCTTCTCGTTGAAGGGATTGCCGCCGGTCGTCTCTTCGGCGGTCTTGGCCAGCAGCGTGATGTTCTCGGGCACGACGCGCGCTTCGAAACCGGCATAGGGGTCCGCGTTTGCCGCGCCCGCATAGGCCAACTTGATGCCGGTGACGTTGGCCGCGGCCGGCAAGTGACTGGCGGTCTTCGCGCTCCACTCGGCGGTCTCCTGCACGCGCGCCAACACTTCGTCCTTCGGCGTGAGCAGCGCGATCGTGAGCTTCGGCATCATCGGCGCGAGATCGCGCATCACGAAGGAAACCTCCGCATCCGGCTGGGCGGTCGGTGGATTTTCGGCGGTGGCGCCGCCGGGCGCGGACTCGGCGAGCAGGCGCTGCGGATTGAAGGGTGGGATGTCGGCGCTGAGATTGGAGGCGGTGAGCGACAAATTGCCGGCGATACGCAGGAAG
>Ga0307417_10000087_pt1 | contig 36361 bp, 35 predicted proteins | sample SalMarWE160210MG_2_FD_202514 | JGI IMG/M metagenome (GOLD analysis project Ga0307417, IMG submission 202514) | Salt marsh sediment microbial communities from the Plum Island Ecosystem LTER, Massachusetts, United States - WE1602-10 | ecosystem: Environmental > Aquatic > Marine > Intertidal zone... | reverse complement strand
GGACCTTGGCGGCAAACAGCCCGTAGCCGACAAACACGATAAACGTCAGAGCCATGAAAACAAGACTCAACGCGACCATGTGCGCGAGCGGATGCGGTTCATCGGCATTCACGAATTGAGGCAGGAAGGCCAGGAAGAACATCGACAGCTTGGGATTGAGGATGTTGATCAGGATCGCAGTGACCGTCACCTGAATTGCCGAGCGGGCGCCAAATTCCCTGTCGATGCGCAGCGCGCCCTTTTCCCGCAGTGCATGCCACGCCATGTAAAGCAGATACGCGACGCCCAAATACTTCAGGGTCTGGAACGCGAGCGCGCTCGTGTGCAGAAGCGCGGCCAGTCCCAGGATCGCCGCGGTCATGTGGGGGAGAATGCCAAGCGTGCATCCGAACGCGGCGACGACGCTGGCGCGCGAGCCGCGCGAGAGACCGGCCGCCAACGTGTAGAGAACGCCGGTGCCAGGCGACACGATAACGATCAGCGACGTTAGCAGAAACCCAATGGTCACGGCTTGCCCTCTCGGTGCGGTTACGCTGGCGGCGCGAAGCCAAGCTCGCTTTCCTGCCGCCTCACGTCAAGCGCCCGCCGCGGCCCGTTAAAACGCCTTAGCGTCACGGCCTCGTCTTGCGCGGCGGCATCTTGCATTTTCCGACCGAATTGCCGCAAATGGCCGCTTGAACTCCGTTAAGCGAAACCCCTGAGTTGCCGATGGACCAGACCATCAGTCTCGGTCGTAACGACATGCGCCACGCCGCAGCGCGCCTGGCCGATTTCGTCGCCCAATCGGTCGACGCCGCGCGCGCGGTCGAGACGCCGTTCTATCATCTCGAATTCGATCACGTGTTTCCCGACGATGTCTACGCACAAATCTTGGCGCTGATGCCGAATTCGTCCGAGTACCGCCCGATGCACGGCCGTAGCAAGGGCCACGATCTCGACGACGGCACCCATACACGGGTGAAGATCGACTTGTTCCCGGAATACATCCGCAACCTGCGGGGCGAGAAGCGCGCGCTATGGGATGTGGTGGGCCGCGCACTCTGCTCGGAAAAAGTCAAGCAGGCCTTCATGCGGCGCCTCGCGCCCGGCCTTGAGAAGCGGTTCGGCAAGGACTTCGCCAAGGTCGGCATGTACCCGATCCCAATCCTGACGCGCGACATTCCCGGCTATCTGATTACGCCGCACACCGACACCCGCTGGAAGAACATCACCGTTCAGCTCTATCTGCCCAAGGACGCCGCCAACACCGACATCGGCACCATCTTCCATGAAAAGCTTCCCGATGGCTCGATGCTGAAGAAGGCGCAGATGAAATTCGTACCCAATACCGGCTATGCCTTCGCGGTCGGCACCGACACCTGGCATTCGGCAGACCCGATGCACAATCGGGTGAAGACCCGCGACTCCATCCTGCTCACTTATTTCGTCGACCAGGGGCTGCTGAAAGTGCTGCGCAACCGCGGCAAGCGGCTGGGCAATTTCGTGCTCAACGAGATCAGGCAGAAAGTTTAGTTCTCGTCCCGGGCGAGCGCGAAGCGCGAGGCCTGGGACCCATACTCCGCAGTCCATCGTGAGCGCACGGCGTTTGGGTCCCCGCCTTCGCGGGCATGACGATAGTCGCCCCATTAAAAACGCCTTAACGCGTTTGGTTCATCTTGCGCGGTCATGGTCACCCACCGCCGCCGTCGCAACCTCCGCCTCATCCTCGCTCGGCCGAGGGTGCTATTGCGCCTGATCCTTAGCGCCCGATGGCGCTCGCGCGCGATCCATTCCATGGTCAAATTGGCTTGCTAACGGACGACTGCGGAAGCCGACTCCGAGGATTGATTATCGAGTTCGGGAATGCTTTGCGGGTCGCGCAGGTAATCGCGAAGCGTTGCGACGAATCTCCCCAAATCCACACCGTCGACCAGGCGATGGTCCGCTCGGACAAACAACGGGACGACGGGTCGAACGACGACGCGTCCATTTTCGACCACGGGGCGCGTTTCGGTCGGCCCGATAACGATATGGGTCGAATAGAGATTGCCCCATTTCACAAATTCAACTGAACGCAACGGGGGCGCGCCGGGAAAATTCAACGGCGAAACCACTACCGCCGCTCCCAGTGGCCCCAAGGAGCTTCTAAAGAGCGGAAGTGGCAGGTGATCGCTACACCAGTTGAAACACCGAATGACCCAACCAAAGAAGCGGCCAAGCCGATACAATCTCCGCTTGTCTCGCGACACACGGTGGTTCCCGCGCGCGGTCTTATTCACTTCGCGCCACACCGCGAGCGCCAGGCTCCGCAGGGATATAGCGTTCAACTCGCGGAGCAGCATCAGATCCGCCTCACCCCGATGCAGGTCCTGAATAGCCAGCAGCAAGTTGATGTCACGGAAACGGTAGATGCGGCGCCCGACGACACGGCTGTTGAAATTCGGGTGCCGGTCCAGCGAAACGCCGATCGCTTTCAACATTACGTGCAACGGTGAAATAAGCACCGCTTGCTGGCGCGTCGCTTCCCGCGCGTAGTCCTCAAGGGCGGACACGTCCACGTCCGTACCCCAAGTCATACTGGCGTCCACGCGCGCTTTGTGCGATTCGAGAAAGATGCGGTTGCCGAAGGGAACATCCGCGCGGGCAACGGCGGGGCGTTCAAGGGGCCAGTACATGCGTCCCATCCTCCAACTTAATTCGAATGCAGTCTGCAATCAGCCGGTTTAGCGGCGCCGAGGGAGGCACGGGTTTCCGGCGCACGGGGTTTCCGCAGGCGCCTCGCCGTGACGAGATTGACTCGCGGTCTGGCGTGCAGTGTAGAAAGAAACGGGCAAGCACCTCCGACGCGCCAGGAACCAGTGCCAGCCGATCGCTTCTCGCTTCTGTCATTTGGTAGCATCCGACATCCAGTAGATCAGAATCGATCCATGCCTCCCCGCACTTTGTTCGACCTACTCCAACGGAATCTGGCCGCACGAGCGGCCCATCCGGCCATCGTCGATGGCTCCCGGGAGGTTACCTACCGGCAGCTGCTCGAACAAACCGAGGCGCTTGCGGGCTCGTTGGCCCGGCGCGGCGTGGGCCGCGGCGACCGCGTGGTGGTGAACATGCAGAAATGCGTCGAGGAAATCGTCGCCATGTTCGCCGTCGCCCGGCTCGGAGCGGCTATGGTCAATGTGCATTTTCAATGGACCGTCCATCAGCTTGATCACGTGTTGCGTGATAGTGGCGCCAAGGTGCTCATTACCGACGCCCGCCGCGCACGCGCGCTGGCCAAATACGAAACGCCGGCAACACTGGAGCACGTCGTAGTCAATGGATCGATTCCGCATGATGACCGGATGACCTCGTGGCCTAATCTACCGCTCGACCTTCAAGCGCCGCCCGTGACTTGTGCCGAAACGGACCTGGCCGCGCTGCTCTATACGTCCGGCTCGACCGGTCAGCCCAAAGGCGTCATGCTCAGCCACCGCAACCTGGTACTCAGCGCTCGCAGCGCCGCCGAGCACCTCAAGAACATTTCCGATGATCGGCTCCTGAGCCTCCTTCCTTTTTGCTTCGATTTCGGTCTCAGTCAACTGACAACCATGTGCCTCGTAGGCGGCACAACCGTCCTCCAAAGGGTGGCGATGCCCGCCGAGATCGTGAAAACGCTGATCGACCAGAAGATCACCGGCTTTGCCGCGGTTCCGCCGACATGGGTACAAGTCGCGGGATACCTCGAGCGGGCTCCCGCCTCACTGCCCGATCTGCGATACGTGGCCAATTCGGGGGACAGAATCCCGAAGCACATTCTTGAACGGATGCCCGAAGTCTTTCCGGGCATCGACATCTATCTGATGTATGGGATGACCGAAGCGTTCCGCTCAACCTATCTGCGACCAGAGCTCTTCAAACAAAAGATGGGCTCGATCGGCAGAGACATTCCCAACGTCAAGACTTACATCATCGATGAAACCAAAGGCATTTGCGGCCCCGGCGAGCAGGGCGAGCTGGTCCATTGCGGGCCGCTGATCAGCATGGGATATTGGGGTCAGCCCGATCAAACCGCGGAAAAGATTAAGCCCTGTCCTCACCTTAAGCATGTGATCGGCGACCAGAAGGTTTGTTACAGCGGCGACCTGGTGCGCATCGATGAAGACGGCCAATACTGGTTCATCACGCGCAAGAACGCTCTAATCAAGTCCCGTGGTTTCCGCATCAGCCCTACGGAGGTGGAGGACGTCGTGCACAAGTCGGGATTGGTGGCGCAGGTGGTGGCCTTCGGCGTCACCGATGAGATCCAAGGTCAGGCCGTCGAAATCGCGGTGACGGCGCATGACGGCGAACCATTGGACGAGGCCGCGCTGCTTCGCTTCTGCCGGAAGCACATGCCTGCTTACATGGTGCCGCGCGCCGTCCACCTTTGGCTCGGAGAGATGCCGCGTACCGGCAGCGGCAAAGTCGACCGGCGGACCATCACGCAACATTGCATCCAGCGCAGCTCCAATGCTTAGGTCAGGCGATCGCCGACCCGAATGCCCAGCAAACGGGCAAGCTCACCAATGGGCACCCACCGCCAGTTGGCATCGAGCGCTTCGGTGATGCCCAGTACCGCATCGCCGCACGCGACGCGCAGCATATCCCGTTCGACGTCCACCACGGCGCCCGGTGGCGCGCCGGTCTGATCACCGAACCGCACCACCTTGAGCGGATGAATCGGCGTGTCGTTGACCATGGCGGTCGCGTAGACGAACGGATTCCTGATCGGATAATAATTCAGGCCGCGCACGAAACGTTCAAGTCGATCGAATGACCAAGCAAAGTCCATTCTGCCGCCGTTGGGCGTATCCTTGCGCGAATAGCTTGACGCCTGTGCGTGATCCTGAGGCACCGGATCAATCTGCCCGCGGATCAACGGGGTTGCCATCTCGGCCAACAACTCGACGCCGACTGCAAATCCCCGGCGGGATAGCGTCAAGGGTGTCTCATCATGCGCGAGGGGAAACATGCGTTGCGACAGAATGTCGCCCGCGTCGATCGCTTCGCCCGCGTCGTGCCAGGTCACGCCATACTCCCGCTCACCGTTGATAATGGCCCACGAGTACACATTAATGCCGCGGTATCGGGGCAGGGGCCCGTTGTGAAAGTTTACGGTCGCCCGTGTCGGCAGCGCCAGCAGGCGCCGCTTCATGATCTGCATGTTGTAAGCGCTGAACAGAAAATCGGGCTGGGCCGCGGCGACTGCCTCCAGCACCCGATCCGAATTGATGTCCGTCGCCGAGATATGCGTCAGACCATGCACGCGGCAGCACCGCTCGACCAGTCCGCCTATGGTCGGCACGGCCGGGTCGGAGATCACCAGCCGCACGGTTACGTCGGCGGTGCGCTGCAGCACCCCAACACAATCCACCACGAATTGCGCATTGCCGATGACGACGACGTTAGTCATCGCAGCGCCTGCTGGCGATCGTTCCTTGAGGTCTTAGTCAAGCGTGCGTCACAATCTGAAGAATTACGGCGATATCGATGGACGTATGCGGGTATTTGGCGCCCCCGGCCCCGCAGGGCATTGAGCCCGCCTGTCAAACGAGCCGCACCAAGGAGCCGGTCGAGGCCCCAAATAAGCACCTGCGGCGGCGGAAAATCCACTGCTTCGAGTCGGCGTTGGCCCCGATTGCACAAGTCTGCCTCCGACGTTAGATTTCCGCCGGATCGCAAACCGATGCGAACGCTTCACCCAAGCCGGCCTCACACCAGGAATTCAATTGCCGAATGGCTGTCACCCGGAACAATTTATTGGAATTTCTGCAGCACAGTCTTGGTATTGACGTTGCGGAGCTGGAAACCGACGACAAGGAGCTTTATTCCAGCGGCCTGATTGACTCGTTCAGCATCGTGCATCTGATCCAGTTCCTCGAAGCGCAAGGCGGATTCGAGGTCGATCCGACCGATGTGAACCTGGAAAATCTGGATTCGATTCGCAAGATCCTGGCCTACGCCTCGACCCAGGCGCGCGCTTGACAGACACGATCGCGCAAGACGTCCTGCAAAGCCTCGCCGAGGAGAATGGCACGCCTTGCTATGTTTACTTTATTGACGTCGTGATGCGGCAGGCGGAATTGCTGCGCGAGGCGTTTGGCCGCCGCTTCAAGATCAGCTACGCGGTCAAAGCCAATCCGAACAGCGCGTTGATCCAGCGGCTGCGCAATACGGTCGACGCGCTGGACGTATCTTCCACTGGCGAATTGCGCCGAGCGCTTGGAGCAGGCTGGGCGCCGGACCGCATCAGTTTCACCGGTCCCGGCAAGCAAGCATCTGAACTGATTGAAGCCGTCGGGGCCGGGATCGGCTCGATCGTGATCGAGTCAATGGCCGAAGCGCGGGCACTTGACGGGGTCGCCGCCCAAGCCGGCACGAAACAACCGATCATGGTGCGCATCGCACCCGCCGCAGTGCCCCGCGGCTTCGGCGTCCGCATGGCGGGCCGGCCGTCACAATTCGGCATCGACGAGGAGCAAATCGACGAAGCGGTGGACAAAATCCGATCGCTGGAGCATCTCGATCTGCGGGGCCTCCACATATTTTCGGGTACGCAGTGCCTCAATGAACAATCGATCGCTGAAAACCTCGAGATCTTCATCGGCCTTTTTCAGCGGATCAGCAACGATCACGACCTCTCGCCGCAAAAGCTCGTCTTCGGCTCCGGGTTTGGCATCCCGTATTACGAAGCCGATCGATCGCTTGGTCTCCGCGCGATTGCCGGGCGGATCGTCCCGCAATTGGACCGCCTCAAGTCGCAAACAAGATTCGGGCAAACAGCGCTGGTTCTGGAGTTGGGCCGCTTTCTCGTGGGGCCGGCCGGGGTCTATCTGACGCGCGTGATCAACATGAAACGATCACGCGGCGTGAACATCGGTGTCTGCGACGGAGGAATGAACCATCACCTTGCCGCGTGCGGTCACCTTGGCAGCGTCATCCATCGTAATTTCCAGATGTTCAAGGTCACCCCTTCGGTTCGCGATGCCGAGACGGCACCCTACGACCTGGTCGGGCCGCTCTGCACCAGCATCGATACCCTCGCTCGCAACGTAGCGATGCCGGGCCTGGAGGTGGGTGACGTCATCGCGATCCGCTCCAGCGGCGCCTACGGTCTAACGGCAAGCCCGATTCATTTCATCAGCCACAATCCGCCGAAGGAATACCTCGTTAGCCTGCACGATGGTCAATCGCGCGTGGAAGATATCAGTGAGTACTGACGGCGCCGTCGCCGCGGCGTTTTGACCGCGTTCGTGCCGTTCGTTCGTAAATTTAACAGCGCCTAAAAAGCCAAAAATTAAAGACGCCTTAACGCGCGTGCCTCATCTTTCGCGCCCATGGTCACCCACCGCCGCCGCCGCATCATCCTGACCGTGCTCGCGCTTTACAGCTTTGCTGCGCTGTTCATCGGCTATTTCGGCGTCAACGCCTTCACCGGCGCCCACGGCCTGCGCGCGCAAGCCGACCTCGACCACGAGCTTGCGGTCATGCAGAAAGCGCTCACGGGTCTGAAGGCCGAACGGACGGTGTGGGAGCGGCGGGTGTCGCTGTTGCGCGCGGACCGCATCGACCCCGACATGCTGGACGAGCGCGCGCGCGCGCTTCTGGGCTATGTCGATCCGCGCGACATAACATTGCTCCTGCACCCGCGCGAATAAACGAACCTTTCGCGGCCCGCTGTCGTTATCCACCGCCGGCCATCCCCGTTAGCAATCAAATCCTTGGCCGGCATCGCCGGCAAACCGCGCAGGCTCTCTCGCGCTTCCGCCTGCGGGCGATTTAAGCTATGGGGGTCGAGCTTAAGGCTAATCCCGCGCCCCAGCCGATCCCCGTTGAGGAGTGCCCATGGCCGCGCCCAAGAAGAATCCGAGCGCCGATAGCAAGCCGCCGGCCATGGACGGCAAGCCGGTTCCCGATTTCAGCAAGGACGAGGAGCTTGCCGCCTACCGCGCCATGCTGACCATCCGCCGGTTCGAGGAAAAGGCCGGGCAGATGTACGGCATGGGCCTGATCGGCGGCTTCTGCCACCTCTATATCGGCCAGGAAGCCGTCGTCACCGGCATGCAGATGGTCTTGAAACCCGGCGACGAGGTGATCACCGGCTACCGCGATCACGGACATATGATCGCCTGCGGCATGGACCCCAAGGGCGTGATGGCGGAATTGACCGGCCGCGCCCACGGCTATTCCAAAGGCAAGGGCGGCTCGATGCACATGTTCAGCGTCGAGAAAAACTTCTATGGCGGCCATGGCATCGTCGGCGCGCCGGTGCCGCTCGGAACGGGGCTGGCCTTCGCCAACAGCTACCGCGGCAACAAAAATGTCAGCGTCACCTATTTCGGCGACGGCGCCGCCAACCAGGGCCAGGTCTATGAGAGCTTCAATATGGCCGAGCTGTGGAAGCTGCCGGTCATCTACGTGATCGAGAACAACCGCTACGCCATGGGCACCGCGATCACGCGCTCTTCGGCGACGATTGATCTGTCCAAGCGCGGCCTGTCGTTCAATATTCCTGGCGAGCAGGTCGACGGTATGGACGTGCGCGCGGTCAAGGCGGCGGGCGAGAAGGCGGCCACATGGAGCCGCGCGGGCAAGGGCCCCTATATTCTGGAAATGCTCACCTACCGCTATCGCGGCCACTCGATGTCGGACCCGGCCAAATACCGCACGCGCCAGGAAGTCGACGAGGTGCGCACGCATCACGATCCGATCGACATGATCCGCCACCGCATTTTGGAAAAGAAGCACGCGACCGAGGACGCGCTCAAGAAGATTGACGCCAGCGTGCGCGATCTCATCAACCAGGCGGCCGAATACGCCACTCACGATCCCGAGCCGGACGCGTCCGAGCTCTATACCGACGTCTATCGCTGACCCCCCGTGTAATGCGGTGCGTAGGAAACCGTAACGCCCATGCCGATCGAAGTCCTCATGCCGGCCCTCTCGCCCACGATGGAGAAGGGCAACCTCGCCAAGTGGCTCAAGAAGGAGGGCGACAAGGTCAAGTCCGGCGATGTCATCGCGGAAATAGAGACCGACAAGGCCACCATGGAAGTGGAGGCGGCCGACGAGGGCACCTTGGGGAAAATTCTGGTGCCTGAAGGCACCGCCGACGTAGCGGTCAACACGCCGATCGCCGTCATCCTCGGCGAAGGCGAGGACAAGTCCGCGATCAAATCATCGAAGCCCGCCTCATCCTTCGAGACGCGCCCTTCGGGCGCTCCTCAGGATGAGGCTCAGCCTAGCCCTCGTCCTGAGGAGGGCGCGAAAGCGCCCGTCTCGAAGGGCGAGGGCGTTGCACCGCAGCCTCCCTCCGTCCACTCCGCTGCCGATCCCGACATTCCCGAAGGCACCGAGATGGTCACCATGACCATGCGCGAAGCGCTGCGCGACGCCATGGCCGAGGAGATGCGCCGTGACCAGGACGTGTTCGTGATCGGCGAGGAGGTCGCCGAATATCAGGGCGCCTACAAGGTTACACAAGGCCTGTTGCAGGAGTTCGGCGAAAAGCGCGTCATCGACACGCCGATCACCGAACATGGTTTTGCCGGCTTGGGAGTAGGCGCCGCCTTCGCGGGCCTCAAGCCGATCGTCGAATTCATGACCTTCAACTTCGCCATGCAGGCCATGGACCATTTGATCAATTCGGCGGCCAAGACGCATTATATGTCCGGCGGCCAGGTCAATTGCCACATCGTGTTCCGCGGACCGAACGGCGCCGCCGCCCGCGTCGGCGCCCAGCACAGCCAGGATTATTCCTCCTGGTATTCGCACGTGCCGGGCCTGAAGGTGATCGCGCCCTCGAATGCCGCCGACGCCAAGGGCTTGTTGAAGGCCGCGATCCGCGATCCCAACCCCGTCGTCTTCCTGGAGAACGAAATTCTCTACGGTCACTCATCGCCGGTGCCTAAGCTCGACGACTTCGTGCTGCCGATCGGCAAGGCGCGCATTGCGCGCCCGGGAAATGACGTGACCATCGTCGCCTGGTCGATGGGCATGTCTTACGCATTGCAAGCAACTGACGCGCTCGCCAAGGACGGCATCGACGCCGAGGTGATCGACTTGCGCACGCTCAAGCCCATGGATATCGACACCATTGTCGAGTCTGTGAAGAAGACCGCGCGTTGCGTGACGGTGGAAGAGGGCTGGAAGCAGTCCGGCGTCGGCGCCGAGATCGCCGCGCAATTGATGGAAAATGCCTTCGACTATCTCGACGCGCCGGTTGTGCGCGTCACCGGCAAGGACGTGCCGATGCCCTACGCCGCCAATCTGGAAAAGCTGGCGCTGCCCTCGGTTGCCGAGGTGATCGAGGCGGTCAGACAAGTCGCATATAGGTGAGGAGGAGATAATGGCTAATCAGACAGACAATCTTGAAATGATGTTAAACGAGTTGCATGACGCGGTAGAGAAAATTAAAAGGTACAGCGCTGAAATCACCAAAGATCACAAAAAATTTAAGCCACGAATACAGGTGGCGTTAGACGCGATGGATAACATTATCAAGGGGGTGGAGCCGAAGTAACTCTCAATAAACTATCACCGCCTTTCGATCATATCGAGAAAAGTCCGCTGTGCCCACCAACATCCTCATGCCCGCGCTGTCGCCCACCATGGAGAAGGGCAACCTCGCCAAATGGCTGAAGAAGGAGGGCGACAAGATTTCGTCTGGCGACGTCATCGCCGAGATCGAGACCGACAAGGCGACTATGGAAGTCGAGGCGGTGGACGAAGGCACGCTCGCGAAGATCGTGGTGCCTGAGGGCGCGCAGGACGTGCCGGTCAATTCGGTGATCGCGGTGCTGGCCGGCGAGGGCGAGGACGTGAAGGCGGCCGCCGCGGGCGCGGCCAAGGCGCCGCCACCCAAGGCGCTGGAAGCAAAGCCCGCTGCAAAGCCTGCACCTAGCGCCTCATCCTTCGAGACGCCCGCTGCGCGGGCTCCTCAGGATGAGGCGAAGAAAGCGCCGCCGCCGGCAGCCAAGCCTGCTCCTCGTCCTGAGGAGCCCGCCGTAGCGGCAGCGAAGGCGGGCGTCTCGAAGGACGAAGGTCACCGGCCGGGCGGCAACCGCATCTTCTCCTCTCCGCTCGCCCGCCGCCTCGCGAAAGAAGCCGGCATCGATCTCAACCGTGTGCAGGGCTCCGGTCCCCATGGCCGCGTGATCGCGCGCGACATCGACGCCGCCAAATCCGGCAAAGGACTACGCGCGCCCGGCGCCGCGCCCGCTGCCGGCGGCGCGCCGATTGCGCCTGCCATGTCCGACAGCCAAATCCTCTCGCTCTACGAGGAAGGCTCTTACGAGTTTGTGCCCCATGACGGCATGCGCCGCACCATCGCGCAGCGGCTCACCGCGTCGATCCAGACCATTCCGCATTTCTACCTGACGATGGATTGTAACATCGGCAAGCTCGTGGCCGCACGCGAGGAGATCAACGCCGCCGCGCCCAAGGATAAGGACGGCAAGCCGGCCTACAAGATTTCTGTCAACGACTTCGTCATCAAGGCGCTGGCGCTGGCGCTGCAACGCATCCCCGATGCCAATGTGAGCTGGACTGAGGCAGGTCTCCTCAAGCACAAATACTCCGACATCGGCGTGGCGGTGGCGCTGCCCGGCGGGCTGATCACGCCGATCGTGCGCAAGGCCGAGACTAAATCACTCTCCGCCATCTCGAACGAAATGCGCGATCTCGCCGCCCGCGCCCGTGCCCGCAAGCTCAAGCCGCCCGAATATCAGGGCGGCGGCAGTTCGGTGTCGAACCTCGGCATGTACGGCATCAAGGATTTCACCGCGGTGATCAATCCGCCGCAATCCACGATCCTCGCGGTCGGGGCGGGCGAAGAGCGCGCGGTGGTGCGCAACGGCCAGATCGTGCCGGCGCAGATCATGAGCGTGACGCTGTCCTGCGATCACCGCTCCGTCGATGGCGCGCTATGCGCCGAGCTGCTGGCCGTATTCAAGGCGTTGATCGAAAATCCGGTATTGATGGTGGTGTGACCACCCGACCGGAAACGCAAGGAGCTTCGCCATGCCGCGCATTTCTCTCGACGCCGACAAGGATCACCTGGTGACGCCGACCCATTCCGATGCGCGCGGGCCGGTGGTGCGCGGGCAGTCGATCGAGATCATGCAGATGAACTGGCGCGCCGGCACAGTAAGCGAGCCGATCGATGCCAAAATCTGAAGCGATCTTTCGCCCGGCCCGCAAAGCGGACGCCGCCGCACTCGCCGCGCTGATCGACATCGCCGGCGAGGGGGTCCCGCTCTACCTGTGGAGCCAGATGAAAGTGCCGGATCAGTCGGTATTCGAGTTCGGCCGCGCACGGGCGGCGCGTGAGCAGGGAAATTTCAGCTATAGGAACGCCACCGTCGTCGAAACCGACGGCGAAGTGGCCGCGTGCCTCGTCGACTATGCGCTCGACGATCCCTACGACATCAGCAATCTCGACGAGCTGCCGGACGTGGTGCGTCCGCTGGTCGAGCTGGAAGCCAAAGCCCCGGGGTCGTGGTACGTCAATGTGCTGGCGGCATTCCCGGAATTTCGCGGGCAGGGCATCGGCACCCGCCTGCTGGCGCTTGCCGAGGAACGCGGCCGGCAACACAAGACGACACCGGCCAGCATGATCGTCGCCAGCGCGGATGCCGGCGCCCTGCGGCTTTATGCGCGCGCCGGCTATGGAGAAATTGCGCGCGCGCGGGTGGTGGCGTATCCCGGCTGCGCCCATGACGGCGACTGGGTGCTGTTGGTGAAACCGATCTGATATGACTAGATGATATTCGGGCCCCGCGGGGCTGCACGCGAGCAAGCAAAGTTCATGGCCGACACCTCCTTCGACGTCCTCATCATCGGCTCCGGCCCCGGCGGCTATGTCACCGCCATCCGCGCGGCGCAGCTCGGCTTCAAGACCGCGATTATCGAGCGCGACTATCTCGGCGGCATCTGCCTCAACTGGGGCTGCATCCCGACCAAGGCGCTGCTGCGCTCGGCCGAAATCTACCACTACTTGCAGCACGCCAAGGACTACGGGCTGACCGTCGACAAAGTCGGCTACGACCCGAGCGCGATCGTCAAGCGCTCGCGCGCGGTGTCCAAGCGGCTCAACGACGGCGTCGGCTTCCTGATGAAGAAGAACAAAGTTCAGATCATCTGGGGCGAAGCGGCCATCGACGCGCCCGGCAAGGTGACGGTCAAGGCTTCCAAGAGCGAAGCGCCGAAAGCTGCGCTCGGCGCTGGCCAATATCAGGCCAAGCACATCATTATCGCCACCGGCGCGCGGCCGCGCGTGCTGCCCGGTCTCGAACCCGACAAGAAGCTGGTCTGGACTTATTTCGAGGCCATGGTGCCACCGAGCATCCCGAAGTCGCTGCTGGTGATCGGCTCTGGCGCCATCGGCATCGAATTCGCCTCGTTCTTCCGCAATTTCGGCGCGGACGTCACCGTGGTCGAAGTGCTGCCGCAGATTCTCCCGGTGGAAGATCACGAGATTCAAACCTTTGCCCGCAAGAGCTTCGAGAAGCACGGCATCAAGATCCACACCAACGCCAAAGTGACCAAGCTCGACAAAAAATCCGACAGCGTTACCGCCACCATCGAGGCGGACGGCAAGACACAAACCATCACGGTCGAGCGCGTGATCTCGGCGGTCGGCGTCACCGGCAATATCGAGAACCTCGGTCTGGAGAAGCTCGGCGTGAAGACCGAACGCGGCATTATTGTTGTCGATCAGTTCAACAAGACCAATGTCCCCGGCATCTACGCCATCGGCGACGTGTCCGGCCCGCCCATGCTGGCGCACAAGGCCGAGCACGAGGGCGTGGTCTGCATCGAAGCCATCAAGGGCCTCGACCCGCATCCGATGAACAAGCTGATGATCCCCGGCTGTACCTATTGCACGCCGCAGATCGCTTCGGTCGGCCTCACCGAACAGGCGGCGAAAGAGAAAAAGCGCGACATCCGCGTCGGTCGCTTTCCTTTCATCGGCAACGGCAAGGCCATCGCGCTGGGCGAGGATCAAGGCCTGGTGAAGGTAATTTTCGACAAGAAGACCGGGCAATTGCTCGGCGCCCACATGGTCGGCGCCGAGGTCACCGAGCTGATCCAGGGCTACGTGGTGGCGATGAATCTGGAGACCACGGAAGAAGAATTGATGCACACCGTCTTCCCGCATCCGACGCTGTCTGAGATGATGAAGGAGGCGGTGCTCGACGCTTACGGGCGCGTGTTGAATATGTAACTCTCCGGCGTCATTCCGGGACGCGAGCAAAGCGAGCGGACCCGGAATCCATACGCCGCAGCACTGGGGTTATGGATTCCGGGTTCGCGGCCTTTCTGCCGCGCCCCGAATGACGAAGAACACTGGGAGGAAGCCGATGGCGAAATTTGCCAACATCCTTGAAACCGTCGGCCACACGCCGGTGGTCAAGATCAACCGCCTGGCGCCCAAGGGCATCAACCTCTACGTCAAGAGCGAAGCTTTCAACCCGCTCGGCTCGGTTAAGGACCGGCTCGCGCTCGGCGTCATCGAGGCGGCGGAAAAATCCGGCGACCTCAAGCCCGGGCAGACCGTGGTCGAAGCAACCTCCGGCAACACCGGCATCGGCCTGGCGATGGTCTGCGCCGCCAAGAGCTATCCGCTGGTGGTGACCATGGCGGAGACCTTCAGCGTCGAGCGGCGCAAGCTGATGCGCTTCCTCGGCGCCAAAGTGGTGCTAACGCCGGCGGCCGAGCGCGGCATGGGCATGGTGCTCAAGGCGCAGGAGCTTGCCAAGTCCCACGGCTGGTTCCTCACCCGCCAGTTCGAGAACGAGGCCAACCCGGCCATGCACGAGCGCACCACCGCGCGCGAGATTATCGACGATTTCAAGGGTGAGAAGCTCGACTATTGGGTCACCGGCTTCGGCACCGGCGGCACGCTCACCGGCGTCTCGCGCGTGCTGCGGAAAGAACGCCTCGACACCAAGATCGTGGTGTGCGAGCCGGCCGACGCGCCCATGCTCTCGACCCACACGCCGCAGGAGCGCAACCCGGACGGCTCGCCGGCCAAAGCCAATCCGGCGTTCAAGCCGCACCCGATGCAAGGGTGGAGCCCCGATTTCATTCCGAAAATCACCGCGGAGGCGGTCGATGCCGGCGTCATCGACCGCATCATCACCATTGCCGGCGCCGACGCCATGAAATGGAGCAGGGCGCTGGCGCAGCAGGAAGGCATCTTCGTCGGCATCACCGCCGGCGGCACCTTTGCCGGCGCGCTCGAAGTCTGCAAGAGCGCCAAGCCGGGCGACACGGTGCTGGCCATGCTGCCCGATACCGGCGAGCGCTATTTGTCGACGCCGCTGTTCGGCGATATCGGCGTCGACATGAGCGAGGAGGAATTGAAGATTTCCAACTCGACCCCGAACCACCGCATGCCGCCGAAGGCGGCATAAGCATGATTGTTTTTTCTGTCATGGCCGGGCTCGTCCCGGCCATCCCGATAAGGGACGCAACGGCATTGCCAATCAAAGCGGGATGCGCGGGTTGAGCCCGCGCATGACAATCGAGAGATAGGGGCTAACGCATGGGCGTCCTCGCCTGGATTGTCATCGGCCTGATCGCCGGCTGGCTCTCCAACGCGATCCTGGGCGGGCGCGGCGGTGGCCTTCTTTACAATCTCGCGGTCGGCCTGGTCGGCGCCATTGTCGGCGGGCTGATTTTCGGCGCGCTGCATATCGTGCCGGAGGCGACGTTTGTCGGCCAATTGATCAGCACCACCATCGGCGCCATCGTGTTTCTGCTGATCTGGCGCGCGATCCGGCGGGCTTAGCCTCCGCCCTCATCCTGAGGAGGCGCGCAGCGCCGTCTCGAAGGATGAGGCGGCCCCATGCTTCGAGACGCGCTCCTCAGGAGCGCTCCTCAGCATGAGGCCGAGAGAGGTTGCAGTGCTTGGTCGCCTCACGACCTTGCGACTTACCCGCCGCAGCCGTAAGTAAAGGCATGGCCGTCGTTCTCGACCTCAGCAATCCGCGTCCGCGCCATCCCGAGAAGGCGCAGCGGCCGGATTCCGCGCAGCCGAAAAAGCCCGACTGGATCCGCGTCAAGGCGCCGGTGTCACAAGGCTTCTTCGAGACGCAATCAATCATGCGGACGAACGGCCTACACACCGTGTGTGAGGAGGCCGGCTGCCCCAACATCGGCGAGTGCTGGGAGAAGAAGCACGCCACCTTCATGATCATGGGCGACACCTGCACGCGCGCCTGCGCCTTCTGCAATGTGAAGACCGGGCTGCCGGGCGCGCTCGACGCGACCGAGCCGGAACACGTGGCGCAAGCGACCGCCAAGCTCGGCCTCGCGCATATCGTCGTCACCAGCGTCGACCGCGACGATCTCGCCGACGGCGGCGCTGCGCATTTTGCCGACACCGTGCGCGCCATCCGCGCCCGCTGTCCGCAGACCACCATCGAGGTGCTCACCCCCGATTTCCTGCGCAAGGACGGCGCGCTCGAAAAAGTGGTCGAAGCCAAGCCCGACGTGTTCAACCATAATCTGGAAACCGTGCCCTCGCTCTACCTCACGGTGCGGCCGGGCGCGCGCTATTTCCATTCGCTGCGCCTCTTGCAACGGGTGAAGGAGATCAATCCGCAGATGTTCACCAAGTCCGGCATCATGGTAGGCCTCGGCGAGACCCGCAACGAAGTCCTGCAGGTGATGGACGACCTGCGCTCGGCCGATGTGGATTTCCTCACCGTCGGGCAATATCTGCAGCCCACGCGCAAACACCATGAAGTCAAGCGCTTCGTGCCGCCCGACGAGTTCGAGGCGCTCAAGACCATCGCCTACGCCAAGGGCTTCCTGATGGTGGCGGCTTCCCCGCTCACGCGCTCCTCGCATCACGCCGGCGAAGACTTCGCACGGCTCAAAGCGGCGCGGGCGGCTAAGGCGTGACGCATCTCCACCCGTTCGTTCCCGCGCAAGCGGGAACCGAGGGCTTTATGGCAAAGCGTTACTGCTCGCGCTGGGTCCCCGCTTGCGCGGGGACGAACGGATAAGCCTAATGCCGCGATTCTCCACCAAGCGCCGCGTCCGGCACAGCGCCTCGGACATGTTCGATCTGGTGGTGGACGTGGCGAAATATCCCGAATTCGTGCCGATGTGCAGCGCCATGCACGTGCGCCGCGTAACCGACAAGGGCGACGGCGTCACCGAGATGGTGGCGTCGATGACCGTCGCCTACAAGATGATCCGGCAAACCTTCGTCACCCGCGACACGCTCGACCGGCCGAACCTGAAGATCCTGATCGAATATCTCGACGGCCCGTTCCAGCGCCTGCAGAACCGCTGGGCCTTCCATCCGCAAGGCGAGAACTCCTGCGATGTCGAGTTCTTCATCGACTATGAATTCAGGAGCCGCACGCTGGCGATGTTGATGGGCGCGCTGTTCGACACCGTGTTCCGCCGCATGGCGAGCGCCTTTGAGCGCCGCGCCGATCAGGTTTACGGCCGCAAGCGCGCGTGACGTGACGAAGTTCCGCTCGCTCACGCTGCTGATGCTGGCCGAAGTGGCGGCCATGTCGCTGTGGTTCGTCTCCGCCGCGGTGCTGCCCGACATGCTACGCGAGGTGACGCTCACGCCGGTGACGCAGGCCGCGCTGTCGAGCGGCGTGCAGGCGGGCTTCGTCATCGGCGCGCTCGGCTCCGCCGTGCTCGGGCTTGCCGACCGCTTCGATCCGCGAAGGGTCTTTGCCGCTTCGGCGATCGGGGCGGGCGTCGTCAATGCCGTCCTGCTCGTCGCGGCTCCCGGCGGCGTCGCGGCCATCGCCGCCCGCATCGTGACCGGCGCGCTGCTCGCCGGCGTCTATCCGGTCGGCATGAAGATCGCGGTCGGCTGGGGGCTCAAGGATCGCGGCTTTCTGGTGGGCGCGCTGGTCGGCGCCGTCACCTTGGGCTCGGCCTCGCCGCATCTCTTGGCCCTGATCGGCGGTGCCGACTGGCGCGAAAGCGTCGCCGCCGCCTCAGCGATCGCGGGGGCAGGCGGCCTCATCGCGCTCGCCAGCGCGCTTGGGCCCTATCACGGCATTGCCGCCAAGTTCGATCCGCGCGTCATCACGTCCGCCTGGACCAATCGGCGCGTACGGCTCGCCTACGCCGGCTACCTCGGCCACATGTGGGAACTTTACGCCATGTGGGCCTGGATCGCCGCGGCGACCGCGGTGTCCTACCGCGTCTCGCTTGCCACGCCGCAGGCGGAAAGCCTCGCCAAGCTCACGGCCTTCCTGTCGATCGCCGCCGGCGGCGTGATGTGCGTGGTCGCCGGCCTCGCCGCCGACCGCATCGGCAAAGCCGAGACCGCCATCATCGCTATGGTGGTGAGCGGGGCCTGCGCGATTGCAACAGCCGTCACATTCGGCGGACCGGTCTGGCTCACCTTCGCCATCGTCATGGTGTGGGGCGCCGCCATCCTACCGGATTCGGCGCAGTTCTCCGCGCTGGTCGCCGATGCGTCGCCGCCGGAGCAGGCAGGCTCGCTGCTCACCTTCCAGACCGCGCTCGGCTTTGCGCTCACTATCGCCACGGTGCAATTCACGCCGCTCATCGCGGCGGCGCTGGGCTGGCCCGCGCTGCTCGCCGGCCTCGCGCTCGGGCCGGCTTACGGGATCGTCGCGATGGCGCGGCTGCGCGCCATCCATTGAGACCCTATGGCGCACATGGTGCCGAAGGCCTTGTTCATTGGCCGTCGCTTCATTTTAGGCATCCGGCATTTTCATCTAGAGCGCCGGAACCTTGCCGGTCACCGTCAAAATCCGGTGTGCTTGCCGCTTAACCCCCAGGGCAGAGCGAGATAGTGCAGAGGCCAAATTGTGTATAGACCCCTGCATTTCCTGCGAGCGTCGCAGCCTCCAGCGACTCGTCAGAAATCTCAATGCTCATGATCTCATCCTCGGTCGGTTCGTTGGTGATATCGGCCATGGTATTGCTCCCTTCATGTGACGGCGGGGCGCGACTCCCTGGTGCGTTTGCGCGAGGGGGCCTCAGGGGGCCATCAACCCCACCACCTGCCGGCCTGTTTCATTTTAGGCGGAGCGGGCGGTGTTGCCTATCGGCACAAAGCGGACTAGGCGTGGCATTGCTGTGGGGCAGGGACTTAAAGCGGCTATGCGCCTTCCGCCATCGTCTTCAACATCGCCAGCGCCTCCAGCACCGACTTCTGCCGCACGCGCGCGCGTCTGATGTCGCCGTAGCGCATCTCCTTGTGGGTGAGAGCACCACTGCGCGAGGCGGCGGCAAAATGCACGAGCCCGACCGGTTTGTCCGCGCTGCCGCCGGTCGGGCCGGCGATGCCGGTAATGGCGACCGCCACGTCAGCATTCGAACGAGCGATGGCGCCGCGCGCCATTTCCTCCGCCGTCTGCCGGCTCACCGCGCCATGATCGCGCAGCGTTTCCGGTGATACGCCCAGCATCTGCTGCTTGGCTTCGTCCGAATAGGTGACGAAGCCGCGGTCAAAAACGTCAGAAGAGCCGGCGATGTCGGTCAGCGCCCCCGCCACCAGCCCGCCGGTGCAGGATTCCGCCGTCGCCGCTTTCAGCCGCCGCGTGCGGCAGACATCGAGTGCAATGGCGGCGGCGGCGTGCAGGTCCTCGTTCATGCCAGATGCCTCACTCAGCGCCAAACGGCAGCCGCACGGTCGCCGTAGCGTAACAGGCAATGCCTTCGCCGCGGCCGGTGAAGCCGAGTTTTTCGCTCGTGGTCGCCTTCACCGCCACGCGCTCGAGCGCGATGCCGGCGAGCTCGGCGATCTTCGCCCGCATGGCGTCGCGGTGCGGGCAGATCTTCGGCGCCTCGCACACCACTGTCAGGTCGAGATGGGCGATGCGGCCGCCACGCGCGGCCACGCGCGCGACCGCAAATTTAAGGAAGCGATCCGACGAAGCGCCGCGCCACTGCGGATCGCTGGGCGGAAAATGCGCGCCGATGTCGCCCTCGGCCAGCGCGCCGAGAATGGCGTCGGTCGCCGCATGCAGCACCACGTCGGCATCGGAATGGCCGGTGAGCATGCGGTCGTGCGGAATCGCTAAGCCCCCGAGCACCACATGATCGCCGGGGCCGAAGGCGTGCACGTCGATGCCGGTGCCGGTGCGCACGTCGCTTAAGGATGCAAACTGCATCGCTTCCGCGCGCGCGAAATCGTCCGCGCTGGTGATCTTGATATTGCCGGGCTCGCCGTCGAACACGCTGACTTTCATGCCGGCCCATTCGAAGAGCGCGGCGTCGTCGGTGAAATCTTCGCGGCCTTGGGCCGCCGCTTTGTGGTGCGCGTCGATCAGGGGCGCGAAGGCGAAGCCCTGCGGCGTCTGGATGGTACGCAGTGTTTTGCGGTCGAGGGTCGCCGCGACGAAGCCTTGGCGGTCGACGCTCTTGATCGTGTCGGTCACCGGCAGCGCCGGCACCGCGGCGCCGGTCTTCTGCGCGGCGTCGATCGCACGCGCGACCAGCGCTGCGCTCGCGAACGGTCGCGCGGCGTCGTGCACCAGCACGATGTCGGGCTTCTGCGCCGCCAGCGCCTCCAGCCCGGCGCGCACCGACGCCTGGCGGGTGGCGCCGCCGAAGGCCGGCGGCAAAATCGTCATCGTCCCTACCGCGGCTTCAAAGAGCTTGCGATCCTCGGGCCTGATCACCGGCTGGACGAGGCCGACGTTGGGGGCTTCTACGAGCGTTAACAGTGCCCGGCGCAGCATGACGTCGTCGCCAATTCGCCGGAATTGCTTGGGTCTATCCCCGCCGGCGCGCTCTCCGCGCCCGGCGGCCACCACCACGGCTGCGACGCCCGGCATGCTGCTTTTGCTCCGATTTTCCGGCTTGGCTTTAGCGCGTTCCGGCGAGGGAAGGAAATCCTGTGCGAAACTGACCTATTCTTGCGTATAGACACTTTTTTGCAGTGCAGCACTTGCGCCGCCCAACGCTTTGGCTAAACTATGAGCATCAATTGGGGGTCGCCTAAATGGTAGGCATCAATCCCGGACTGCACGAAATCGACCCCGTTTTGCTCGGGCCTTTGCAAATCGGGCCGGTGACCGTGCCAAATCGCGTGATTTTGGCGCCGATGTCGGGGATCACCGACACGCCTTTCCGCCGCCTGGCCGAACGGCTGGGGGCCGGGCTGGTGGTTTCGGAAATGACGGCCGGTGCGGGGCTTGCCCGCGGCGAGCGCGAGGCTCAGCTGCGCAGCGAAAACAATGGTATCGCCATCCGCGTCGTGCAACTCGCCGGTTGCGAAGCCGTTTGGATGGCGGAGGGGGCCCGCATTGCCCAAGCGCAAGGCGCCCAGATCATTGACATCAACATGGGCTGCCCCTCCAAGCAGGTGACCAACGGGGCCGCCGGCTCGGCGCTGATGCGCGATCTCGATCATGCATTGCGGTTGATCGAAGCCACCGTCGCCGCCGTCAACGTCCCGGTGACGCTGAAAATGCGGCTGGGCTGGGATGCGGCTTCGATCAATGCGCCGGAACTGGCGCGACGCGCCGAGAACGCGGGCGTGCGAATGATCACCGTGCATAGCCGCACCCGCTGCCAGTTCTACGACGGTGACGCCGACTGGGCAGCCGTCCGTGCGGTGAAAGAGGCGGTATCGATCCCGGTCGTCGTCAACGGCGATATCAACACGTTCGAGGGTGTCGACTGCGCACTGTCGATTTCCAACGCGGATGCAGTGATGATCGGCCGCGGCGCGCAAGGGCGTCCGTGGTTTCCGGGCCAGGTGGCGCGCTATCTCGCGACGGGGGAGCGCAAGCCTGCGCCGTCGCTCGCCGAGCAACACGCGATGACGACGGCGCTCTACGACGAGATGATCAAACATCATGGCCGCCACATCGGCCGCCGTCATGCGCGCAAGCATCTCGCCTGGGCGCTCGACACCGCTGCGGCCGCTGCCTGTGCGCCCGTCGCGCTCTTGAAAGATCATCGTGCCCGCGTGCTCACGGCCGAAGTGCCGAGGCAGGCGCGCAGCCTCCTCGCCGACGCCTACGATGCCTTCGCATGGAGGGCTGCCGCATGAGCCGGGCCCAAGCTACGTCAAAAGTCATCTCCGCCACCGTCAATTCGCCGGCCGATGCAGTGCTACACGCACTGCCGCATCCCGTCATCATGGTCTCGCCCGACGGCAAGATCGCCGACGCCAACGTTGCGGCCGAGCAATTTTTCGAAGCCTCGATCCCGGTGCTGCGCCGGCACATGGTGCGCGAACTGGTGCCGTTCGGCTCGCCGTTGCTGGCGCTGATCGAGCAGGTTCGCAAGCGCGGCGCGGCAGTGAACGAATACAAAGTTGACCTCGCCACGCCGCGCAATCCGGGCGAGCGGCTGGTCGATCTGTACGTGGCGCCATTGCCGGAATATCCGGATCACGTCGTCGTCATGCTGCAAGAGCGTACCATCGCCGACAAGATGGATCGCCAGCTCACCCATCGCGGCGCGGCGCGTTCGGTGATTGCGCTTGCGGCCATGCTGGCGCACGAAATCAAGAACCCATTGTCGGGCATCCGTGGCGCGGCACAGTTGCTGGAACAATCGGCCTCCGACGATGATCGTTCCCTCACCACGCTGATCTGCGACGAAACCGACCGCATCGTGAAGCTGGTCGACCGCATGGAAGTCTTCGCCGACGAGCGCCCGGTCGAGCGCGAACCGGTCAACATTCATGTCGTGCTCGATCACGTGAAGCGCCTGGCCCAGTCCGGCTTCGCCCGCCATGTCAAGTTCGTCGAGGACTACGATCCATCGCTGCCGCGCATTTTTGCCAATCGCGACCAGCTTATTCAAGTTTTTCTCAATCTGGTGAAGAACGCGACCGAAGCAGTCGGCGAAGGCGCGATCGACGGAGAAATCCAACTCACCACGGCGTTTCGTCCGGGCGTGCGCTTGTCGCTGCCGGGCAGCAAGACGCGGGTGTCGTTACCGCTGGAATTCTGCGTCAGGGACAACGGTCCCGGCGTGCCGGAAGACCTGATGCCACATCTGTTCGATCCCTTCGTCACCACCAAGCAAAGCGGCAGCGGCTTGGGGCTCGCGCTGGCGGCTAAGATCGTGGGCGACCACGGCGGCATCATTGAGTGTGAATCGCAGCCGCGACGGACGATCTTTCGCGTGCTGATGCCGATCTACGCCGGCGCCGGCGCCGGCGTCGTGGCCAACGACGCGCCGTCCGTCCAGAGCCCGTGAGGTAAGACCATGCCGACGGGAAGCATACTGGTTGCCGACGACGATGCCGCGATCCGCACCGTCCTCAATCAAGCGCTGTCGCGCGCCGGCTACGAAGTACGATCCACCGGCAATGCCGCGACGCTCTGGCGCTGGATCAGCCAGGGCGAGGGCGACTTGGTCATCACCGATGTTGTTATGCCGGACGAGAACGCCTTCGATCTCATCCCGCGCATCCGCAAAGCGCGCCCCGATCTGCCGATCATTGTCATGAGCGCGCAGAATACGTTTATGACCGCGATCCGTGCCAGTGAGCGCGGCGCTTACGAATATCTGCCCAAGCCGTTCGATCTGAAGGAGCTCATCGCCATTGTCGGGCGGGCGATGTCGGAACCGAAGGAGCGTCCCGCCGCGCCCGCCAAGGGTGAGGATTTCGACAGCATTCCGCTGGTCGGCCGCTCGCCGGCGATGCAGGAAATCTACCGCGTCTTGGCCCGGCTGATGCAAACCGATTTGACGGTGATGATCTCCGGTGAATCCGGCACCGGCAAGGAACTGGTTGCGCGCGCGCTGCACGACTATGGCAAGCGGCGCGCCGGCACTTTCGTCGCTATCAATATGGCGGCGATCCCGCGCGATTTGATCGAGTCCGAATTGTTCGGCCACGAGAAGGGCGCCTTCACCGGCGCCAATACCCGCAGCACCGGCCGCTTCGAGCAGGCCGAGGGCGGCACGCTGTTCCTGGACGAGATCGGCGACATGCCGATGGAGGCGCAAACCCGGCTGCTGCGCGTCTTGCAGCAAGGCGAATACACCACGGTCGGTGGGCGCACGCCGATCAAAAGCGACGTGCGCATCATCGCCGCCACCAACAAGGATCTGCGGCTCCTGATCCAGCAGGGCCTGTTCCGCGAAGATCTGTTCTTCCGCCTCAACGTCGTGCCGTTGCGGCTACCTCCCTTACGCGAACGCACCGAGGACATTCCCGACCTGATCCGCCATTTCTTCACCCAGGTCGAGCGCGAGGGCCTACCGGCGAAACAAGTCGACCAGGCCGGGCTCGACCGCCTCAAGCGCCATCGCTGGCCTGGCAACGTGCGCGAGCTGGAGAACCTGGCGCGCCGGCTGGCCGCGCTCTACCCGCAGGAGATCATCACCGCAGCGGTCATCGACGCCGAATTGGCTCAGCCAACGCTGCCGTCCGCCAGCGAGGAGCTGCGTACCGAGGAAAGCCTCAGCAGCGCCGTGGAGCGGCATTTGACGGCCTATTTCGCGGGGTTCGAGAACAGCCTCCCGCCGGCGGGTCTTTATCACCGCATTTTGCGTGAGATCGAATATCCCCTGCTGATGGCGGCGCTGGCCGCCACCCGCGGCAACCAGATCCGCGCCGCCGACCTGCTGGGGGTTAACCGCAATACTTTACGCAAGAAAATCCGCGATCTCGATATCCAATTTTTCCGCGGCGGCAACTGAGCCTCAATTCACGCTGTGAATTTCTCGCCGCGGAATTGTCGCAATTCGGCAACATTGTTGTATAAAAGCATCAGTGCTGCGCAGGGTGGCTGACCCCTCCGCGCGCACGGTCTTCGGGGTGCCTATCGCCCCGCAATCCGCCGTCGGGGATTCATGAGCGTCGAACAGGCCGCCACCGCCGAAACCGCGCTCGCCGGTCCGCCTGCCAAGCGGGGGGAAACGCGCGTGCTTGGGCCGATTGCGGTCGGGCTCGCCCTGCTGTCGGCCTTCATCACCTTCATCGTTCTGGCCGATCTCACCCCGATTGCGCCGACCCATTATGTCGTCGTCACGCTGTTGCTGGTGAACGCGTCGACGGTCTTGCTGCTGCTTGGCATCATCATACGCGAAGTGTGGCTGGTGGTGCAGGCCCGCCGCGCTGGACGCGCCGGCGCGCGGTTGCACATACGCATAGTCGGTCTGTTCGCCATCATCGCGGCCGTGCCCGCCATCCTGGTGGCGATCGTTGCGAGCGTGACCCTCGACCGCGGTCTCGACCGCCTGTTCAACGCGCGCACCCGCGCCGCCGTCGAAAACTCGCTGATCGTGGCGGAAGCCTATTTGCGCGACCACGCGCAGATCGTGCGCTCCGATATTTTGGTCATGGCCTTCGACATGGCGCGCTCCGAGCCTATCTTCAAGGACGATCGCGCCAAGCTCCGGCAGTTTTTGACCTTCCAGGCCTCCGTTCGCGGCCTTGCCGCCGCGATCGTGATCGACAAGAATCTTAATATTATCGCACGCGCGAATGTGAGAACCAACGAGACATTCGCTATGCCGCCGCGCGATGCGCTTGCGCATATTAGCGACAAGGAGCCGCAGATCGTTTTGCTGCCAGACACGAATTACGTAGCAGCTGTCGTCAAATTGCAGAAATACGATGACTATTATCTGTACGTGACCCGGCTGCTTGATCCGCGCGTCGTGCCGCAATTGCAGGCGACACAGCAGAGCGCGAGTGAATACGCCGCGCTCGAAGCACGCCGGCTCGGCGTTCAGGTCGCGTTCGCGCTGATGTACACGGTTATCGCGCTCGCCGTCCTGTTGTCGGCCGTCTGGATCGGGCTGAATTTTGCCAACGTCTTTGTCGCGCCAATCCGGCGCCTGATCGGCGCCGCCAATCTCGTATCCACGGGAAATCTGTACGTGCGCGTGCCGGTGCGTGAGTCGGAAGGTGATCTTGCGCAGCTCGGCGAAACCTTCAATCGCATGACCCAGGAACTGCGCACCCAGCGCGACGATATCATGCGCGCCCGCGACGTGATCGACAGCCGCCGCCGCTTCACCGAGGCCGTGCTTGCGGGCGCCAGCGCCGGCGTGATCGGCGTTGACGGTAAAGGCTGTGTGAGCATCCTCAACCGATCGGCGGAGAAGCTGGTCGGGAGCACTGAAGCGGAGGCGCTCGGCCGTCCCTTGACCACGGTGTTTCCGGAGCTCGCCGATATCCTGGCGGCGGCGCAAACGGGCGCGCGCACGCAAGATCAGGTCACCATCACCCGCAACGGACGCGAACGCAACCTGTCGGTGCGGATCACCAGCGAACAATCGAGCGAATCCGAGCACGGCTACGTCGTGACGCTCGACGACATCACCGAACTGGTCACCGCGCAACGTACGTCGGCCTGGGCAGACATTGCGCGCCGCATCGCGCACGAGATCAAGAATCCGCTCACGCCGATTCAACTGTCTGCCGAACGCCTGCGCCGCAAATACGGCAAAGTCATCGGCGAGGATGACGGTGTCTTCGCGCAATGCACCGACACCATCGTACGCCAGGTCGACGACATCCGACGGATGGTCGACGAGTTCTCGCGCTTTACCCGCACGCCCAAGCCGGTGATGGCCGGCGAGGACGTGGCCGACACAGTCCGGCAGGCCGTATTTCTGATGCGCGTCGGCAATACGGAAATCGATATCGATGCCGAGATCGCCGAGGATCCGATGCCGGCGCGGTTTGACCGGCGCCTGATCTCGCAAGCGCTCACCAATCTCATCAAGAACGCCGCCGAGGCGGTTGCCGCGGTGCCCGCCGGCGAGCTCGGCAAGGGGGCGATCAAGGTGTTCGCCGCGCGCGAAGGCGGCGACATCGTCATCGACGTCGTCGACAACGGCATCGGCCTGCCGACGGAAAACCGCAACCGCCTGCTCGAGCCTTATGTCACCACGCGCGAGAAGGGCACGGGGCTCGGCCTCGCCATCGTCGGGCGCATCATCGAAGAGCACGGCGGCAGCATCGCGCTGCACGACGCCGCCGAAAAGATCCCCGGCCAGCGTGGCGCCTGGATACGCCTGCGTTTTGCCGCCTCCGGCCAGGTAGAAGAATCAAAATCCGAAAAGCAAACAACGAAATTGAGCGAGCAATCGCATGTCCGCTGATATTCTGATAGTTGACGACGAGGCCGATATCCGCGATTTGGTGGCCGGCATCCTGCAAGATGAAGGCTACGCGCCGCGGACCGCACGCAACAGCGACGAGGCGCTGGTCGCCATCGCCTCCCGCCGACCGTCCTTGGTGTTTCTGGATATCTGGCTGCAAGGCAGCAAGCTCGATGGGCTGCAATTGCTTGACGCCATCAAGCGGGAACATTCCGAGCTTCCGGTGGTCATGATCTCAGGTCACGGCAACATCGAAACGGCGGTCGCCGCCATCAAGCGCGGCGCCTATGATTTCATCGAGAAGCCGTTCAAGGCCGACCGGCTGGTGCTGGTGGCAGAACGCGCACTGGAGACGTCGCGGCTCAAGCGCGAGGTCAAGCAGCTAAAGCATCTCGCCCCGGTTCCGGCCACGCTCATCGGCAAATCGGTGGCCATTGTCCAATTGCGCCAGACTGTCGAACGGGTGGCGCCGACCAATAGCCGCATCCTGATCGTCGGCCCCTCCGGCTCAGGCAAGGAACTGGCGGCGCGCATGATCCATCAATTGTCGAGCCGGGCTGACGGCCCCTTCATCGTCATCAATGCCGCCGCGATCACGCCCGAGCGGATGGAGGTGGAATTGTTCGGCGTCGAGCAGTCCAACGGCTTGGAAGGCCGCAAGCCGGGCGCGCTGGAAGAGGCGCATGGCGGCACGCTGTTCATCGACGATATCGCCGATCTGCCGCGCGAAACGCAGAACAAGATCCTGCGCGTGCTCGTCGATCAGACCTTTCAGCGGGTCGGCGGCAGCACCAAGGTCGCGGTCGACGTGCGCATCGTATCGTCCACCTCGCGCAATCTCGAAACGCTGATCGCGGAAGGAAAATTCCGGGAGGATCTTTATCACCGGCTTTCGGTGGTGCCGATTCGTGTGCCGCCGCTGGCGGAACGCCGCGAGGACATCCCCGGCCTGATCGACTATTTCATGGACCAGATCTCGTTAGCCACCGGACTGCCGAAGCGTCGCATCGGCGACGACGCCATGGCCGTGCTGCAATCGCACGACTGGCCCGGCAATGTCCGCCAGCTGCGCAACAATATCGAACGGCTGATGATTCTCGCCGGCGGCGACCCGGACGCCCTGCTCGACGCCAGCATGCTGCCGCCCGACGTCGTGTCGATGGTGCCGAGCATGCCGAACGGCAATGGCGGCGAGCATCTTATGGGCCTGGCCCTGCGCGACGCACGCGAAATGTTCGAGCGCGAATATCTGGTGGCGCAGATCAGTCGCTTCGGTGGCAACATTTCGCGCACCGCCGAGTTCGTCGGCATGGAGCGCTCGGCGCTGCACCGCAAATTGAAGGCGCTGGGAATCGGCTAGTGCCCGCGGCCGTCATCCATACTCCGTTCGTTCCCGCGCAAGCGGGAACCCAGGGGCGACAAGCTCGGAATTTCATGCTTCTGGGTTCCCGCTTGCGCGGGGACGAACGGGTAAGAATCTGAGCCATGTCCCGCATCGCCTATGTCAATGGCCGCTACTTGCCGCGCGCGCAGGCCAAAGTCTCGGTCGAGGATCGCGGCTTTCAATTCGCCGACGGCGTCTACGAGGTCTGCGAGGTGCGAGCAGGGCGCTTGATCGACGAGCGGCGCCACATGGCGCGGCTCGATCGCTCTTTAAGCGAACTGCGCATCGCGCGCCCGATGGCACCGGCGGCGCTGGCGATCGTGCTGCACGAGACGGTCAGGCGCAACCGCGTGGGCGACGGCATCGTCTATGTGCAGATCAGTCGCGGCGCGGCGCGGCGCGATTTTGCATTCCCGCCGCGCGAGACGCGCCCGACCTTGGTCGTCACCGCACGTAGCAGTGACCTTGCGCGGCTTGAGCGGCTGGCGACCGAAGGCGTCGCCGTCGTCACCGTGCCGGATATCCGCTGGGGCCGCGTCGATATCAAGTCGGTGGCGCTGCTGCCGAACGTGCTGGCCAAGCAAGCCGCGCGCGATGCGGGCACGCACGAGGCCTGGCTGGTCGACGAGGCTGGCCGCGTTACCGAAGGCGCCTCGTCGAATGCCTGGATCGTTGCCCAGGACGGCAAGCTCATCACCCATCCGCTCGGGCCCGACATCCTGCCAGGCATCACGCGTTCGGTGGTGATCGACCTGATCAAAGCGCAGGGGCTGACTTTCGAAGAGCGCGCGTTCAGCATCGAGGAAGCCTATGCTGCGCGCGAAGCCTTCATCACATCGGCCAGCCAGATCGTCTTGCCGGTGGTGCGCATCGACGGCCGGCCGGTCGGCAACGGCGCCCCCGGCCTGATCGCCGCCGCCTTGCGCCGCGACTACCACCGCCACGCGGAAATCTCCTGACCGTCGGCTCGGGGCAAGCACCAAGATCGGCGCCGCAAGGAGGCCATCACGGCCGGCCCGCGCAGGGCCTCAGCAACCCACGCAATGGGCTTAAAATATAGCAATATCAATTGCTTGGCCAGGCATTAGCGAGCTTGGCTTGCGCCCGGGGACCGGCTGCAATCTAATAGCGGCCTCCTGCGCCTTAGACCGCTTCTGCGTGGGGCAAAGCGGCGCATGCAGCGGAATTCGCATGCGAAAGACTCGGGCAACGAAGGTCTCGCGCGCTAGACGCGAGCAAAAAATGGAACACGGCCATGGCAGCCGATCGTGCGCAAAATCTCCAAGACACTTTTCTCAATCACGTCCGCAAAAGCAAAATCCCGCTAACCATTTTTCTGGTCAACGGCGTAAAATTGCAGGGCGTGGTGACCTGGTTCGATAATTTTTGCGTGTTGTTGCGGCGGGACGGACACTCCCAGCTCGTCTACAAGCACGCGATTTCGACCATCATGCCGGGGCACCCGATCCAGCTGTTCGAAGGCGCCGAAGAGCCGCCGGCTGCTGCAGAGAAAACCGGATCCTGATTGGAACCACGCCGCCGCGATAAGCGCGCCGATCTCTTAAGCCCGACCGCGACGGGGCCTGAGACTGGCCGCGCCATCGTCATCGAGCCGTGGCTGAAAACTGCTATGGGCAGGGCAGGGCCCACGCGCCCATCGCCGGACCTGCGCACGCCGGAAGCCCGATTGGCGGAAGCCGCCGGCCTTGCGCGCGCCATCGATCTCAATGTGGTGCAGGAAGGGCTGGTGACGCTTCATTCCATCCGCCCCGCCAGCTACATCGGCAAAGGCAAGGTCGACGAGATTGCCGGGCTGGTGAAAAGTCTTGAAGCCTCTGTGGTAGTGATGGATTGCCCGGTCTCGCCGGTGCAGCAGCGCAATCTGGAAAGGACCTGGAACGCCAAGGTCATCGACCGCACCGGCTTGATCCTGGAGATTTTCGGCCGGCGCGCGCGCACCCGCGAGGGCGCGCTGCAGGTGGAGCTTGCGCATCTGACTTATCAGAAGAGCCGGCTGGTGCGCTCCTGGACCCATCTCGAACGCCAGCGCGGCGGCTACGGCTTTCTCGGCGGCCCCGGCGAAACGCAATTGGAAGCCGACCGGCGTGTGATCGAGGAGCGCATCGCGCGCATCGAAACCGAGCTCGACAAGGTCAAGCGCACCCGCGCATTGCATCGCGAGAGCCGCAAGCGGGTGCCTTATCCGATCGTGGCGCTGGTTGGCTATACCAATGCCGGCAAGTCGACGCTGTTCAACAGCATGACGCAGGCGACCGTGCTGTCGGCCGACATGCTGTTCGCCACGCTCGATCCGACGCTGCGGGCGGTCGATCTGCCGCACGGTAGCCGCGTGATCCTATCGGATACGGTCGGATTCATTTCCGATCTGCCGACCATGCTGGTGGCGGCGTTCCGCGCCACGCTGGAAGAGGTGATCGAAGCCGATATCATCCTGCATGTGCGCGACGTGTCGCACGAGGACAGCCTCGCGCAGTCGCACGACGTCGAAAAGGTGCTGGGCGAACTCGGCATCGCGGCAACCGATCCGCGCCTGATCGAGGTCTGGAACAAGATCGACCGGCTCGATCAGGAGGCGCGCGCGCGGCTCACCAATCTGGCCGAGCGGCAGCCGCCCGAACGCTGGCAGATACCGGTCTCGGCTTTGAGCGGCGAGGGCATCGACCGTCTGGTCGCGGCGATCGAGGCGCGGCTTGCCGAAAGCCGCCAGACTCTGGAGATCGCGATTAATCCTTCAGACGGCGCAGGGCTTAGCTGGCTTTACCGGCATTCCGAAGTGCTCGAAAAACATATGCGCGACGACGGCCAATTGGCGGTGACCGTGCGCGCCGATCCTGACAAGGCGGCGCGGGTGCGGGCGAAGTTTCCCGTTTGAGCCTTATTTTTCGCCCGCCTTTGCCGCGTCCCACAGCGCGTCCATCTCGGCCAAGGTGGCGTCCTTGGGGGTCTTGCCACGCGCGGCCAGCGCGCGCTCGATCGAGGCGAAACGGCGCTCGAATTTCAGGTTGGTCGCACGCAACACGCCCTCGGGGTCGGCGGCCATGTGGCGCGCCATGTTGACTACCGCGAACAGCAGGTCGCCGACCTCGTGGGCGGCATGCGCCGCGTCGCCGGCGTCGAGCGCGGCTTCGATTTCATCGGCTTCCTCGCGGATCTTGGCGAGCACGGCGCGTGGATCGTACCAGTCGAAGCCGACCCGGCTGGCCTTGTCCTGCAGCTTCAAGGCGCGCGTCAGGGCGGGCAGGGCGACTGGCACGCCTTGCAGCGCTCCGCCCGGCGCCGCCTCGCCCCGTTCGGCCCTTTCCTCCGCCTTGATGCGCTCCCACAGGCCTTTAACGGCCTCGGCCGTGCGCCCTTGCGCATCGGCAAAGACGTGGGGGTGGCGGCGGATCAGCTTCTCGGTGATGGTCTCGACGACATCGCCAAAATCGAAGGCGCCTTGCTCCTGCGCCATCCGGGCATGGAAAACCACTTGCAGCAGCAGGTCGCCAAGCTCGTCACGCAGATCAGCCAGGTCGCCGCGGGCGATGGCGTCGACGACCTCGTAGGCTTCCTCGAGCGTATAGGGCGCGATCGTCTCGAAGCTCTGCTCGAGGTCCCACGGACAGCCGGTGCCGGACGTGCGGAGCGCCGCCATGATCTCGATCAGCCGGGCTATATCGCGGGAGGGCTTCACGGTTGGCACAGCTCGGTGCGGGACGATTTTGACGCTATCAAACGCCCAGCAAACCCGCGAATGGCGGAACCTTGATTCGCATAAGATCTATTATGGAATATCTTGAGGCGATGTTTCACTTGGGATACCCCAAGGGAGACAGCTACCATGTAACGATGGTGCTTTAATGAATCTCCATAGCCTGCTGTAATATCTACATTATTCATGGCATTGATCGATCGACTAATTCGCTCCATCTAACGACCATTTCTAACGTGCAATCAGTTGGTTCGGTAGATGATTTCGTAGATCACTTTAGCTAACCCTCAAAGCTCATGCGATCGTAGGCCGGCTCGACTCCGGACGGCACTTGCGCCCGCAATTCCTCGAAATCCAGCTCGGCATGCAGGTTGGTCAGGATCGCCCGTTTCGGCTTGATGCGCGCGATCCAGGCCAGCGCCTCGTCGAGGTTCATATGGCTCGGATGCGGTGTCTTGCGCAGCGCATCGACAATCCAGACGTCGAGGCCGGCCATCTGATCGATGCTGGCTGGCGGCAAGCTTTTAATGTCGGCCGAGTAGGCCACGTTGCCGAAGCGGAAGCCCAGGGATGGAATGTCTCCGTGGTCTTGCAGGATCGGCAGCACGTCGATTGAGCCTCCCTGCCCCTCGATTGTGAGCGCCTGGCCGGGCACCAGCCGGTGCTCGCTCAAAATCGGCGGATATTGGCTGCCGGGCGGCGACATAAAGCAATAGCCGAAGTGGGCGTGCATGGCGCGCGAGGTTGGCTCGCCCATGTAAACCGGCACGCGCTGCCGCTTGCGTACGAACAGCGGACGCAGATCATCGATGCCGTGGGTGTGGTCGGCGTGCGCGTGGGTGATCAGCACGCCATCGATCCAGTCGACCTCGGCGTCCAGCAATTGCGCCCGCAGGTCCGGCGAACAGTCGACCAACGCGCGCGTGATGTGTCCTTGCGCATTCGCGCGCTCAACTAAAAGAGAGCAGCGCCGGCGGCGGTTCTTCGGATTGTTGGGATCGCAGCTGCCCCAGCCCAGCGCCACGCGCGGCACGCCCATGGACGAGCCGCAGCCCAGAATGGTGAAGGTCAGACTCATGCGGCGTCGGCTAGCACGCGCGGCACTTTGGAAAACAGCCGGAAGAAGTTTTCGGTGGTCTGCTCGGCGATGGCCTCAAAAGAGACGCCGCGCATCTCGGCCAGCACCTTGGCGGTCTCGGCGACGTATGCCGGCTCGTTGCGTTTTCCCCGGTACGGCAGCGGCGCGAGATAAGGCGCGTCGGTCTCCACCAGAATGCGCTCGCCGGGCAGCTCCTTGGCGATGGCGCGCAAGTCGTCCGAGCGCTTGAAGGTGAGGATGCCGGTGAACGAGATCGACAGGCCTAAGTCCATGGCTTTAAAGGCCAAATCGCGCCCGCCGGTGAAGCAATGCAGCACGGCGGGGAAGGCGCCCTGCCCCGTCTCTTCTTCGAGAATGCGCGCCATGTCGGCATCGCAATCGCGCGAATGGATCACCAGCGGCAGCCTGGTTTCGCGCGCGGCGGCGACGTGCCGGCGGAAACTTTTTTCCTGCGCGGCGCGCGGGCTGTTGTCGTAGTGATAATCGAGGCCGGCTTCGCCGATGGCGACGATTTTCGGATGCTTGGCGCGTTCGATGAGATCTTGCGCCGTGATATCGGTTTCGTCCTGAGCGTTGTGCGGATGGGTGCCGACCGAGCAGAACACGTCCATAAATTTCTCTGCGATTGCAAGTACCTGTGCGTGTTCCTTTACCCGCGTCGAGATAGTGACGATGCGGCCGATGCCCGCTCGCCGCGCGCGCTCGATGACCGCGTCGAGTTCGCTGGCAAAATCGGGAAAATCCAGATGGCAGTGGCTGTCGACCAGCATTGTCAGGTTTTTTCTTCGGGCTCCACGTAGCGCGGGAAAACCGGTTTTGGTGGCGGCAATGTGCCGTCGGCCTTGATGCGGTGGTCGCCGCCGAGCGTGTCGAAGAATCGTTCGCCGGCCGGAATCGCCAGTTGATCGAGCATGTTCGCCGCCGACGCTGGCACGAAAGGTTGCGCCAGGATGGCGACCTGCCGCAGCACCTCGGCGGTCACATACAAAATGGTGCCCTGCCGCTGGGGATCGCTCTTGGCCTTGGCCCAGGGCTCCTCGGAGGCGAAATAGCGGTTGGCGTCGGCCACCACCGCCCACACCGCGTTGAGCGCCTGGTGCAGCTGCTGCGTGGCCATCGCCTCGCGCGCCTTGCCGATCATGCCGTCGGCTGCCGCCAGGATCGTCTTGTCGGCCGCCGTGAAGGCGCCCGGCGCTGGCAGCGTGCCGCCGAAGGCCTTGCTGACCATCGAAAGCGAGCGCTGCGCCAGATTGCCGAGGTCGTTGGCGAGATCGGCATTGATGCGGTTGACGATGGCCTCGTGGCTGTAATTGCCGTCCTGGCCGAACGGCACCTCGCGCAGGAAGAAATAGCGCAGCTGATCGACGCCATAGGCATCGGCGAGCGCGAACGGGTCGATCACATTGCCGACCGACTTCGACATTTTCTCCCCGCGATTGAACAAGAAGCCGTGCGAGAAGATGCGCCGTGGCGGCTCGACGCCGGCCGACATCAGGAAGGCCGGCCAATAGACCGCGTGGAAGCGCACGATGTCCTTGCCGATCACGTGCAACGCCGCCGGCCAGTAGCGCTTGAACTTTTCGCTGCCGGTGTCGGGAAAGCCGACGCCGGTGATGTAATTGGTGAGCGCGTCCACCCACACATACATGACGTGGCCTTCCGAGCCCGGCACGCGCACACCCCAGTCGAAAGTGGTGCGCGAGATCGACAGGTCCTGCAGCCCGCCGCGCACGAAACTTGCGACCTCGTTGAGGCGCTCCTTCGGCAGCACGTAGTTCGGCCGCGCGAACAATTCGAGCAGCTTGTCCTGATAGGCCGAGAGCCGGAAGAAATAGCTCGCCTCCTCCACCCATTCTACCGGCGTACCGGTCTTTGATGACACGCGCTGCTTCTGCTCATTGAGATGAGTCTCGCTCTCGGCGTAATAGGCCTCGTCGCGCACCGAATACCAGCCGGCATATTTGCCGAGATAGATGTCGCCGTTCTGCTCCATGCGCTGCCAGATCGCTTCCGAGGAGCGGTGATGGCGCGCTTCGGTGGTGTGGATGAAATCGTCGTTCGAGCACTCCAGCCGTTCAACCATCTTCTCGAACAGCGGCACGTTGCGGTCGAGCAACTGCCGCGGCGTCAGCCCTTCCTTGGCGGCGGTCTGCTGGATCTTCTGGCCGTGCTCGTCGGTGCCGGTGAGGAAATAGACGTCGTAGCCGTCGAGCCGCATGAAGCGGGCGATGGCGTCGGTGGCGATCGCCTCATAGGCGTGGCCGATATGCGGCGGGCCGTTCGGGTAGGAGATCGCGGTGCTGATGTAGAAGGGGGTTTTGTCCATTATTCCAATGTCATCACCGGGCCGGCGCGCCAGCGCCGTGACCCAGTGATCCCGCTTAGGATCACACTTTGCGTGGTCTTTTGCCGGGCATCCGCCTCAAAAACAAGGCGTTTTTAAAGAAGTGGACGGTCGGCGCAAGCCCGGCCGTGACGAATTAGGGCACGGGATGGTTAGCCGGCACCGGCTTCGGGCCCTCGATAGGTGCCGAGAATCCGATCCCAGAAGAAATGGATCACCGCGAAATTGGTGTTGGCGTGCCGGTGATGCACGAAGTGCAGCTCCTGTTTGCGCCGGAACCATGCAAAGCGCTGAAGCCGCGATCCCTCGACGTGATATTCCTTGTCGAAAAAGACGTGCGCGTAAAACGATGCCGCGCATGCGATCGCCATCACCACAAAAAGATCAAGCGGCAACAAGAAATACGCGACCCCTCCGACTAGAAATACCGGGATGAGGAAGAAAGGTGTGTTGTTGCCTTCTTCACCGAGGTAGGTCGGCGAGACGAGATGATCTTTGGAATAGTAAGTGTGATGGAAGTTGATGTGATTGCGGAAGAACTTGCCCCCCATGCGATGGTGGCCGAGTTTGTAGTGCATCAACGTCTGCCCGAACGACATGACCAAATGCGTAGCGACCGCTGTCCCGAGAAAGAGCAGAACGTGCAAAAGGAACCGTGATACCATTTGGAGCATAAACACTTTCATTGGCTTCTACAGGCAGATTAGCGCATATAGTGAGCGACGGTTCGAGGCGAAAGCCTCGCCATGACCCGGCCGCTCGCTCGTTGGCAAA
>Ga0307417_10000086_pt1 | contig 36570 bp, 35 predicted proteins | sample SalMarWE160210MG_2_FD_202514 | JGI IMG/M metagenome (GOLD analysis project Ga0307417, IMG submission 202514) | Salt marsh sediment microbial communities from the Plum Island Ecosystem LTER, Massachusetts, United States - WE1602-10 | ecosystem: Environmental > Aquatic > Marine > Intertidal zone... | reverse complement strand
CGCCGCCGCGCGGGCCGCGCAGCGTCTTGTGCGTGGTCGTGGTGACGACGTGCGCGTGCGGGAACGGCGACGGATGCACGCCGCCGGCGACAAGACCCGCGAAATGCGCCATGTCCACCATCAGATACGCGCCGACCTCGTCGCAAATGTCGCGGAAGGCGCGGAAGTCGATGATGCGCGGATAGGCCGAGCCGCCGGCAACGATCAATTTCGGCTTATGTTCTTTGGCAAGGCGGGCGACCTCGTCCATGTCGATGCGCTGGTCCTCGCGGCGCACGCCGTACGGCACCGGCTTGAACCATTTGCCCGACAGGTTGACCGGCGAGCCGTGCGTGAGATGGCCGCCGGCGGCGAGGTTCAACCCCATAAAAGTGTCGCCGGGCTGCATGAGCGCGAAGAACACCTCGGCATTGGTGGAGGCGCCGGAATGCGGCTGCACATTGGCGAACTTGCAGCCGAATAGCTTGGTGACGCGCTCGATCGCCAGCGTCTCGGCGATGTCGACGAACTGGCAGCCGCCATAATAACGTTTGCCCGGCAGGCCTTCGGCATATTTGTTGGTGAGCACAGACCCTTGCGCTTCCAGCACGGCGCGCGAGACGATGTTCTCGGACGCGATCAGCTCAATCTCGTCACGTTGGCGGCCGAGCTCGAGCCGGATCGCCTCGGCGATCTCGGGATCGGTTTCGCTGAGCGGTGCGGTGAACAGGCTCTCTGAATCGCCCGCGGGTTTGGGGCTCGATGTCGCCGACATTACGATCTCCTCAAGCGCCGGAATTCGAGGGCGGCGCCGAATAGCGGGCAAAGTCCGGGATTGCCCCCGCAAATAGCATATCGGCCGCCGACCGCCAAGCGCTAGCATGCCCGCGGTTTTCAGCCGCAATATCTAGAGATTACGGGGCATCCGGCTTGTCAGCCGTTGAGCGGGAAACTGCGCGCCAAGCCGCCGCGCCTAGCCGAACGGTTTGAGAAGATTCTTCACCTCACCGGTCACCACATAGAGCCAGAACAGCAGCGCGACGGCCAGGCAAATTTTTCCAACATAAGACAACGCGGTCTGTTCAAAAGGCCATAGCCGCTGCTCGCGAAACGACTTGATCAGCTTGGGATTATTGGCGGCCCGCACCAATTCGGCGGCCTTTCGCCGGCGCATGATGCGGTCGAACACCGGTATAATAGCAGGTGCGAACAATAGTAGCGGCAACAGGATTGCCATTAGCCTTTGGCCGATATCGCCCCCCGGCGGCTTATTTAAAACCGATAGGACCGGGATCGCCATCGCAACCGCGATAAAGACATAAGTCAGATTGATCGCTTCGTTGACCTCCATCAATCCAAACTCGCAAAACTGATCTTGTGCGTTGAGCCGAATGGCGAGTTTCGATTGTTTCGGAATCTTAAATTGTTCGAACGCAAGAAATGCGACCGAATGTAGAAGCAACTGGAACAGGATCGTGAACGCCATCGCAATCAGCAGAACCTGCATCATATATTGCGCAACGACGAAACTAAACAACGCGGTCGTATGGTCAGCGGTAAAGTTGGGGAAATTTCTCGGGAGACGGAATGCCACTGCGAAATCGGGAGCGCCGCAAATCTTCGGCCCAAGCATCCCATATTCGTGCAGCAGACAGTTGGCGTCGATCAGCGTGAGCAACAATCCAATTGCAATGCTGATTACCACTAGGTAGCGCCGGTAAACGGCAAACCGGGCAAGAAACGGCTCGAGCAGCGCTGTATCCCGCGCTGGCGACTCTTTTCGGTAGAGAACTTTATTATGCGGCAATGACTGCCAAGCATCGATGTACCATTTTCAAGTGAAATAAATGAATGCTGCCATGACCGGCCAAAATATCGGATACAGAAGCCAATTCAGCTTTTGGAAATAGCCCGGTACGCCGATTTCGGTTTGCGTTTGACCGATTGGAAATGGCGCGGTGCCGGTTCCGAATGCGATACCGAGCTCCCAAGCCCACACGGTCAGCACCAGGGAGTACAAAACCATGATCGCTGTGAAGGCGGCGAGATAGGGCGCGCTTCGCCAAACCCTCGCCATAACTGACCCTCACAGCAACGATTTCGGCATGCTGTACGAGGAGTTGTCCTAGGTCAACCGCTCGCGCTCACATTGTGGCCGCTTGTCTGCAGACAGCCGCGTCTGACGATATTTGCAGCAGCACTTGAAGCTCAGCCCTTGAGGCTGGTGGCGTATTGGCCGAGGCCGTCGCGGTAGTAGATGTCCTCGCGAAACTGCACGACACCATTGGCCGTCGCCCAAGGCGGTGATGTAGTCCCAGCGCACGACATGACTGCCGCATCGAATTGTTCACGCGACCAGCCCGGCTCGGCAAATTGATGCCGATGATACCGAGCGAATTGAAATCGTCGGCACCCCTTTCTCGGTCATGCGCCAAAACACAAAAGCCCCGGCCGCAAGCGGCCGGGGCAAGTGCCTTCCCACCAGTACCCGAGTTACAGGCGGTAAAGGATCTGGTCGGTCCAGAAACGCTCGAGGCGATGCAGCGACTTGTTGAGCGTGGAGAATTCGTCGGCATTGATGCCGCCGACCTGCTCGACCGTACGCACGTGCTTCTGGTAGAGCGCCTCGACGATATCGCGCACCTCGCGGCCCTTCTCGGTCAGCTTGATACGCACCGAGCGGCGGTCAACGCGGCTGCGCTGATGGTCGAGGAAGGCCATCTCGACCAGCTTCTTGAGATTGTAGGAGACGTTGGAGCCGAGATAGTAACCGCGCGTGCGCAGCTCGCCGGCGGTCAATTCCTTGTCGCCGATATTGTAGAGCAGCAGCGCCTGCACCGAATTGATATCGGCGCGTCCGCGGCGATCGAATTCGTCCTTGATCACGTCGAGCAGCCGGCGATGCAGCCGTTCGACCAAGGTCAAAGCCTCCAGATAGAGCGGCCGGATGTGATCGAAGCGCGCCTCGCGTTCGGCAGGCTCGACCGTCTTCGCAACGGCTTTCATGTTCAACGCCCCTTGCGTTTTTATAGTCGCCGGTAACGAGGCCCTGTCTTCCTCGTCCCAGACGTCGCACCCTAAGAGGCGCAGTCTAAAATCGGCTTAAATAACACCATAAAGATTAGGTTTATTTGCAACGGTGAACGTTTGCTTGAACGCGCAATTGTAGCGACCGCCGTTACCGTTCGTTCACCTTGACCGCGCGCGTCATCCCCGAATGAAGCGAATGATACCGGAAAAATCGCGCCCCGCCTCGCCGCTCTCGGCATAGCGTGAATAAATCCTGGCGGCGGCCGCGCCGAGTTCGGTCTTGGCGCCGGCCGCCTTGGCGGCAGCCTGCGCCAAGTTCAAATCCTTCAGCATCATGGCGGCGGTGAAGCCCGGCTGGTAATCGCGGTTGGCGGGCGAAGTCGGCACCGGGCCCGGCACCGGGCAATAGCTGGTCAGCGACCAGCACTGGCCCGACGACTTCGAGGAAATGTCGAACAGCTTCTGGTGGTCGAGACCGAGCTGCTCGGCCAGCACGAAAGCTTCGCTAACGGCAATCATCGAGACGCCGAGGATCATGTTGTTGCAGATCTTGGCGGCCTGGCCGTTGCCGGGCCCGCCGGCGTGCACGATGGTCTTGCCCATCTTCTGCAAAATCGATTCCGCGCGCGTGAAGGCTTGCGCACTGCCACCGACCATGAAGGTGAGTGTCGCCGCCGTGGCGCCGGTGACGCCGCCGGAGACCGGGGCGTCGAGCATCATGAGGCCCTTCTTCTCGGCTGCGGCGGCAACGCTACGCGCCGTCTCCACGTCGATGGTCGAGCAGTCGATCAGCAGCGTGCCGGCATTGGCGTCCTCGACGATGCCGCCGGCGCCGAGATAGACCTCGCGCACCTCCTTGCCTGAGGGCAGCATGGTGATGACGACGTCAGCACGGGCGGCTGCGACTTTAGCGGTCTCGACGCTCACCCCGCCCGCCGCCTTCAGCCTGGCGACGGCTGCCGGATTGACGTCGACGCCCTCGATCTGGTGGCCGGCCTTGATCAGGTTCTGCGCCATTGGCAGACCCATGTTGCCGAGGCCGATAAATCCTATGCGCGCCATGGCGCCCTCCCCTCTTTGTATTTGTGCATGATCTTATCCGAAAACCGGTTCCCATCCCCGATCTAGCCGGGGACAAGCTTTTCGGGATCACGCGCTCATTTCTTTTACCCTTGCGGATGTTCCCGCGCAGACATCAAGGCCAGCAAAAGATAAATCGCAAGCAAGGCGCCTTCGAAAAGGCCGGTCAACAGCCCGACGCCGAACACCTGCGGGAAGAAAATTTCCAGCGCCAGTATAGAAGCGACCGACATCAGCCAAATCACCGCACCCCAGGCAGTCGCCAGCCACAAGCCAACGGCGGCAACCAGATCGATCACTGCAAAGAACACCGTGGCGACCTGCCAGGCGATAGACTGGTAGGCGAACAGCTCGCCGTCGCCGACGCCGATGCCGCACACCCGCGACCAATGATAAAGGCCCTTGAACATCGAAACGGCGGCCATAATGCGCAGGAACACTACCAGCCGCCAGGTCCAGCGCCCGATCGCCGGCTCGCCTGCTTGCTCGTGCACCGGCTCAAGGCCTTGCGCCTCGTCGGTCATGAGCGGCTCGCTCATGGCAACACCAGCTCACCCGCGCCGAGTGGGGCGAAATGGCGCTCAACGTCGGCTTCGCTTACCGCCGCAAGCGTCGCCGGCTGCCAACGCGGCGCATTGTCCTTGTCGACGATCACGGCGCGCACGCCCTCGTAGAAATCATGGGCCTTGATGACGCGCGACACTATGCGGAATTCGGCACGCATGCACGTCTCGAAGTCCCACTCTTTGCCGCGCCGCACCTGCGCCAGCGCGATCTTGAGGCTGAGCGGCGATTTCGTGCGCATGGTGGCGATGGTTTTCGCCGCCCATTCGGCGTCGACGGAGTCTGACTTTGCCTCACGCTCGAGCGCTGCGAGAATATCCTCCACGCTTGCGCCAACGAACAACCGATCGATGGTGGCGCGCCGCGCCATGATCGGTCCGTCGCCCGCTGGTTCCGCGAAAGCCGCAAGCACGGCGTCCACCGAAACCGTGCCGGTGAGGCCGTCAATCAGCGCTGGAAAGTGCGCCGACGGCACGCGGTGGGTGGCGATGCCGGCAGCGAGTGCATCGGCGGCGCTGAAGCGCTCGCCGGTCAAGGCGCAATAGGCGCCGAGCTCGCCCGGCAAGCGCGGCAGGAACCAGGTAGCGCCCACGTCGGGGAAAAAGCCGATGCCCACTTCCGGCATGGCGAACTGAAAGCGGTCGCCGGCCACGCAGTGCGAACCATGCACCGAGACGCCGACGCCGCCGCCCATCACCATGCCGTCGATCAGCGCCACATAGGGCTTGCGGTAGTTCTTGATGGCGACGTTGAGCGGATATTCGTCGCGCCAGAATTGCAGCATCTCGTCATGCTTGCCCGCTTTGCCGAGGTCGTAGAGCGCGCGGATGTCGCCCCCGACGGAAAAGGCGCGCTCGCCGGCGGCCGTAATGACCACGCGCGTGATCGCCGGATCGTCGGCCCAATCGTCGAGCTGGGCGTGAAGGCCGACCGCCATGGCGTCGGTGACGGCGTTGAGTGCGGCCGGCCGGTTAAGCGTGACCAGGCCCGCCGCCCCGCGCCGCTCGAAAATAATCTCGGTTTCCGCCATCGGCGCGCTCAGTTTCCCAGCATGGCGCGGCCGATGATCACGCGCATGATCTCGTTGGTGCCTTCCAGGATCTGATGCACGCGCACGTCGCGCAACACGCGCTCGATCGGATGGTCGCGCAAATAGCCGTAGCCGCCGTGCAACTGAAGGCAGCCATTGACCACGTCGAAGCCGGTATCGGTGGCGCGCAGCTTGGCTTGCGCGGCAAGGCGCGTCGCCGCCGGTTCGCCTTCGCTGACCGCCACCGCCGCACGATGCAGCAAGAGGCGAGCGGCTTCCAGTTCGGTGGCGTAATCGGCGACGCGGAACTGCAGCGCCTGAAAATCGGCCAGCCTTGAGCCGAACTGCTTGCGCTCCTTCATGTAGTCGACGGTGCGGTCGAGGCAGAATTGCGCAGCCCCGATCGAGCAGGCGCCGATATTGAGCCTGCCGCCGTTCAGGCCGGCCATGGCGATCTTGAAGCCTTGGCCCTCGGCGCCGATGCAATTGGCAACCGGCACGCGGCAGTTTTCGAACATGACCATGGCGGTCGGCTGCGTCTTCCAGCCGAGCTTCTTTTCCGGCGCGCCGAACGACAGCCCGGGCGCGCCCTTCTCCACCACGATGCAGGAAATGCCCCGCGAGCCGGCTGCGCCGGTGCGCGCCATCACCACGTAAATGTCGGAGACGCCGCCACCCGAGATGAAGGCCTTGGCGCCGTCGAGCACGTAGCTGTCGCCGTCGCGGCGCGCGCGGGTTGTGAGGCTGGCGGCATCCGAGCCCGATCCCGGCTCGGTCAGGCAATAGCTGGCAAAATGCGCCATGGTGCAGAGCTTGGGCAAAAATTTCTTGCGCTGCTCGTTGCCGCCGAAGGCGTCGATCATCCAGGCCGCCATGTTGTGGATGGAGATATAGGCGGCGGTGGAGGTGCAGCCCTGCGCCAGTTCCTCGAAAATCAGCGCGGCGTCGAGCCGGCTCAAGCCTGAGCCGCCGACGTCCTCCTTCACGTAGATGCCGCCGAAGCCGAGCGCGGCCGCCTTGCGCAGCGCCTCGACCGGGAACACTTCGCCCTCGTCCCAGTCGCGCGCGTGCGGCATCATCTCATCGCGCGCGAACGCGCGGGCGGTGGCCTGGAAGGCGCGCTGCTCTTCGGTGAGGGAAAAGTCCATCCTCAGCGTGTCACCCCCGGGCTTGACCCGGGGGTCCATGTTGCCTGTCAACGATCGAAGCTCGCCATCATGGATTGCCGGGTCAAGCCCGGCAATGACAGCGTAGAAATTGCCGTCAAGCCAAGCATGTGAAGTGGGTAGCAGACCTACACTGGACCCGCTAAAAAGAGGCCCCTGGAGGCTCCCATGGCGATCAAATTCGGCCGGCCGATCGAAGCCCGCCTGGCTCCCGTCGAGAACGAGGCGCCGGCTCAAGGCGACCGGCTCGACCTCCCCGTGCGCATGCGCCGCAACCGGCGCGCCGAGTGGGCGCGGCGCATGGTGCGCGAGCACGTGCTTACCACCGACGACCTGATCTGGCCGCTGTTCGTCATGGACGGACAAAACGCGCGCACGCCCGTGCCGTCGATGCCGGGCGTCGAGCGGCTAAGCGTCGACCAGGCGGTGGTTGAGGCCGAGCGCGCGGCCAAGCTCACCATTCCCTGCATCGCCCTCTTTCCATACACCGATCCCGCCTTGCGCGACGAAACGGGCAGCGAAGCGCTCAATTCGGACAATCTCGTTTGCCGCGCCATCCGCGCCATCAAGAAGGAAGTGCCGGAGATCGGCGTGCTGTGCGACGTGGCGCTCGATCCCTTCACCAGCCATGGCCACGATGGGCTGCTACGCGACGGCGTCATCCTCAACGACGAGACGGTGGCGGTGTTGGTCAAGCAGGCGATTGTGCAGGCGCAAGCCGGCTGCGACATCATTGCGCCCTCCGACATGATGGACGGGCGCGTGGCGGCGATCCGCAAAGGCCTCGACGCCGACAACTTCACCGACGTGTCGATCATGTCCTATGCGGCGAAATACGCCTCCGCCTTTTACGGCCCGTTCCGCGACGCGGTCGGCTCCTCCAAGACGCTCACCGGCGACAAGCGCACCTATCAGATGGACTATGCAAACACCGACGAGGCGCTGCGCGAAGTCGCGCTCGACATCGAGGAAGGCGCCGACATGATCATGGTCAAGCCCGGCCTGCCCTATCTCGATATCTGCCGCCGCGTGAAAGAAACCTTCGGCATGCCGACCTTCGCCTATCAGGTGTCGGGCGAATACGCGATGATCATGGCAGCGGCGGGCAATGGCTGGCTCGACGGCGAGCGGGCGATGTGGGAGAGCCTCACCGCCTTCAAGCGCGCCGGCTGCGACGGCGTACTCACTTATTTTGCGCCGCGCGTGGCGGAAAAATTGACGGCCAAGTAACCCCTCCCTCTTCCGGTCATCGAACAAAACGAAAGTCGAGCATTGCGATGGGCGAATTCGCAATTGGTCAAGGCGTGTCGCGCTTCGAGGACCCGCGGCTGCTGCAAAGCGGCGGGCGCTACACCGACGACATCATGCTGCCTGACATGGACCACGGCGTGGTGCAGCGCTCGCCGCACGCCCACGCCAAGATCAAATCGATCGATACCAAGGCGGCGAAAGCGGCGCCCGGCGTGTGCTGGCGGTGCTCACGTCGGCTGCCGGCGGTGACCAACGCCGTGGTCGACGCGCTGGCGGAATTCGGCGTGCGCCACATCGAGATGCCGGCGACGTCCGAGCGCATCTGGCGGGCAATGCAGAAGTGAGCCCGAGCCGGGCGACATGCCCGGACCGCCATAAAGCCCTATACTGCCGTCTGATTCGCCCCTACCGGCTCTTTGTCCGTCGCGTTCCGGTGCCAACGTGCGGTGCTGCAGGCTCGTCCCGCGAACCCGCCCAAGGAGACTTTTATGCGCAACGTCGGACGCAAACTGGCTTTCGTGCTCGCCGCCTGCAACCACGGCACCATGATCGTCAACCGCTTCGACTACCGCATGGCCGAGCCCGGCAAGGGCATCGGCGTCGGCTTCCAGCTGCTCGAAAAGGGCGCCTACGATCCTGTGGACGTGGAGCTCGCTTTGCACCTGATCGAGGCGCGTCGGCGCTTTCACGGCGACGGCGTGGTGGCGATCGATTGCGGCGCCAATATCGGCGTGCACGCCATCGAATGGGCGACCGCCATGACCGGCTGGGGCTCGGTGATCGCCATCGAGGCCCAGGAGCGCATCTATTACGCGCTCGCCGGCAACATCGCCATCAACAACTGCTTTAATGCCATCGCCATGCATGCCGCGGTTTCGTCCGCGCCCGGCATCATGCGAATCCCCAATCCCGATTATCTGACCGCGTCGAGCTTTGGCAGCCTCGAGCTCAAGCCGCGCGCCAACACCGAATTCATCGGTCAGCCAATCGACTATTCCGAGGATAAGACCGTCGCGGTCCAGCAAATTTCGTTGGACGCGCTTGTGCTGCCGCGCGTCGACCTGATCAAGCTCGATATCGAGGGCATGGAGCTTGAGGCGCTCGAAGGCGCGCGCCAATTGATCGAGACTTGCCGACCTGTCGTCTTGGTCGAACAGATCAAGGCCGGCCCGGAACCGCTACGGGCATGGCTGGAAGAGCGCGGTTATCGTGTCGTCGACGCCGGCATGAACCTGTTGGCGATCCACCGCAGCGATCCGACGCACTCCGAATTGCAGATCCCCGAGGTGTCGGCGCAGTCGTCGGCGGCCTAAGCCTGCGTCATTCCATCGCGGCGCCGGCTTCGATACGCACCGGCTGATAGCCCTCGGCGGCGAGCGCCGACAGAATCTCCTCGGCATGGGTGGCATCGCGCGTCTCGACGGTGACGTCGAGCTTGGCGCCCTTGGCCGGCACGTCGAGGAACAGCCTACGGTGATCGACTTCCAGAATATTGGCGCCTAGTTCGCCGAGCCGGGTCGAAATTTGGCCAAGCACGCCCGGCCGGTCGGGAATGGTAAGGCGGAAAGATACGATGCGGCTCTCGCGCTCGAGCTCGCGCACCATGATGGAGGCGAGAATGCGCGGGTCGATATTGCCGCCGCATAGGATCAGACCGACGCGCATGCCGCGGAAGCGCTCAGGCTTGGCGAGCATGGCGGCGAGGCCGGCGGCGCCCGCCCCTTCCGCCATGGTTTTCTGCAAAGTGAGATAGGCGTTGACCGCGCGCTCAAGCTGCGCCTCGTCCACCAGCACGATCTCGGCCACCAATTCGCGCACCACAGGCAGCGTCAGCTTGCCGACATTCTTGACCGCGATGCCTTCGGCGAGCGTGGCGCCGCCGATCGGACGCGCCTCGCCGGTCAGCGCGTTCCAGAACGACGGATAGAGTGCGGACTCCGCGCCGACGATCTCGATTTTCGGGTTTATCGCGCGCGCGGCGATCGCATTGCCGGCAATCAGCCCGCCGCCGCCGATCGGGATCACCAGCACGTCGAGGTCGGCGGCCTCCTCCAGCATTTCCAGCGCGATGGTGCCCTGCCCGGCGATGATGCGGGCGTCGTCGTAAGGGTGCACCAGCGTCAAGCCGCGTTGCGCCTGGATCTGCTCGCAGCGCTTCTCAGCTTCGGCCACCGTCTCGCCGTAGAGCACCACCTGGGCGCCGTGCGAGCGGGTCGCCGCCACTTTCACGAACGGCGTGGTCACTGGCATCACGATGGTCGCCGGGATGCCGAGCCGCTCGGCATGGTAGGCCACCGCCTGGGCGTGGTTGCCGGCCGACATGGCGATCACGCCGCGTTTGCGCTCGGCCTCCGAGAGCGAGGCGAGCTTGACCAACGCGCCACGATCCTTGAACGAGTTGGTGACCTGGAGATTTTCGTATTTGACGTACACGTCCGCGCCGGTCAGCGCCGACAGCCGGGGCGCCGGTAGCATAGGGGTACGCAACACCGCGCGCTCGATCACGCGGCGGGCGGTTTCGATGTCGGCGATGGTGATGCTCAAGGCATGGCTCCCAAGTCCGGCGCACCATGCCGCATCAGCGGTCGGGCTTCCAGCCGCGGCCTCCGGCCCCCTTGCGCCGCGCCGATTCTTTCTCCATGTCGAGGGCGACGGAGCGGCAGCAAAGCCAGCGGCCGCAGCTTGAGGGGCCCGGCATGTCGATCGACATCAAACCCCATGCCTATGACCCGGTGACACAGCCGGAACTGTTCGAAGGCGTGCTGGCACGCCGGGTGGTCGCCTTCATCATCGATTTCATCATCATCGCCATCCCGGTGGTGCTGGCGGCCATGTTCATATTCGCCTTCGGCATCGTCACCCTGGGGCTGGGTTGGGCGCTCTACTGGCTGCTGCCGCCGGGCACGGTGATCTGGGCCATCGCGTATTTCGGATTGACCCTCGCCAGTCCGCCCTCGGCCACCATTGGGATGCGGGTCATGGACCTGGAAATGCGCACCTGGTATGGGGCGCCGGCCTATTTCGTGCTGGGCGCCGTGCATGCCATCGCGTTTTGGTTCTCGGTGTCGGCGCTGACGCCGTTCATCCTGCTGGTCTGTTTCTTCAATGAGCGCCGGCGGCTGTTGCACGATATCGTGCTCGGCACGGTTGTCATCAATAACGCCCGGCGCGCTACCATGCTGCGCGCCGGTATGGGCGGCGCACACGGATAAAGCGGCCTTTGACGAACGCCACGCGGCGCGCGATGCTATAAGAGGTTTCGAACCGCGATTAAAATGACGGCTTGAATTAAGTGACCCAGCATTCCCGCGACACGCCGCAATTTTATCTGACGGCACCCTCGCCATGCCCCTATCTGGAGGGCCGGGAGGAGCGCAAGGTCTTCACGCATCTGGTCGGTGCGCGCGCCGGCGAGCTCAACGATCTGCTGACTCATGGCGGCTTTCGCCGCAGCCAGTCGATCGCCTACCGGCCGGCTTGCGAGACCTGCCGCGCCTGCGTCTCGGTGCGGGTTGTGGCGGCCGAATTCCAGCCCTCGCGCAACATGCGCCGCATCGCCGAGCGCAACGGCGATCTGGTCGGCGACATGCGCACGCCCAATCCGACCTCCGAACAGTATTCGGTGTTCCGCGCCTATCTCGACGCCCGCCACCGCAGCGGCGGCATGGCCGACATGACGGTGCTCGACTACGCCATGATGATCGAGGACAGCCATGTCGATACGCGGCTGATCGAATATCGTGCGCGCGGGCCCGACAGCCGGATCAACGGCCGCGGTACCGGCAATCTGCTGGCGGTCGCGCTCACCGACGTGCTGAGCGACGGGCTGTCGATGGTCTATTCGTTCTTCGACCCGGACCAGGGCGATCGCTCGCTCGGTACCCTCATGATCCTCGACCACATCGCGCGCGCCCGGCGCATGCGCCTGCCTTATGTCTATCTCGGCTATTGGGTGCCCGGCTCGCGCAAGATGGACTACAAAGGCCGCTTCCTGCCGCAGGAACGGCTGATGCCGTCGGGCTGGAGCCGAGTGGAGCGTTAGCTCTTCTCCCCGTTCGTCCCCGCGAAAGCGGGGACCCAGAGCGACAATTGACAGCTCGAATTTGCCGCCGTGGATTCCCACTTGCGCGGGAATGGGCAAACAGCAGCATCAGAGCCCCGGGATCGGCACCCCGAACGTGTCGAGAATCAAGAACATGTTGAGCGCCAGCACGATCGCCGTGCCGACCACGGCGACAACGTTGGTCAGCAGCTTGTTGGCGAAAACACCCATGATGTCGCGCCGCCGCGTAAACATCACGAGCGCAATCATCGGCAGCGGCAGCGCGATGCTCAGGATCACCTGGCTGATGACCAGCGCCGTAGTGGCGTTGACACCGTAACCCACCACCACGAAGGCCGGCACCATGGTGATCACCCGCCGCAGCCAGATCGGGATGCGGAAGCCGACAAAGCCCTGCATGATCATCTGCCCGGCCATGGTGCCCACGACCGAGGACGAAATTCCCGAGGCGATCAGCGACAACAGAAACACGCCGGCGGCGCCGATGCCGAGCAAAGGCGTCAGCGTGTGATAGGCGGTTTCGATCTCGGCGACGTCGCTGTGACCGGCATGGAAGGCGCTCGAGGCCATCATCACCATGGCCATGTTGACGAGGCCGGCCGCGGCCAGCGCCACCAGCACTTCGATGTTGGAGATGCGCACCACGGTGCGCTTTTCGTGATCGTCGTGCGCCGGGATGCGCCCCTGCGTCAGGCCGGAATGCAGATAGACCGCATGCGGCATGACGGTGGCGCCGATGATGCCGACCGACAGCAGCAGCGCGCCCGCGTCAGCGATTTGCGGTGTCACCGTGCCGAGCGCGGCCGCCGCCCAATCGACATGCGCGATGAATATTTCAATCAGGTAGCAGAGCGCGATGATCGCCACGAAGCTGCCGATGATCAGTTCGACCGGCCGGAAACCGCGGCTCTCCACCATCAGGATGCCGTAGGTGACAATGGCGGTGACGATCATGCCGGCGAGCAACGGCATGTTGAATAACAGCGACAGCCCGACGGCGCCGCCCAGGAATTCGGCAAGGTCGGTGGCCATGGCGGCGATTTCACTCACCACCCACATCACCCACACTACCGGGCGTGGAAAGCGGTCGCGGCACATCTCCGCCAGATTGCGGCCGGTGACGATGCCGAGCTTGGCCGACAGCGCCTGGAACAGCATGGCGATTAGATTGGCGAGCAGCACCACCCAGAGCAGGCTGTAGCCGTATTTCGCGCCGGCCTGGATGTTGGTCGCGAAATTGCCGGGGTCCATGTAGGCGATGGAGGCGATGACCGCCGGTCCGCCGAAGGCCAGGTAGCTGGCAACGCCCGGGCGCTCGCCACGGATCAGCGCTTGGGCGCTCGCCACGGTGCGCCCAGTGAGCGACTCAGGAGTCGGGGGTTGCGCATCCATGCGGGTAAGCTTTTCAAATACCTATGGTTTTACCGTGAACCACCGAGCCAAGGCAGGATAGCCTTGTTGCGAATAATTTGCAATTGCATTTACTTTCCGCTGCCGGTATCGCGCACACTTGAGCGCCGTTGTCGATAACGCCACCTTGCTTCGAACGATTCACGCGGCGCAGGCATTCCTGCCCGCCCGCAGCGGGCCACCCCACGCCAGCGAGGATCCCCCACACCCATGACCGCGCACGGCCCCTCCATTCTGCTGTTTGTCGCTCAACTTGCGGTGCTGATGCTGGTCGGCCGTCTGATCGGCGAAGCCATGCTGCGCGTCAAGCAGCCGGCGGTGATGGGCCAGCTGGTCGCCGGCCTGGTGCTCGGCCCGTCATTGCTGGGTGCGCTATGGCCCGATTTCCAGCACGCGCTGTTCCCCGCCGCCAAGGAGCAGAAGGCGATGCTCGACGGCATCGCCCAGTTCGGCATCCTTATGCTGCTGCTGCTCACCGGCATGGAAACCGATCTCAAGCTGGTGAAACAGACCGGACGCGCCTCGGCCTATGCCTCGCTCGCCGGCATCGTGTTGCCGTTCGCCTGCGGCGTGGCGCTCGGCCAGGCGCTGCCCGACTCCATGCTGCCCGATCCTGGCAAGCGGCTGATCACCTCGCTGTTCCTCGGCACCGCGTTGTCGATCGCCTCGGTCAAGATCGTGGCGACGGTGATCCGCGAGATGAACTTCATGCGGCGCACGGTCGGCCAGGTGATCCTGGCCTCGGCGATCATCGACGACACCGTCGGCTGGATGATCACCGCCGTCATCTTCAGCCTGGCGCTGCAAGGCCATGTCGACGCGTTCAGCGTGACCAAGAGCGTCCTCGGCACCATTGTCTTCATGGGGCTCTCGCTCACCGTCGGCCGCCGCTTAGTGTTCACCGTCATCCGCTGGGTCAACGATACCTTCGTCAGCGATTTCGCCGTCATCACCGCGATCCTGGCGATCATGTGCCTGATGGCGATCACCACCGACCTGATCGGCGTGCACACCGTGCTGGGCGCCTTTGTCGCCGGCATCCTAGTGGGCGAATCCCCGATCCTCACTCGCCACATCGACGAGCAATTGCGCGGCTTGATCATCGCCTTTTTCATGCCGGTGTTTTTCGGCATCGCCGGCCTCTCCGCCGACCTCACCATCCTCAAGGACCCCACCGTGCTGCTGCTCACGGTCGGGTTGGTCGTGATCGCCAGCCTCGGCAAGTTCGGCGGCGCCTTTGCCGGCGGCAAGCTCGGCGGCCTTACTTTGCGCGAATCTTTCGCGCTCGGCACCGGCATGAACGCGCGCGGCTCGACCGAAGTGATCATCGCCACCATCGGCCTGTCGATGGGCGCGCTGAGCGAGAACTTGTTCACCATGATCGTGGCCATGGCCATCATCACAACCATGGCAATGCCGCCGACGCTGCGCTGGGCGCTGGCGCGGCTGCCGATGCGCCGGCAAGAAAAGCAACGGCTCGAACGCGAGGAAATGGAGGCCAAGGGCTTCGTGCCCAAGCTGGAGCGCCTGCTGCTGGCGGTCGACCAAAGCGCCAATGGCAAGTTCGCCGCCCGCATCGCCGGCCTGATCGCGGGCGGCAGCGGCATGCCGACCACGGTGATGCACATCAAGACCGACAGGAAAACCGGCAAGGCCGCGGCCGAAGTCGCCAGGGTGCGGGCCGCGGAAGCCGGCGAAACCGTGAAGGAATTCGCCAGCAAGGCTGACCATGCCGTTCATGACGAAAAGCAGCAAAAGCCGGAAGAAAAGTCCGAGAGCAAGCTCGACGTCACCACCATGGTGGAAAAAGGGCCGAAGCCTGAAGCCGTCGCGGAAGAAGCCAAAAAGGGCTACGACCTGCTGATCATCGGCCTCGACAAGACCGTCGCGCGCAAGAACGAATTCCACGACGACATCACCAAGCTCGCCGCCGGCTTCGACGGCCCGCTGGCTGTGGCGGATGCGCGCGATGTCCACCGCGACGAGCCGCTCGCCGGCAAGCTCAGCATCCTGGTGCCGGTCAACGGCACCGATGTCTCCCGCCGTGCCGCCGAGGTCGCCATCGTGCTGGCGCGTGCCAGCAAGGCGCCGCTGACCGTGCTCTATGTCACTCCCGGCGGTAAGAAGAAGGGCTCCGGGCAATATGAGGAAGCGATCCTCAAGGACATCGTCGAACTCGGTGAGACTTACGAGTTGACCCTGCGTACCGCCGTGCGTGCCGACGTTACACCCGACGAAGCGATCACGAAAGAGACGACGCGCCGCAGGCACAATCTCGTGGTCATGGGCGTCGGCCGCCGGCCGGGCGAGAAGCTGTTCTTCGGTGATATCGCGGCTGCGCTGCTGGAGAAGTCGGAGCACTCGCTGCTGTTCGTGGCAAGTTGAGCGCACTCAATCTTTCAGCGACTTTGCAAGACGAAGCCCATGTCAATTGTTCGCGCGGCCGCGCGTTAGTTTTGAATCGTTATAATTATAATGTTTGCGCGGCTTATTGCTTTTCATGAAACTTACAACATAGTGCTTCAGAGATGGCGCGGGTAGTTTTGTCGGCGGCGCACGCCGCGAATCGATGCGCATTGGTTTGGAGAACTCTTGCAATGAATCGTTTTGTCAGCGTCGTCGCGGCGACGGTAGCATTGACCGCGATCGCAGTTGTCGGCACCTGCGAGCCCGCATGGTCCACCGAAAAGACGCGCACCTATTACATCGCCGCGGAAGAAACGACTTGGGACTACGCGCCGGCCGGCCGCGATCTCATGATGGGTATGGATTTCGGCGAGAAAGCCAATGTCTTCGTGGCGCACGGTCCCGATCGCATCGGATCGACATACAAGAAGGTGCGGTACGTCGAATATACCGACGCGAGCTTCACACATCGCAAAGTGCGGCCGCCGCAGGCGCGGTATCTCGGAATTCTAGGCCCGATCCTTCACGCCGCAGTGGGCGACAAGATCCGCATCGTTTTCCGCAACAAGGCGTCGCGGCCCTATTCGATCCATCCGCACGGGGTGTTCTACACCAAGGCCAACGAAGGGGCGCCCAGCAATGACGGGACCTCAGGCGCGGACCGCGCCGATGACGCGGTGGCACCGGGCACCACCTACACTTACCAATGGGACGTGCCGGCGCGCGCGGGCCCCGGCCCGAACGACCCGAGCTCGGTGATCTGGCCCTATCACAGCCATGTTGATCCGGTGCGCGATGCCAATTCCGGCCTGATCGGTGCCATCATCGTCACGCGCAAAGGCACTGCCAAAGCCGACGGCTCGCCCGCCGACGTCGACCGCGAGTTCGTGACCTTGTTCAAGATCTTCGATGAAAATGTGTCCTGGTATCTCGACGACAATATCGCGGCGCTCCAAGGCAAGCCGGCGAAGTTCGATCGTGACAACGAGGACTTCGTCGAATCCAATCTGATGCACTCGATCAACGGCTACGTCTACGGCAGCATGCCGATGCCAAAGATGAAGGTCGGCGAGCACGTGCGCTGGTATCTGTTCGCGCTCGGCAACGAAGTCGACCTGCACACCCCGCATTGGCACGGCAACACTGCAGTCGTCGGCGGCCACCGCGAGGACACGGTCAGCCTGCTACCGGCTACCACCATCGTCGCCGACATGGTGCCCGACGACCCCGGCATCTGGATGTTCCATTGCCACGTCAATGATCACATCAACGCCGGGATGACCGCCCGCTACGAGGTAACGGCGAAGTAGCGGGGCTGTTCGTGGCGAGTTAGCTCGGCCTCATGGTAAGGAGCGCTGCGTAGCAGCGCGTCTCGAACCATGGGGCCGCCCATCCTTCGAGACATATCGCTGCGCGATGCTCCTCAGGATGAGGCGGATTGATTCCCGCATGTGGGTCCCCGCTTTTGCGGGGACAAACGGTGGGGACTATTCTTCTTCGTCGCCGCCGTTCGACTTGCCGCCGCTCGGTAGCGCGTTGAACTTGTTGTTGGTCAGGAAACGGTCGGGCCGGATACGGCCGGCATCGCTACGGTTGCCGCGCCAGTCCTTCAACTCCTTCAGGTTCAGCGTGAAGCTGCGGCCGGCGGTGTCGATCCAGGTGAGGCCGTCGCCGCCCTTGAAGGTCGCAACATCCGAGAGCCCCTTCTCCCGGTAGCGTTGCAGCCGCACGCCGCGCCCGCGGTTCATCTCCGGCACCTGGTTAAGCGAGAAGATGATCATCTTGCGGTTGGCACCGATCGCCGCCACCAGCTCGCCGTCTACGGTGGTGAGCGCGGCCGCCTTATCGGGCGCCTTCAGGTTGAGCACCTGTTTGCCTTTGCGGGTGGTGCCGAGCACGTCGTCCTCCGGCACCACGAAGCCGTTGCCCGCGTAGCTCGCCGCCAGGAACTTGCGGCCACCTTGATAGGCGAGCGCCGCCACCACGTCGGCGTTCTGCTCGAGATCGATGGACAGGCGCAGCGGCTCGCCATGGCCGCGTCCGCCCGGCAGCTTGCTGGCATCGAGCGTGTAGAAGCGCCCGTTGCTGCCGAAGATCAGCACCTTGGCGGTGGTCTCGGTCGGGAAGGCGAATTTTAGCTTGTCGCCGCTCTTGAAGGTGACGCCCTTGAGATCACTGACGTGGCCGCGCAGCGCACGGATCCAGCCCTTGTCCGAGACCACGACGGTGATCGGCTCGCGCACTGCCATCGCCTCTTCGATTGCGGCCTCGTCGTGCTCGGGCGCCAGCGCGAAGCTAGTGCGGCGCTTGCCGAGTTCGGTCTTGGGCCCGAACGTCTCTTTCAGCGCCTTGATCTGACCGGCGACGGTCTTCCACTGCTGCTGAGGCGAGCCGATCAGCGACTTGAGCTTAGTGCGCTCGGTGCGCAGCTCCTTGTCCTCGGCGCGAATCTGCATCTCTTCCAGCTTGCGCAAGTTGCGTAAGCGCATATTGAGGATGGCGTCGGCCTGCACCTCGTTGAGCTTGAAGGTCTTCATCAGGACGGGCTTGGGCTCGTCCTTGCTGCGGATGATCTTGATCACCTTGTCGAGGTTCAGATAGGCGACCAGATAGCCGCCGAGCACAACCAGCCGGTGCTCAATCTGCGCGAGGCGATGCTTGGAGCGGCGCACCAGCACGTCGCGCCGATGATCAAGCCATTCGCGCAACACTTCGGCCAGACCCATCACCATCGGGATGCGGCCCTTCGACAATACGTTCATGTTGAGGGGGACGCGGTTCTCAAGCTCGGTGAGCTTGAACAGCGACTCCATCAGCAATTCCGCATCGACGCTGCGCGAACGCGGCTCAATCACCAGCCGGATGTCTTCCGCCGATTCATCGCGCACGTCGGCGACCAGCGGCAGCTTCTTGTCGTTGAGCAATTCCGCCAGTTTTTCGACCAGCCGCGACTTCTGCACCAGCCAGGGAATTTCGGTAACAACGATGACGTAAATGCCGCGGCCGATCTCTTCCTTGTGCCAGCGCGCGCGCACGTGGAATGAGCCGCGGCCGGTATGATAGGCCTCCGCGATCGCGGCCGGCGGATCGACGATGACGCCGCCGACCGGCAGATCGGGACCCTTGACCCATTTGAGCAGGGTACGGCTACGCGCCTTCGGATTGTCGATCAGATAGAGCGCGGCGTCGCACAGCTCCGCCACGTTGTGCGGCGGGATCGCGGTCGCCATGCCGACGGCGATGCCTTGCGCGCCGTTGGCGAGCAGATTGGGAAAGCCCGCCGGCAGCACCACCGGCTCTTCGCCGGCACCGTCATAGGTCGGGCGGAAATCGACTGCGTCCTCGTCGATGCCGTCGAGCAAAAGACGCGCAACTTCGGTGAGCCGCGCCTCGGTGTAGCGCATGGCCGCGGCATTATCGCCGTCGATATTGCCGAAATTGCCCTGCCCGTCGACCAGCGGATAGCGCTGCGCGAAGTCCTGTGCGAGCCGCACCAGCGCGTCGTAGATCGCCTGGTCGCCGTGCGGATGGAAATTGCCCATCACATCGCCGACCACCTTCGCCGATTTCTTGAAGGCGGCATTGGGGTCGAGCCGCAACACGCGCATGCCGTAGAGGATGCGCCGGTGCACCGGTTTGAGCCCGTCGCGGGCGTCGGGCAGCGCCCGATTCATGATGGTGGACAGCGCGTAAGCGAGATAGCGCTCTTCCAGCGCCTCGCGCAGTGCGACCTCTTCGACTTCGCCCTTGTCGGGGGGAATCAGTCTTTTGCCCATGGGCGAATAGCTAATGCCTTACGCCGCCATGAACAAGCGAGGGGCTTGATTCGGATGCCGCAAACCACGGGACGGGTCGCCTTGGGGCTGGCAGCGACCCCAGGTTACGCCACACTCGGCAGCGCGCGCGCGAGCGCCGCGATGAAGTGCGCGCGCTCGGCGGCGAGCGCTAAGCCCCGCAATTCCAACACGTGGCGGCTGAGGAAGAAGCCGGTGAGTGCAAAGCCGTCGGCGAGATCGCGGCCGGCCGGATTGGCGTCGGCCTCGCGCAAGAAGGCCGGTAGCCGCAGCATCTTGTCGGCCCACGGCTCGCCGGCGGCGCGCGATACCGCCCGCCCCGATTTCGGCGACACGTAGATCAGGTCGCCGGTCGCCCCGCTCGCCGCGCATTGCGTAAGATCGAGACCGAAGCCGAGCTCGGCCAGCAGCTGCAATTCGAAGCGCGCTACCATCGGCGCGGCAATACCGGCATCGTCGAGCCTGTCGAGAATGGCATCAAGCGCGTCATACAGCGCGCCATGCGGGTCGCGCTCCGGCAGCAGCCGCATCAGCGCGGCGAGATGGCTGACGCCGTAGACTGCGTGCGAGCTTGCGAAAAAATTCGAGGCACGCAGGTTTAGTCCCTCGACCGTATAATTGCCGAGATGCTCGTCGAGCCGCGCCCGCCAGGTGGCGCTCAACGAGTTGCCCAGCTGCAGGACCGGCTTCAACCGCGAGGAAAAGCCGCCGCGCACCAGGCCTAGATGGCGGCCGTGTTCGCGCGTCATCAGTTCGAGGATGCCGCTGGTTTCCCCGTGGCGCTTGACGCCGAGCACAATGCCGTCATCGGTCCATTGCATTCCGACCAGACCTTATAAATGCCAAGTGCGATATAAATGCCAAGAGCGACGACCACCATCCCTCGCCTGAAAAGCTTCCCGCTGAGTTCTTAATCTCTAGCCGTTGCGGCTTCGAGTTAAACGCTCGAACAACTAGAATCATTAGCACAATAATAGGGGAAAGGACTTCGATTGCCATTTGGGCGCTCCATATCAACGAGATGGAACGAGCCTGCTCTGGTTGGCTAACTTGGCCCAACGCACAGCAGTGGAATACTCTAGGATTTCACTCCTTCGGAAAATCCAGCCCCATGGCCCGGTAGCGCTCCGGGTCCTCGCCCCAACCCTTGCGCACCTTGACGAACAGGAACAGGTGCACCTTGCCCTCCACCAGACCGGCGATCTCCTTGCGCGCCGCCTCGCCGATCGTCTTGATGGTCTGCCCGCCCTTCCCAAGCACGATCTTGCGCTGGCTCTCGCGCTCCACATAGATGGTCTGCTCGATGCGCACGGCGCCGCCGCGCAATTCCTTCCACTGCTCGGTCTCGACCGTGGAATGGTAGGGCAGTTCCTGGTGCAGCCGCTCGAACAGTTTCTCGCGCGTGATCTCGGCCGCCAGTTGCCGCAATGGCGCATCCGACATCTGGTCGGGCGGATAGAGGAAAGGCCCGCCCGGCACGCGCGCGGCCAACCATGACTTGAGATCGGCGACGCCGTCGCCGGTCAGGGCCGAGATCATGAAGGTCGCCTCGAACGCGGCCTTCTCATTGCAGGCCTGCGCCAGTGTCAGCAGTTTTTCTTTGGCGACCACGTCGACCTTATTGAGGATCAGCAATTTCGGTTGCCTGACCTCGGCGAGCCGATCGAGGATCGCCTCAGCCTCCTCGTCCAGGCCCTTGCGTGCATCGATCAGCACGCCGACCAGATCGGCGTCGTGCGCGCCGCTCCAGGCGCTCGTCACCATGGCGCGGTCGAGCCGCCGGCGCGGCGCGAAGATGCCCGGCGTGTCAACGAAGATGAGCTGCGCCTTGTCGTGAATCGCGATACCGCGGATCAGCGCGCGCGTGGTCTGCACCTTGCGCGAGACGATGGTGACTTTCGAGCCGACCAGCGCGTTGAGCAAGGTCGACTTGCCGGCATTGGGCGCGCCGATCAGCGCGACGAAGCCGCAGCGCGTGTCGCCGTCGGGCATTGGGTTGTCAGCCATCGACCTTGTCCACCGCCACGCCGACCTTGGTCAGCATGGCGGCGGCGGCGGCCTGTTCGGCGGCCCGCTTGGAGGTGCCGGTGCCCTCGGCCGGCAGCCGGCCGGGCAGCACGACGGCGACGCTGAACTTCGGATTATGATGCGGGCCGGTACGTGCCAGTTCCTGGTAGGCCGGCGTCGGCAGCGCGCGGGCCTGCGCCCATTCCTGCAACATGGTCTTGGGATCGCGCAACGGCCGCAGCGGCTTGAGCATGCGCTCTTTCCAGAAGCGCGCCACCAGCGCGTCCGCGGCCTTGTACCCGCCGTCGATGAAAACGGCGCCGACCAGCGCCTCGCAGGCATCACCGAGGATGGTGGTGCGCAGGCGTCCGCCGGCTTTGGATTCCGATGAGCCGAGCTTGAGCGCCGGCCCGAGATCCATGGCGCGCGCCACCTCCGCGCAGGTCTCCTTGCGCACCAGATCGGCCAGCCGACGCGACAGCTCGCCTTCGTTCGCTTTGGGGAACGCGCGGTAGAGCATGTCAGAAATGACGAGACCCAGCACGTGATCGCCGAGGAATTCCAGGCGCTGGTAGCTGTTGGCGCGGTTACCGCCGGAGAGCGCGGAGATGTGCGTAAGCGCCCGTTCGAGCAACGCCTTCTCGGCGAACTTGTAGCCGATCTTTTCCTCGAGCGCCGCTCTGTCCTTGGCCTTGCGCCTCATCGCACGATCGTGAACAGCCTGCTCCAGCGCACCGATACCGGCCAACGCCAGAATTCCCAGGCGCGCTCGCCCTGATAGACCGAGAAAAAGATGATCTGCGCCTTGCCGATGATGTTCTCGAACGGAACCATGCCGACCTGGCTGAAACGGCTGTCGGTCGAATTGTCGCGGTTGTCGCCCATCATGAAATAGTGGCCGGGCGGCACGGTGTAGACTTGGGTATTGTCGGCAAAGCCGTTATCAACCAGGTCGAGCGTGTAAAAGCTCACGCCATTGGGCAGCGTTTCCTTCCAGCGTTTGACCGGCGCCTCGTGCACGCCCTCTTCGATGTCGACCCATGCAGGCGCCGGCTCGCGCTTGATCGGCTTGCCGTTGATGTTGACGTCGCCGTCGATCACCTGAATTTTGTCGCCGGGCAGGCCGATGACGCGCTTGATGTAGTCGGTGGAGGTGTCCTTCGGCAGCCGGAACACGACAACGTCGCCGCGCTGCGGCAACCAGTCGCCCGGTATGCGGCCCGAGAATAATGGCGGCGAAAAAGGAATCGAGTAGTGGGTGTAGCCGTAGGAATATTTCGACACGAACAAGTAGTCGCCGACCAGCAGCGTCGCCTTCATCGAGCCGGAGGGAATATTGAAGGGCTGAAACAGGAAGGTGCGGATCACCAGCGCGATGATCAGCGCGTGAAAAATCACGCGCCCGGTTTCGGCAATGCCGCCTTCTTTCCGTTTTGTTCCGGATGTCACGCTCATCGGCCTCTCGTCCGCCACAGAAGGTGCGCGCTCCCCGGCGACCTTGTAGCGGCTGGTCCCCAGGGGTGCAATCAAGAACACCGGAGGCCTCGTCTAAACAGTTGGTCGGGTTAGGATTCCAGGCTTCAAGCCGAACGCTCGGCCGGCGCCAAGGGCACAGCGGAAATGATGACGATTGCCTGCGCGCTCGGGCCTTCGTCGGTGAGCGAGACTTCGATCGTGGCTTCGCAGCCGGCTGGCGTGATCTCCTGCAACCTTTGTAGCGCGCCGCCGGTGAGCTTCATGGTGGGCTTGCCACCCGGCAGATTGACCACGCCCAGGTCGCGCCAGAACACGCCGCGCCGGAAGCCGGTGCCGAGCGCCTTGGCGCAGGCCTCCTTGGCGGCGAAGCGTTTGGCATAGGTCTCGATGCGGGCTGCGCGGCGCTCGGCTTTGGCGCGCTCGGCCGGCGTGAAGATGCGATCGAGAAAGCGCTCACCGTATTTGTCAACGACGCGGGCGATGCGCCGCACGTCGACGATGTCGGAACCGAGCCCGATGATCATGCGGCGTTTTCCTTGCGCGTGATCTTATCCGAAAACCGGTGTCCACTTTTGGGGATCATGCGTGGGCCTTCTTGCGGCCGCGCTCCATGGCGGCGCGCATGAAGCGCACCGTCTCGGCCAGGCCCTCGAATACCGCTTCGCCCACCAGGAAGTGCCCGATATTGAGCTCAGCCACTTCCGGCAGCGCGGCGATCGTCTCCGCCGTGCCATAGTCGAGGCCGTGGCCGGCATGCACTTCAAGCCCAAGACTTTTGGCGATTGTCGCGCCTTCGACGATGCGCCGCCATTCCCCCTCGGCCGCTTTGCGGCATTGTTCGGCAAGCGCGTCGCACCAGGCGCCCACATGAATTTCGACCACCGGCGCGCCCAACATTGCGGCGGCTTCGAATTGGCGCTGCTCGGCAGCGATAAACAGCGACACGCGTATGCCGGCGTGTTTTAATTTTGCAACGAACGGCGCCAGATGATTGTGCTGGCCCGCGGCGTCGAGTCCGCCTTCTGTGGTGCGCTCGCTGCGCTTTTCCGGTACCAGGCAGACGGCATGCGGCTTGGTCTTGAGCGCGATGGCGAGCATTTCCTCGGTCGCCGCCATCTCAAAATTGAGCGGCTTGTCGATCTCGGCTTTCAACCGCGCGATGTCGTCGTCGTTGATGTGGCGGCGGTCCTCGCGCAAGTGCGCGGTGATGCCGTCGGCGCCGGCCGCGGTCGCCAGCTTGGCCGCGCGCACCGGATCGGGATGGCGCCCGCCGCGCGCATTGCGGATGGTGGCGACGTGATCGACATTGACGCCGAGGCGGAGTGGCAGCGTAGGCATCTAGCTAACCATTCACCCGTTCCGCCTTGGCCACCATCGGCTTGGCGCGCAATTGCGCGAGGATGGCGGTGAGGTGCTGGAGGTCGTAGACCTCGAGATCGATCAGCACGTCGGTGAAATCGGGCGCGCGCCGCGTCATGCGGATATTGTCGATATTGCCGTCGTGCTCGGCGATGACCTGGGCGATCTGCGCGAGCGAGCCCGGTTCGTTGGCGGTCTGCACCACAACCCGCGCCGGAAAACGCCGCGGCGTGCTCTCTTCCGCATCCCAGCGCACGTCCAGCCAGCGCTCCGGCTTGTCCTCGAATTCGCTGAGCGATGGCGACTGGATCGGGTAGATGGTGATCCCCTCGCCCGGCGTGAGGATGCCGACAATGCGATCGCCCGGCACCGCGCCGCCTTCCGGCGCAAAACGTACCGGCAGATTGCCATTGATGCCGCGGATCGGGATCGCCGTCCCTTGCAGGCTCGCGCCCGGCACCTTGAACTTGACCGAGGTGAGCTTTTTCAGGCCGAACCAGCCGCTCTCGGACTTCGGCTTCACCGCCATGGCGGCGGCACGCTCTTCCTTGTAATCCGGATACATGGCGCGGGCGACGTCGGATGCCTTCAACTCGCTGCGGCCCACCGCCGACATCACGTCTTCGATGGAGGCGCGCGCCAGCCGCGGCAGCGCGCCGGTCAGCTTCTCGTCCGAATAGGCGATCTTGGCGCGCTGGAACAGACGCTCGACGATGCGGCGGCCGAGACCGGTATATTGCGTGCGGACCGCCACCCGCGTCGCCCGCCGGATCGCCGCACGCGCCTTGCCGGTGACCACGATCGATTCCCAGGCGGCTGGCGGCGCGGTCTGCGCTGGCGAGGTGATGACTTCCACCTCGTCGCCGTTGACCAGTTCCGACGTGAGCGGCGCAATCTTGCCGTTGATCTTGCAGCCGACCGCGGTGTTGCCGACATCGGTATGCACTGCATAAGCGAAATCGATCGGCGTCGCGTTGCGCGGCAAGGCGATCAGCTTGCCCTTGGGCGAGAAGCAGAACACCTGATCGTGGAACAATTCGAGCTTGGTGTGCTCGAGGAATTCCTCCGGGTTCGAGCCTTCCGCCAACAACTCGATCGTTCGGCGCAGCCAGGCATAGGCGCCGGATTCACGCGATAGCAATTCGGTCGGCGAGCCGGCATGGTCCTTGTAGAGCGCGTGCGCCGCGATGCCGTATTCAGCAAGCTCGTGCATCTCGATGGTGCGGATCTGCAATTCGACGCGCTGCTGACCCGGACCAATTACCGTGGTGTGGATCGAGCGGTAGTCGTTCGCCTTCGGCGTCGAGATGTAGTCCTTGAAACGCCCCGGCACCACCGGCCAGGTCGTGTGCACGATACCGAGCGCCTGGTAGCAATCGGCCAGCGTCTTCACGATCACCCGGAAGCCGAAAATGTCGGACAATTGCTCGAAGCCGACCGACTTGCGTTCCATCTTGCGCCAGACCGAATAGGCGCGCTTGCGCCGGCCCTGCACGCGCGCGGCGATGCCGCGGTCGGCAAGCTTCTTGGTGAGCTGCTGCTCGATCTCGGTGATCAGCTGACTGTCGCGCTCGGCGAGCGCACTGAGCCGCGCAAACACGACCTCATAGGCTTCCGGATAGAGCTCGCGGAACGCCAGGTCCTCGAGCTCTTCGCGCATTTCATGCATGCCCATGCGCCCGGCGAGCGGGGCATAGATTTCCAGTGTCTCCTCAGCGGCGCGGTGCCGCGCCTCGACCGGCATGTAGTCGAGGGTGCGCATGTTGTGCAGTCGGTCGGCGAGCTTGACCAGCAGCACGCGCACGTCATCTGCGATGGCGAGCAGGAGCTTGCGCAGGTTCTCGGCCTGCTTGGCTTCCTTGGTAACCAGATCGAGCTTTTTCAGCTTGGTAAGGCCTTCGACCAGCGCGCCGATATCGGGACCAAACAGGCTGTCGATCTCGGCGCGGGTGGCCGCGGTATCCTCGATGGTGTCGTGCAACAGCGCCGCGGCGATGGTGGCGTCGTCGAGCTTGAGGTCGGTAAGGATGGCCGCGACCTCGATCGGGTGGGAAAAATAGGGATCGCCCGAAGCGCGCCGCTGCTCGCCATGGGCCTTCATGGCGTAGACATAGGCCCTGTTGAGCAGGGCTTCGTTCGTGTCGGGGTTGTAGCGGCGCACCCGTTCGATCAGGTCGTATTGCCGCATGATCGGCGGCTTTTTGGATTGCGCGGGCTTTTTGCGCACCTGCTGGACGGCACCCGCAGCGCGTTTGAGCGGCGCCCGGGTCGGCGACTGCTTTTGCATCCGCGGAAGATCTGAGCGCGCCTGCGCCATTAAAAATGCCTCGCGGCCGCCGAATCGGGACGAAAATGCGTGCCGACGGCCATTCTAGCCTTAGATATCACTTTGTTTGGCGCCAGCCGCAAGGGCCGGCATTTTTGATTGCCGAAATGACAACGATTGTTGCCAAAAAACCGACGGCCCGGCGCTGGGGCCGGGCCGTTAATGGCAAATTCACGCTAAAAGCAGATGAAAAGCCTATTCGATGTCCTCTTCGGGCACTTCTTCCGGCGGCGCCAGACCTTCCAGGCCCTTGAGCAGCTCTTCTTCGGTCATCCGGTCGGCGGTGACCTCGGTGTCGTCCGAATCGACACCCGCCCCGGCACCGGCGCCGATCAGCGGCACCTCGGGCTCCGGCTCGTCGACCTCGACGTATTTCTGCAGGGAATGGATCAGGTCTTCCTTGAGGTCGCCCGGCGACACTGTCGTTTCGGCGATCTCGCGCAGCGATACGACGGGGTTTTTGTCGTTGTCGCGCTCGACCGTAATCTGCGACCCCGACGAGATCATGCGGGCCCTATGGCTCGCCAGAAGTACGAGATCGAAGCGGTTCTCAACCTTGTCGATGCAGTCTTCTACGGTGACACGGGCCATCGGCTCGGCACTCCTCCAGAGGCTGTTTGTCCTGATTTCGCCCGGTAGGTATGCCTTGCATGCAAAAAATTCAAGCATTTTTGTCTTGGATTGGCCTCACCCGTCTGTTACCGAATTGAGTCGCAAGCAGGCCGACCCGACCGGATTTTATCGGTAATCGGCGTGATTGCGCGGGTGCCAGCTGTATTGATCGAAGGTGCGTCAACCGCGAGCGCTGATTCTATGGCTCGCGCGGCCCGCGCTTCTCGCGCGTGGCGCGCGTTTTAGGTCTCAAATATCGGATTTTCATTGCGAGGAATGTGAGAGAAAACCATGACAGTCGCCGGTGAAAAAATTGCTTTGTTCATTGATGGAGCCAATCTTTACGCCACTGCCAAGTCCCTCGGTTTCGACATCGACTACAAGCGCTTGCTCAAGGAATTTCAGTCGCGCGGCTATCTGCTGCGCGCGTTCTATTACACGGCGGTGATCGAAGATCAGGAATATTCCTCGATCCGCCCGCTGATCGACTGGCTCGACTACAACGGCTATTCGGTCGTCACCAAAGCAACCAAGGAATTCGTCGACCAGACCGGGCGGCGCAAGATCAAGGGCAATATGGACATCGAGCTCGCGGTCGATGCCATGGAGATTGCCGGCACCATCGACCACATGGTGCTGTTCTCCGGTGACGGCGATTTCCGCTCGCTGGTGGAGGCCGTGCAGAAGCGCGGCGTGCGCGTCACGGTGATTTCGACCATCTCGACCCAGCCGCCGATGATCGCCGACGAATTGCGCCGCCAGGCTGACATCTTCGTCGACATCGTCACGCTGCAGGGCAAGATCGGCCGCGATCCGGCCGAGCGCGCGGCACGCGAGGCACGTGGTCCGCGCGAGAATCATCGCGATGATGGCCACACGCCACAATTCCTGCAACGCCCGGCGACCCCGCAGCGCGCCGGCGCCGGTGCCGGCGCGCCGGTCGACGACGAAGACGAATTCGAGGACTGATCGCGGGGTGCGGCCATGCCAGACGCGGCGGCCAAGCCCGGGCACGATTGCCCGCGCTGCCCGCGGCTGGTGGCATTTCGGAAAAAATGGCGCAGCGAAGAGCCGACCTGGTTCAACGCACCCGTCCCCTCCTTCGGGCCGATCGAAGCGCGCCTGCTGATCGTGGGGCTCGCGCCCGGCCTGCAAGGTGCCAACCGCACCGGCCGACCGTTCACCGGTGATTATGCCGGCGTGCTGCTGTACGAGACTCTGCTCAAATACAAATTCGCGCGCGGCGAATACGGCGCGCATCCCGACGACGGGCTAACGCTCGCCGATTGCCGGATCACCAATGCGGTGCATTGCGTGCCACCGGAGAACAAGCCGACGCCGGCCGAGATTGCGGCCTGCCGTGATTTTCTTAAAGTCGCCATCGCCGAGATGAAAAGCCTGCACGCCATCCTCGCGCTTGGGCGGGTCGCCCATGACAGCGTGCTGACCGCGCTGACGGTGAAGAAATCAGTCGCTCCGTTCAAGCACGGCGGCCGGCACAAGCTCGACGGCGTGACGCTGTTTTCCAGCTATCATTGTTCGCGCTACAACACCAATACCGGCGTGCTGACGCCGGAAATGTTTCGCAAAGTGTTCGCGAACCTGCGCACTTATTTGGATTCCTGAATCCAAGCAATCACTTGCGCCGCGCTCTGGTCGGGCGGAAACACCGGATAGAACGCTTTGGTGATGATGCCGTCATCGATCACCAGCGCCATGCGCTTGAGCAGCGTCATGCCGGCGGTGCTGAAGGTCGGCAGCTTGAGCGCCTTGGTGAGCGCGAGCTTCTCGTCCGACAGGATCGGAAACGGCAGATGCAGCCGCTTGACCGCCTCCTGCTGATAAGCGGTGTCCTGCGTCGACAGCCCGAACACGCGCGCGACGCCAAGGCTTTTCAGCTCCGCGAAATGGTCGCGAAACGAGCAGGACTGCGGCGTGCAGCCGCGCGCACCCGGAATCGCGTCCCAGCCGGCGGGCGGATCAACGCCCGGCACGCCGGTGCGCGGATAGATATAAATGACGGTGCGGCCGGCGAGCTTCGCCAAACTGACGGCCGCGCCGTCCGTCGCCGGCAGCGCCAGATCGGGCAGCTTCGCGCGGTTAAGATGGCGCGCCGCGCCGTCGTCCTGCGGGACTGGAATATCGGACGGCAGCACTTGCGGATCGTGAGTACCGGGAGCTTCAGTCATTTCTCAACTCCATAGCTCAAAAATTCCATTAACGAGCCGTCGGGGTCGCGGAAATAGACCGACGTGCCTGCTCCCTTGGCGCCGAACCGTTGCAAAGGCCCGCGTTCGACGGCAATGCCATGCGCCTTCAAATGGGCGACGGCCCCCTCGATCGGCCCGGCCCATTCGAAGCACAGGTCGGAATTGCCCGGCTGCACTGGCATGAGCGCTACTTCCGCCGGCTTGACGCCCGGCCCGTGCACGTTGAGCTGCTTGTCGCCGAAGCGGTAGGCCCATCCCACCGGTCGCTCGACCAGCTCGGCGCCCATCACCTCGCTGTAGAATTTATTCGAGCGCTCCCAATCGGAAACGTGGATCACGCAATGATCGAGCTTGGTCGGAACCACCATTATGCTCACCCCTTCTGCCGCATGAGCCGTCCGCGCTCGCGCTCCCAAGAGCGTTTCTTCAGCGTCTCGCGCTTGTCGTGCAGCTTCTTGCCCTTGGCCAGCGCGATCTCCACCTTGGCGCGGCCGCGCTCGTTGAAATAGAGCTTGAGCGGCACCACCGTCATGCCTTCGCGCTCGACCGCTCCGGCCAGCTTGTTGATCTCGCGCTCATGCAAAAGCAGCTTGCGCGGTCGCTTGGGCGCGTGATTGAAGCGGCCGGCCTGCTGGTATTCGGGGATATTGGCGTTGACCAGCCAGATCTCGCCGCCACGTGCATCGGCATAGGATTCTGCGATGGTCGCCCGGCCGGCGCGCAGCGATTTGACTTCGCTGCCGGTCAGCACGATGCCGGCCTCGAAGCGCTCGCCGATCTCGTAATTGAAGCGCGCCTTGCGGTTGTCGGCGACCACCTTGAAGCGGCGCTCGGGTTTGGCGGCCATGACGATATTTATAGACGATCAGCGCGACTTCAGCAGATCGCGGATTTCGGTGAGCAATTCTTCCGTCTTCGACGGCGCGGGGGGCTTCTCGGCCTCTTTGGCCATCAGCCGGGTCATGGCGCGAATCACCAAAAACAGCACGAAGGCGATGATGATAAAGTTAATGGTGAGGGTAATGAAACTTCCCCAAGCCAATACAGCGCCTTGCTTTTTTGCCTCTATCAGCGTGGCCGAGGTGACCTTGGACGAGAGCGGAATAAAGTAGTTCGAAAAGTCGACACCACCGGTAATGGCGCCGACCACAGGCATGATGACGTCACCGACGAGTGAGTTCACGATGGCGCCGAACGCCGCGCCGATGATCACGCCGATGGCGAGATCGACCACGTTGCCGCGCAGTGCGAACTTCTTGAAGTCATCGAGGATTTGCATCGGCTGCGGCCACCTGCCTAGTTGAGCAGACCGGCATGCACCATGGCGTCGCGCACCGTCGCCTTGGTCTTGTCCGACACCGGCACCATCGGCAGCCGCACCGTGTCGGCGCACTTGCCGAGCACTGCGAGCGCGTATTTCGCCGGAGCCGGATTGGTCTCGACGAACAGCGCGTGATGCAAGGGCATCAGCTTGTCCTGCAGCTTGAGCGCGGTGGCGAAATCGCCCTTCAGGCAGGCGCCCTGGAACTCGGCGCACAGCCGCGGCGCCACGTTCGAGGTCACCGAGATGCAGCCGTGGCCACCATGGGCCATGAAGCCGAGGCAAGTGGCGTCCTCGCCCGACATCTGGTTGAAGTCCGGCCCCATCGCCGCGCGCTGATCCGACACCCGCACCACGTTGGCGGTGGCGTCCTTGACGCCGGCGACGTTTTTGCACTCGAACAAGCGCTTCATGGTGCCGACCGACATGTCAATGACCGAACGGCCGGGGATGTTATAGATGATGATCGGGATGCCGATGGCGTCGTTGATCGCCTTGTAGTGCTGGTAGAGCCCTTCCTGGGTCGGCTTGTTGTAATAGGGCGTCACGATCAGCACCGCGTCGGCGCCGGCCTTCTCGGCGTGCTGCGACAATTCGATCGCCTCGGCGGTCGAATTCGAGCCCGCGCCGGCGATCACCGGCACCCGGCCCTGGGCCTGATCGACGCACCATTCCACCACGCGCTTGTGCTCGTCGTGGGATAGCGTCGGGCTCTCGCCGGTGGTGCCGACCGGCACCAGGCCATTGGTGCCCTCGCCGATCTGCCACTCAACCAGGTCGCGGAACGCCTTTTCGTCGAGCGAGCCGTTTTTGAACGGCGTGACGAGCGCGGTGAAGGAACCTCGGAAGCTCGTCTTGGCAGTCATGGCACAACTTCTCCACAGGGGACACGGTGGGTGCCCCATTGATATCGGGTCGCGGGCAGCTATGAAAGCCCTCTGGGACGCCGTAAAAGCGCCACCCTGGCCCACAAGCTATCGCCCGGCCGCGCCTATCGTCGCAGGGCGGCAATTTCAGGGTATCTCTTGGTCACTGATCTTGGCCTAATGGGGAGTCAAAGCTGGCGTCGCGCGGCTTGAGTCGTGCGTACCCGGACCTGAAGGCAAAGGTTTGAATGGGCGTCATTAATCGCAATTCGCTGAGCCTTTGCTTGGCGCTGTCGGTCGCCGGTGCTCTGGGTGCTGGGCCGGCACTGGCCGCGTCGAAAAAGGTTCCCATGCCGCATACCCGCCCAATCGCCCAGGCGCGCACGGGGGTGGCCCCGCCGTCCGCCCGCGCGGTGCCGCTGCCGCGCCAGCGGCCGCCGCGTCCCGAGGCCGCCATGTCCGCCTTCGCGCAGGCCAATGTGGGTCTGCGCGGCGCGTTGTTCGCCAGCCGCGCCACCTTCAAACCCCTGGCGCGTCCGGTCTCGGGACCATTCGCCATCGCGCCGACCATCACCACTTCCGACGCCGACATCGCGGCGCTCAAAAAGGTAATCGAGGCGGCCCGCAAAGGCCGCGACGCCGACGCCAACGCCGCCGAAAGAACCATCGCCGATCCGGTCGCCCGCAAGCTGGCCGAGTGGGCCATCCTGCGGTCGGATAACACCAAGCCGACGTTCCTGCGCTATGCCGCTTTCGTGAGAAACTACCCGGACTGGCCGCACGTGCCCTTGTTCCGCCGCCGCGCCGAGAACGCGCTGTGGAACGACCAGATCGACAACACCACGGTGCTCGCCTTCTTCGCCCACCATAAGCCAACCACCGCCAAAGGCCGCTACATGCTGGCGCGCGCGCTGCTCGCCAACGGTGACGTCGACGGTGCCATCGCGCTGGTACGCCATGCCTGGCGCTGGCAGGACTGCAGCGCCGACGTGGAGAGCAAGGTGCTCGACATGTTCGGCAAGCTGCTCACCCGCGACGACCACAAAGTGCGCATGGAGAAGCGCCTCTACGAGGACGACACGGAGGCCGGAATGCGCGAGGCCAAGCGCCTCGGCGGCAACGAGCTCGCGATCGCGCGAGCGTGGGTGGCTGTGATCAAGCGACTGAAGCACGCCGAGGCGCTGCTCAACGACGTGCCGGCCGCCGCGCGCAGCGATCCCGGCTACATCTTCGCGCGCGTGCAATGGCTCCGCCAGCACAACAAGCCGGAGGAAGCCGCCAAGCTGATCCTGACCGCGCCGCACGATGCCCACGCGGTCGTCGATCCGAACCAGTGGTGGTTGGTGCGACGCATCCTAGTGCGCGAACAGCTCGACGATCACAAGCCGCAACTCGCCTATCGCGTGGCACGCGATTCCGCCACGCCGACGCAAGACAATTGGCGCGTCGATAAGCATTTCACCGCCGGTTGGATCGCGTTGCGATATTTGCACGATCCGCAAACCGCCGCCGCCCATTTCGCCCACATCGCGGAAGGCACCAACAATCCACACGCACTCGGCCGCGCCGGCTACTGGCAAGGGCGCGCGGCCGAGGCCATGGGCAAGCGCGCGCAAGCCAGGGCCTTCTATAAGAAGGCGGCCAAATACACCATTACCTATTACGGTCAGCTCGCGCGCGCGCGGCTGGGGCTGAAGGATCTCGGCCTCGTTGGCCCACCCAAGTTCACGCCGCAGGAGCACGCTTTTCTCAGCAATCTCGAAGTCGTGCGCGCGGCGGAGCTTCTCTATTCGCTCAACGAGCGCAATATGCTGGCATCGATTTTTGCCGAGCTCGGCCAAAGCGGCACCGACGTCGCCGGCATGTCGATGCTGGCCGAAGCCGCCGGCAAGTACGGCGACGGCCGCGCCATGCTGCTGATCGGCAAATTCGCGCACGGGCGCGGCCTGCCGATGGACTATTACGCCTACCCGACCGTCGGTCTGCCCGACTACAAGCCGATCGCGCCGCCGATCGAGCCGGCCATGGCCTATTCGATCGCGCGTCAGGAAAGCTACTTCAACCAGCAGGTCATCTCCTCCGCTCACGCCATGGGCCTGATGCAGGTGACGCCGGAGGCCGCCCGGGATACCGCGCGTAGATATCACGTCGCTTACAGCCGCACCCGCCTGCGCAAGGACCCGGTCTACAACATGCAGATGGGCGCGGCCGAGCTATCCTGGCTGTACCGATATTACCATTCCTATCTGCTCACCTTTGCCGGCTACAATGCTGGCTTCGGGCGCGTGAAGCAGTGGATCGCAGCCTTCGGCGATCCACGCAAGCCGAGCGTCGATCCGGTCGACTGGGTCGAGCGTATCCCGCTCGCCGAAACGCGCAACTACGTGCAGCGGATCATGGAGAACATGCAGGTCTATCGCGCGCGCTTTAACGGCAGCAGCAAGCTGCTGATCGAGGCCGACATCAAGCGCGGCGCAACGAACTAGTGGCCGGCCCCTGTGGCCTCGCACCGCACCATCGTATAATCCGCCATCGTCACGCCCCCGCCCGCGCGGGGCGACAGTTGCATTGTGAGCCTCATGCCGTCCTCTGACCCCACGTCCATCTTCGTCTCCGCCCCCGACGGCTTGCGGCTGCATGTGCGCGACTATGGCCAGGCCAGCCAACCGGCCCTGCCGGTAGTCTGTCTGCCGGGGCTCGCGCGCACCGCCGCCGATTTCGAAGCGCTGGCCGGAGCGCTGTCGCAGGACGAGGCCCGGCCGCGTCGGGTGATCGCGCTCGACTACCGCGGACGCGGCCAATCCGAATATGACAAGGATCCTGCCAATTACACTTTCCATACCGAGCTTGCCGATGTCCTTGCCGTGATCGCGGCGCTCGACTGTACGCCGGCGATTTTCGTCGGCACCTCGCGCGGCGGCATCCTGACCATGATGCTGGCGGCGCTACGGCCGACGGCAATCGCCGGCGTCGTGCTCAACGATATCGGCCCAGTGATCGAGCCCAAGGGACTTATGCGCATCAAAGGCTATGTCGGCCGCCTGCCGCAGCCGCGCAGCTTCGGGGAAGCCGCCGAAATTCTGCGCCGCCTGTTCGACGCGCAATTTCCCAAGCTCGGGCCCGAGGACTGGCCCACCGCCGCGCACCGCACTTTCAAGCAAGAGAAGGACGGCCGGCTGGTGCCGACTTATGATGTTCGTCTTGCCAAGACGATGGAAGGCGTTGCTTTCGATACGCCACTGCCGGCACTCTGGAAGGAGTTCGATGCGCTCGCCAACGTCCCGTTGATGGTAATCCGTGGCGAAAATTCCGACATCCTCACGGCCGCTACGGCCGAGGCCATGCGCGCGCACCGCACCAAGATGGAAACCCTCGAAGTGCCCGACCAAGGCCACACGCCGCTGCTGGCGGAAGCCGACGTGATCGCGCGCATCGCGGACTTCGCCGGCGGCTGCGACGAAACGCATCCCCACTAGGCGTCTGCAGGGAGCGCAAAACGACCGGGCATCAACGGGTTAATGGTCGGGGCAGCAGGATTTGAACCTGCGACCTTCTGCTCCCAAAGCAGACGCGCTACCAGACTGCGCTATGCCCCGGCCGGATACGGCTGGCGGACGCAACCGCCTGTGGTTGGTACACGCTCCGCCGTAGCCCAGCAAGCAAGGCTCAGTTTGGCTTAAAGATCGGATAAGCCACCTGATCGCCTGGCGCGATGCCGAACTTCCGGGCAGTTCCCCCGATCAATTCCAGCACCGCGCGCACCGGGCCGCCCGAAGGAATGATCCGGGTCGACAGCGGCTCGGTGTTCTCGGCGATCCGCAGGATGCGGCCATCGCGGCGAATAAAGATCATGTCGAGCGGGATATAGGTGTTCTTCATCCAGAAGCTGACTTCCTGTTCGCGCTGGAAGTCGAACAGCATGCCTTGCCCATCCGGCAATTCCTTGCGGAACATCAAACCCTTCGCGCGCTGAGCCTCGGTGTCGGCGATCTCCACCGCGAACACATGGACCCCAGTCTTGCTGGCGATCTCGAGCGTGGGTAGCCCGGCCGGCCGCGCCGGGCCGACGGCGAGCAGAAATCCGAACAGAACGAAAGCGGTCCACCGCAAGCCGCGCATGCGTTCGCCTTTACGCGGACGAATAGCGCCCGGCAACGGGAAAATCGACGATAATGACCGGGATCAGTGAGAGGCGAGACCGAGCGGCCCGCCGTCCGGACGTACCTCGGCAGCCATCAGACCCTTCGGCCCTGGCCCGAAGCGGACCAGCACGGTCTGCCCCGGCCGCAGCTCGGCGATGCCGTAGCGCCGCAGGGTCTCCATGTGCACGAAGATGTCGGGCGTGCCGTCGCCTCGCGTGAGAAAACCGAAGCCGCGCAAGCGGTTGAACCATTTCACTTGTGCCCGTTCGAGCCCGCTGGTCGGCGTCACGCTGACATGAGTCCGCGGCGGTGGCATCTGCGCCGGGTGCACTGCGGTCGACTCGTCCATCGAGAGAATACGGAAGGCCTGCAAGCCCTTGGCGCGCTGGAGCACTTCGCAGACAACCCGGGAGCCTTCATAGGCCGTCTGGTAGCCGTCGCGCCGCAGGCAGGTCACGTGCAACAGCACGTCGGGCAT
>Ga0307417_10000085_pt1 | contig 36647 bp, 32 predicted proteins | sample SalMarWE160210MG_2_FD_202514 | JGI IMG/M metagenome (GOLD analysis project Ga0307417, IMG submission 202514) | Salt marsh sediment microbial communities from the Plum Island Ecosystem LTER, Massachusetts, United States - WE1602-10 | ecosystem: Environmental > Aquatic > Marine > Intertidal zone... | reverse complement strand
CCGAGCCGGATATGTCTCCGGTCCATCAAGTCTTCCCGGCCCCCGAACAAGTTGACTTCGGACAGCGCCTCATCCACTCCTTGGGTTTCGATCCCCAACGGGCCCGTCAAGACAAGTCGGCTCATCCTTTCATGACCAAGCTGTCATTGGGGGACATCCGGACGACTACCCGGGTCAAAGAGCACGATCTGACCGAAGCCCTGTTCAGCACCCTGCATGAGACCGGTCACGCCCTGTATGAACTCGGCATCGACCCCACCTTCGAAGGCGGCCCGCTGGCGGCAGCTTCGTCTTCAGCCGTCCACGAAAGCCAATCCAGGCTGTGGGAAAACCTGGTCGGCCGAAGTCTGCCGTTTTGGGAGCACACCTTTCCCCAACTCCAGGCTGCGTTTCCGGATCAACTAGGAGAGACCAACCTGGAGGCCTTTTACAGGGCGATCAACCGCGTGGAGCGCTCACTTATCCGCACCGACGCCGACGAAGTCACCTACAATCTGCACGTGATGATTCGCTTCGATTTGGAACTCGACCTGCTGGAGGGTCGCCTGGAGGTGAGACATCTCCCCGATGCTTGGCGCAGCCGCTACCAACAGGACCTGGGAATCGAACCCTCGGATGACAAGGATGGCGTACTGCAGGATGTACATTGGTATAGCGGGAGGATCGGGGGTGGTTTCCAGAGCTACACGCTGGGGAACATCATGAGCGCACAGTTCATGCAGGCGGCCAAGGCCGCCATCCCTACCATCGACGACGATCTGCGGCGCGGCGACGTCAGCGGCCTGAGCCAATGGTTGGTCGAGCACGTCCATCGCCACGGGCGCAAGTTCACACCTGAAGAACTCGTGGAACGGGCTACCGGGCGGCCGTTGGAACTGGAACCGTACACAACCTATCTTCGGGACAAGTTCGAGGCTTTGTACCCGGCATAGTTCGGCGAGCCTGGCGGCCAAGCCAGATGGTCGCAGCAAGAACGTTGAAGGGATCCCTATGGACCCGCGGTCAGATGTAGTGATCCTTGGCGGCGGCCCGGGCCGAGTTCATTTCAGGTTGAAGAGCGATCCGGTCAGGGCAGGAACTGGAGTGGATCGACAGGTCCGCCGAATTGGTCGCCGTGCATCTCAAAGTGGAGGTGTGGTCCGGTGCAGTTGCCGGTACAGCCCATGGCGCCGATAACTGTGCCCTGAAACACCGACTGACCGCACCCAACGCCAACGGCGCTCAAGTGTCCGTAGACCGTCTGCCAACCGTTCCCGTGATCGATGATGATCAGGTTGCCGTAGCCATAGGTGTTCCAACCGGCATACACCACGACCCCGCTGTCGGCAGCGTAGATCGCATTTCCAATGGCCCCGCCAATATCGATTCCGGGGTGAATGCCGGGAATGAAATGGTAACCTGAGAGCCAGTGGCCTGGGGTGGGCCACACAAAGGATCCCGTCCCGATGGCCCCATCCACGATCTGACCACAGAAGCCAGGGCCCGCCACCCTCGCTACGGCTGGGTTGCTCCGATAGATGCGTGGAGCTTGCCAGCTCACCATCTCGCGTCTTCCACCAGGGATGACCAGCATCGTGCCTGAGGCAATATCCGTGTTCTCGGGATCCAACGTGGCGGGCAGGTTGTTACCCGGCCAATCTAGGATATCCTCCGGCGTCACGCTGAAGAAATCGGCGACCCCGCGCAGGCTGTCCCCCTCGTGCCACTTGTAGTAGGTGCCGTCGACGGGCAGAATGTTGAGCTCCTGCCCCGGGCTCAGGAAGTGGACGTCGTCCTTGAGGGTGTCGTAGTTGCCCCAAAGCACGGTCTCCGGCTTAAGTCCATATTTGTCAGCGATACCAAAGAGCGTGTCCCCATCTTTGACTTTGTAGGTGATCACCTTCATCCGCGGCCGATCGGGAATGATGGTGTGAATATCCGAGGTGCGGGTGATGTCATCGGTCTGAGTTGAAGGCGTGGCGTACGCCGGGAGGTCGGCCAATTTGATCTGGGAAACGGGTGCGTTGGTGGGTGTGCTGGCGGCAGAGCCGGCCGGAGGGCTGATGGCGGCATCCACAGGCAGGGTCCGCAGCCCCATCCGGGCGGCGAACCCGCCCAAGACGATCAGAGCCAGGATGGCCAAGTGCCTTGCGTATCGGGAGAACCAGGCCTTGATGGTGGAGGTCAGGCCGCGACCATCCTGACGCTGTGGGCCTTGCGCAGGTGGCTGATTATCTTTCGGGGGCGAATCGGATCGACCGGACTGCCGATTGTGTGTCATGTTGTCCTCTGCCGTCTACCAACGAAGGGTGCCGCCAACATCCCAAGCGCACATCGGTGCATCATAACAAGCCGGCCTGGGGGCGTCAAGCTAGCCCGTTTGGTCCTAAGGCAGGACAAACCAGGGGTTGATGAAACCGCCCTCGAAGCGGGTCTCAAAGTGGAGATGCGCTCCGGTAGAATTGCCGGTCGACCCCGCCAGCCCGATCGTCTGGCCCTGTGACACGCTCTGGCCGCAGTGCACCAAGACACTGCTCAGGTGCGCGTACAGCGTCTGCCAACCGTTGCCGTGATCAATCATGACCATGTTGCCATAACCGCCGATCGAGGGACCGGCGAAGACGATCACGCCGCTATCGGCCGCCCAGACCGGATCACCTAGAGCGGCGGCGATGTCGATGGCCAGGTGCCCACTCCAGAAGTCATTGCCTGATAGGAAATGGTTTGCGCTGGGCCAGATGAAGCCGCCGGTTCCTACAGCGCCTCCCGAGAAATCTCCGCTGCAGCCTCCCGCACCCAGCGCTGCCCCGACGCCTGCGCGGCCGCGGGCGATGGTGGGCACGAGCCACTGCTTGAATTCTCGATGCCCACCAGGGATGACGATCCAGGTTCCTGTGGCGATATCGGGCTGGAAAGGATCAAGATGATTGCCGGGGAAGTCGACGATGTCTTCGACTTGGGCACCAAAACGGTCAGCCACAGCCTGAAGGTTGTCATCAACCTGCCACTGGTAGTACACACCGTCCACCGGAAGGATATTGAGCTCCTGGCCCGGCTTCAGCAGGTGAGGGTCGTCGTTGAGCACGTCGTAGTTGCCCCACAGCACCGTTTCGGGCTTGATGCCGAAGTGGTCGGCGATGCCAAACACGGAATCTCCCGACTGGACCGTATAGCGGATGACCTCCATCCGGGGACGCTGTGGGATGACCGTGTCGAGGTTGATGCGGCGCGTGATATCGAACGCCGAACCGGAGATGCCTGAGAAGGGGGGCAGGGGCACCTTAGTGTCGACGGTTGATGCACCGGGAGCGGTAAGAGTTGGGGGAGGATCGTTGAAGGGTTCTGTCGTCTGGGGCCGACCGAGATTCAACCAGCCGGCCCAGATGGCAACCGAGAGTCCGAGGACTCCGAGAACATACGGGCCGTGCGACTTCAGGAAGCCTCCCGCCCGTATGAGCGAGTTGGGCATCGTGTTAGAGGTTTTCCTCCGTCAACGTTTCGACGAACTCCATGTTGTCATCGGTTCTCGCCATGCGCTGAATCAGAGCCTCTGTGGCGTTGCCGATGTCCATGCCGGCGCCGCTCGGCGGGCTGGCGATCATCTGTGAATACATGCGCCGCATGAGCCACACGCGCTGTGTAATATCGGGGCCGAGCAGGAGCTCTTCCCGCCGGGTGGAGGAGCGATCGATGTCGAAAGCCGGGAAGATCCGGCGCTCCTGTAGCCGCCTGGAAAGGTGCAACTCCATGTTGCCGGTTCCCTTGAACTCCTCGTAGACCACATCATCCATACGGGAACCCGTATCCACCAAGCAGGTGGCGATAATGGTCAGAGATCCACCGCCCTCGATGTTGCGGGCGGCGCCGAAAAACCGCTTGGGCGGGTACAGCGCCGCCGGGTCGAGCCCGCCGGACAAGGTTCGCCCGGATGGCGTCACCATGAGATTGTAGGCACGGGCCAGCCGAGTAATCGAGTCGAGCATGATCACCACGTCCCGGTCGCACTCGGTGAGCCGTTTGGCCCGTTCGAGGACCATCTCGGCCACCCGGACATGCGACGTCACCGGCTCGTCGAAAGTGGAGGATACCACTTCGGCGTCCACGGAGCGGTCCATATCTGTGACCTCTTCCGGCCGCTCGCCGATCAGAGCCACCATCAGATGCACTCCCGGATAATTTTGGGAGATGGCGTTGGCCACTTGTTTCAGCACCGTTGTCTTGCCGGCTTTCGGGGGGGAAACGATCAGACCGCGTTGACCCTTGCCTATGGGAGCGATCAAATTCAGCAGCCGTGTAGAGAGTGTATAGCGGTCGGTCTCGAGATTGAAACGTTCTTCGGGGAAGATCGGCGTCAGTTCTTCAAACTTCGGCCGGTGCTTGGCCTGATCTGGGTTCATCGCATTAATCGATTCCACCCGAAGCAGGCCGAAGTACTTTTCCGTGTCTTTGGGCGGCCGGATCTGACCGATCACGAAATCCCCTGTCCGCAGGCTGAATCGGCGGATCTGGGACTGAGAAACGTAGATGTCATTCGGCCCCGGCATGAAGTGGTCGGCGCGCAGGAAGCCCATGCCTTCGTTCATGACGTCCAGCACGCCACCGCGCAACTCGAGGCCCTTCCTTTCCGCCTCCGCCTGCATGATTCGCAGCACAAGGTCTTCTTTTTTCAGATTCTTGGCTCCCTGGATGTCGAATTCTTTCGACAGCTCCCTGAGGTCGGCCAATGTCTTGGTCTCGAGTTCAATGATATTCATGTTGATAAGCTCCAAAAGGCATGGTAGGTCGAGTCTGGGCACGCCGGGGGCAGGGCCCAATTCGGAATGTCAAAGGGATGTGGATTCGTCAGACTGCTCTCAGAAGAACGAGGGTTGACTATTCAAGAAAGTCATCAAAAAAGGACGGAAAGTCTTCGCGGGGTGGTTGCCGTCTTCAATCCGCGGACGGCCCTCATACCACTGCGATTATAGCACGTGCATTCTAGGTCCGCAAGGCAGCTCGCCGGCCGTCAAGACGTTTCAGATTCCTTGACGCTCGCGGCGGCCCAAAAGCCACACGGCGTACTGGTTGACGGCACCAATCCACAGCAAGAACTCTAACACCCCTGCACCGATCCAGATCCAGAACGGCAGCCGGTCGGCGGATCGATCCATGCTCTCGGCCAGCCCGTCCAGTTGATCTGCCTCATTCCCGAGGTCCAGCGCCATCGTGTCGATCTGTGCCGACATGTTGGCCAGATCATCGGACACCTGGACGACATCCCGGCTCACATGGCTGATGTCATCTTGGGTCGTGGCAAGGTGGTCACTGGCCTCAGACAGCGCCGTGGGCAGCGGCGCCAGGCTGTCGGCCGTATCAGCCAAGCCCTGAGCAAGAGGTTGATCTGGATTGTAACCGAAGCCGAGAATGCTCAGGCCGCGCAAGAAGCGGTCGATGGATTGCGCCCCGGATTGCGCGCTGATGAGGGATTGTCGGGCGGTTGAAATGGCATCCGGCGCCTGGCTGCCGAGGACATCACCAATGGAGGTGAGGAGCGGTTGGGCGTCACTCAAGCTGGTGCCCACGGAGCGCAAGGCCCGGTTTGAACTCCCCAGAGCGGCCGAGGCCGAGTGCAACCCATCCGAGCTCTGACGAAGCATTCCGGCCGTTTGCGTCGCCCATGCCCTGCCCGTGCGGAGCCCGGCCTGGCCGATTTGGATCAAACGCCCCGCCGCAAGCGGCGTGGCCAGCATGGCCAGAACAATGATGGCCATGCCCAATGCCCCTGCCGAGCGGAGCAGCCAGTTCCCCAACCGGGTTCTTCTGGGCGACCCGCCTGGCGGAGTGGTGGCCACTTGGTCTGGAAACTCAGCCCTAAGCAAGGCCGTCACCCAATCCTTCTTGCGAGGCTTATCGCCAGCCTGGGCCCCGCTCGCTTTGGCCTGGCGCTCAAGCTCATCGACCCGCATCCGGTTCAATGCATGGGCCCGGTTCAGCACAGCGTCGAGGCCCTGTCGATCCCATTCAATAACCCAAGGAAGGCCGAGGGCCACAACCTGACGGCGCATCTCTTCCAAGGACATGGCCTCTGGAGAGGGTTGGGTCGGCATCGGCTGGTGGTCGGTGGCGCCCGTCAACCGGTGCGTTCAGGTTGGGGAAGGTCGTACTCGATCTGACTGATCTCCATCAGCTTTTCCCAGCGGTGCTGGGCCCGAATTTCCCGCACCGTGCCCGACTTCGCCCGCATTACCAGGCTGTGCGTTGTAGCCCCTGAGCCAAAGTACTTCACACCGTGGACCAGTTCACCGTCCGTGATCCCCGTCAGGGCGAAGAAGACATCCTTGCTGTTGACCAGATCCTTGTGGGTCAGCACCTGGTTCATGTCGTAGCCCAGATTCTTGGCCTTGGCAAGCTCATCATCGTTGCGTGCAAACAGGCGTCCTTGGATTTCCCCATCCATGGCTGTCAATGCGCACGCCGCCAGAACCCCCTCCGGGGTTCCCCCGATGCCTATCAGCATGTCGATGCCGGACTCGGGGCGGGCGGTCATGATCGCTCCGGCCACGTCCCCGTCGGTGATGAGGCGGATTCGAGCGCCGGCGGTTCGCACTTCTTCGATGAGCTCCCGATGGCGGGGCCGTTCTAAGATCATCACCGTCAGATCATCGACATCGGCGCCCTTGGCCTTCGCCACGCTCTTTAGGTTGTCGGTTGCCGGCGCATTCACGTCGATGTGCCCCTTGGCGCTCGGTCCAACGGCGATTTTGTGCATGTAAACCATGGGGCCCGGATTGAACATCGACCCGCGTTCGGCCACGGCGACTGTGGCGATCGAGTTCGTTCGTCCCATGGCAAGCAGGCGGGTCCCGTCAATGGGATCCACGGCGATATCCACCTTCGGGCCCCTGCCCGTGCCAAGCCTTTCGCCGTTAAACAACATCGGGGCTTCGTCCTTCTCGCCTTCTCCAATGACAACCAAGCCGTCGATATCAATCGTGCTCAACATCAAACGCATCCCATCAACGGCGGCTTTGTCACCGCCCTCTTTGTCCCCCCGGCCCATGAAGCGCCCCGCCGACATGGCCGCCGCCTCGGTCACCCGAACCAGATCCAACGCCAGGTTACGGGAAGGGGTCTCGTCGTGAGTTTCGCTCATTTGACTATCTTCTCCTTCGGGCAGCCCGCGGCTGCCGATCAGCTCGTGAAAATTGTCACAAAGTAATAGGCCAGGACCCCTGCCCACACCCAGCTGTCGGTTCTGTCAAGTGCGCCGCCGTGTCCAGGCACCAATCCGCTGGTGTCTTTGACCCCGATTTCGCGCTTCATCATGCTGATGCCCAGATCTCCAAGAGGAGTCAGGACGCCAAGCAAGAGGCCCAGCTCAAGACCGTGAGCCGCGTTGACCTGGGAAAGACTGCCGGCGGCGATACTCCAGAGCGAGGCCAGACCTGCCCCGCTGGCTGCGCCAGTCACAACGCCTGCCAGGTAGCCTTCCCAGGTCTTTTTGGGGCTCAACCGGGGGGCCATGGGGCGGCGTCCCCATCGCTTGCCGACGAAAAAGGCCGCCGAATCAGCCAGCCAGACGCTGGAAAGAGTGAGCAGGACCCACCACTTTCCGTCTGGGATCTGCCGCAGGGAGATCAGGTACGCTCCGATCCATCCCAGGTAGAGGGTCCCGGCCACGGTGAGAGCGAAGTCCAGGCCCGAGTGGGCGGCGCCACGCTCATAATCGACCAGGTGCCAGATCATGGCGAGCAGGATAACGGCTGCTACGATGGACGGCCCGACCGAAAACTCGACCAGGGCGCGGCCGGCGCAGATGGCAATCGCCCCGACCAACAGCAGGGGCAGAGCGGGCCGCTGGCTGGCCCGCTGGTACATCTGTCCGTACTCGACCGCTGCCAGACTCATGAAGAGCGTGATCATGAGGGGAAACACCCAACGGCCGTAGGCGACGGCGGCGAATATGGTGGGAACGGCGACGATCGCGACGAGCAACCGCTGTCGGAGCATCCTAGCTGGAGTGAATGGGGCCGGGGACGCGTCCAAATCGCCGCTCACGGCGGGCGAATTCACACAGCGCCTGGTACAGCTCGTCCCGGCCAAACTCCGGCCAGAAAGTGGGTGTGACGTACCATTCCGCGTACGCCCCCTGCCATATCAGGAAATTGCTGACGCGCAGCTCACCGGATGTGCGTATGATGAGATCGGGGTCGGGGGAGTCAGAGGTGTAGAGGTAGCGGCTGACAAGGTCTTCGTCAACTTCTTCCGGACTCACGCCGTCGGAGATGATGTCGCGGATGGCATGTACGATTTCGTCCCGGCCGCCGTAGTTGAAGGCCACGTTGAGCACCAATCGCCGATTGTCGTGCGTCAGCTCGATGGCGTGCTTGACTTTCTTCTGCAGCTTGGGGTCCAGGCCTGCCAGCCGGCCAAGATGGCGGAGTTGGACCCCGTTCCCGTGGAGCTCGGCCAACTGGGTGTCGATCACTTCCTCGACGATTCCCATCAACCCGCGAACTTCGGCCGGAGGGCGCTCCCAGTTTTCGGTCGAGAACGCATAGATCGTCAGAGTGGAGATGCCGAATTCCACACTGGCTTCAATGACTCGCCGCAGATTCTCGACGCCGGCGCGGTGGCCGGCCAGGCGAGGCAACCCCCGTGAGCGCGCCCAGCGCCCATTGCCATCCATGATGATGGCCACATGGGAGGGGACCGGTTCGGGCAGTTCTTTCTTGTCGGGTGCTGTGGTCATGATGGGCGAAGTGCGCTAGACCTCAAGGACCTCCGCTTCCTTCTTCTCCGAGACAGTGTTGATGGCTTCGATGTGTTCGTCGGTGAGCTTCTGAAGTCTCTCCTCGGACCGATAGAGCTCGTCCTCCGAGATTTGTTTCTCTTTTTCCAAATCCCGCAATTCGTTCTGGACATCACGGCGGACATTGCGAACGGCCACGCGAGCTTCCTCGGCACGCGAGCGGACGAGCTTGACCAATTCGTGCCGGCGCTCTTCCGTCAGCGGCGGGATGCTCAAACGGATGATCTTCCCGTCGTTGCTGGGGGTCAGGCCCAGTTCCGAAGCCTGGATCGCACGCTCAATGTCTTTCATCGTGGACGGGTCAAAAGGCTTGATCGTGATCAGCCGCGGCTCGGGGGCTGAGATATTGGCAATCTGTTGAAGCGGTGTGCGGGTTCCGTAGTACTCGACGTCCAGCCGCTCGACCAGCGCCGGGGAGGCTCGACCGGTTCTGATGGCGGCCAGGTCCTCCTCGAGCGTCTTGACCGCTCCGCGCATCCGGTCGTCGCCCTCGACCAACCAATCCTCAACCATCTTGGGCTCCTGTGTGTGGGTTTGGCCGTGAAGGATAGGGTCCTAACAGGGTCCTATAAGCATAATGCAAAACCCCCGAAAATGCGAAGCAGCGCCTTCTCGGGAGGTGTTGGGCCTGCGCTTATTCGGAAATCAGGGTGCCGACTTGCTCTCCAAGCACCGCCCGGCGCAAGTGATCCTCTTGCCACATGTCCAGCACCACGATTGGAAGCTCGTTGTCCATGCAGAGCGAAATGGCGGTGCTGTCCATCACCTGGAGGCGGCGGTTCAAGGCATCGATGTAACTAAGCCGATCGAACCGTTTGGCATTCGGGTTCTGTTCGGGATCGGTGTCGTACACGCCGTCCACTTTGGTAGCTTTGATGACCACCTGTGCGTCAATTTCCATTGCCCTGAGCGCGGCGGCGGTGTCGGTTGAGAAGTAGGGATTCCCGGTTCCACCGCCCAGGATTACAACCCTGCCCTTTTCCAGGTGCCGGATGGCACGCCTTCGAATATAGGGCTCGGCCACGGCGCGCATTTCCATGGCCGACATCACGCGGGTGACGGTGCCCATGCGCTCGAGCGCGTCCATCATGGCCAGAGCGTTGATGACCGTGCCGAGCATGCCCATATAGTCTGCTGTCGCTCGCTCCATGCCGCGCTCAATACCCTCGCGACCGCGCCATAGGTTGCCAGCGCCGATGACCAGGGCCACCTGAACACCCATACCCAGCACCTGCTGTACCTTGCCCGCCACAGCCTCGGCCCGTTGAGGGTCGATGCCAAAACCCTGCGGCCCCGCCAGGGCCTCGCCGCCGAGCTTGAGCAGGATGCGTTCGTAGGCTGGTTCTGCCATGAGACGTCTTTCCTTCGCTGGACTGCTCTCCATAAAAACAAAGGGCCAACTGGACGTTGGCCCGGAAATCTAGCTCGCTTCTTCTCCGACGCTCCACCGAGCAAAGCGCCGGATGGTTATGTTTTCTCCCGTGGTGGCGATCATCTCTTTGAGGATCTCGCCGACGGTACGTTCGTCGTCCCTGATGTAGGACTGCTCCAACAGGCAGGCCTCCTCGAAGAACTTGCCCAGGCGTCCCTCAACAATCCTATCGATGACGTCGGGGGACTTGCCTTCAGCCTCGGCCTGCTGGCGGCTCTCGGCACGCTGCTCCTCCACCACATCTTCGGGCACATCTTCTACGGTCACCCATTGAGGCGAGGTCGCCGCCACCTGGAGCGCCATCTCGTGGGCAAAGCCGCGGAATTCCTCCGTTCGGGCGACGAAGTCGGTTTCGCAGTTAACTTCGATCATCACGCCCACACGGCCTTCACCATGGCTGTACAGGTCTAACACCCCGGCGGACGTTTCTCGCCCGGCGCGCTTCTCGGCCATGGCCAGCCCCCGTTCTTGGAGGATATTGGCCGCTCTGGCCATATCGCCTCCGGCTTCGTCCAGCGCCTTCTTGCATTCCAAAACCCCGGCGCCGGTCTCCTCGCGAAGCTGTTTAACTTGGTCTGCGGTGGTGCTCATTCGTCTTCGCTCTTATCCGAAGACGCCTCGGATGATGCGTCTTCGCTGGTGTCATCGGCTGCTTCTTCAGCCGGCGCGTCCACGGGCTGAGCCTGGATCTCTTCATCGGCCGGCATGTCATCGACCTCAGCCTCGGCCTCGGCGCCGTCCTGTTGTGGTTCCGCCTCTGCCTCGGCCGCGTCGTCTTTACCGGTCTCGTCCATGGTGCCTTCTTCACCCTCATCGCCGTAATCGCCACTCTTGATCTTGGCCAGCGTGGCCTCACCCAACAGCTCCTCGTCGGAGACTTCTTCGTACTCGTGCTCCTCGTCGCCTCGATCGGCAGGACCGGCCTCTGCGGACTCTTCGTCTTCCATGTCGTCCTTGCGCAGGGCCTTGCCTTCCAACACGGCATCGGCCACCTTGCTGGTCAGCAGCTTGATGGCGCGGATGGCGTCATCGTTGGATGGGATCACATAATCAATATTGCCGGGATCGCAGTTGGTGTCCACCAAGGCCACCACCGGTATCTCCAGCAGATTGGCCTCGTGCACCGACGTTTCTTCGCGCCGCACGTCTACCACGAATAGCAGCTTGGGGACGCCCTTCATGTCCCTGATACCGCCCAGCCGCTCCTGGAGCCGATCGATCTTCCGGTTGAGCATCAGGGCTTCCTTCTTCGTCAGAAGGTCAAACTCGCCCTCATCCCGTCGCCGCTCCAGATCCTTGAGCTCGTCGATCCGGCTGCGGATCGTCCGCCAATTGGTGAGTGTGCCACCCAGCCAGCGGGCGTTTACGTAGGACATGCCGGCGCGCTCGGCTTCGACCTGGATCGTCTCTTGGGCCTGGCGCTTGGTGCCTACGAACAAGACGGTGCCGCCGGCGGCGACGGTGTCCCGCACCAAGGCGTACGCCTCTTCCAGAGCCTCCAGGGTTTGCTGGAGATCGATGATGTGGATGCCATTTCGTTCGGTGAAGATGTAGGGCTTCATGTGGGGATTCCACTTGCGAGTGCGGTGACCGAAGTGGACCCCTGTTTCAAGCAGGGCTTTCATGCTGATGACGGCCATCAGAGCCTCCGATTCGTTGGGCCTCCGCTCCCTTCAACTCCACTCGGAACCGGTTGGCCAACCGGCACGGCCGAGAGGATCAGGAAGCGTGCGAATTTTGCCCTCTAGGGGCATAGTCGCTCCCGCAGGCTGACGTGCGCCAGCGGGAGTTGGCAAAGTATACCACGACAAAGGGCGGACCGGCCGGAACGCGGCCGTTGTCCGCCCGCTCAAATCAGCACCCCTGGCGGCTAATCCGTAGAGTCAAACCCGGGTATCAAGGCCACGGCAACCGCAACGGCGTGCTCGTGCGTGTGGCTGAGGCTCACGGACCAGAACCGCAAACCCAGCCCTTGGGCAACCTGCTCGGCCTGTCCATGGAGGCGTAGATGCGGCTCGCGGCGCTCTCCGTTGACGACCTCGATCTCTTTCCACCCGATGTCGCCAATCCCGGTTCCCATGGCTTTGGCCACGGCCTCCTTGGCCGCAAACCGAGCGGCCAGGGCCGGAGTCCGGCCCCCGCAGTCGATCAACTCTCGCGGCGTGAAAAAACGATCGAAGAACCGCTGGCCGTGGCGCAGGATCGCCCGATCGATACGCTCTATCTCGATGATGTCCACCCCGGATCGTAGCATTCTTAGGCTCCCCGAAGCTTCGGGCCCGCCACCGCGACCGCCAGTCGATCCGGATCGAGATAGCGCCGGGCGGCTTCGAGCACGGCATCGCGCGTGATGCCCAAGATGGATTCAGGGTACCTCTGATAGTAATCGAGCCCAAGCTGGTGACGCTCAATGTAAACCAGTCCGCCTGCCACGCCACCGTTGGATTCCAGTTGAAGCGGAAGCCTGCCGATGAAATTGGCTTGATTGTCGGTCAATTCACTGGCGCCGATCCTCTTCTCCGTAAAGCGCTTAACTTCGTCCTTGATCAACTCAACGGCGCGGTCCACATTGGCGGGATTGACCCCGGCGCTGATCTTCCAGGGCCCGGGACCCGTGCCTCCGGTTACGCTGCTGTAAGCGTAGTATGCAAGCCCCTCTTGCTGCCGAACCCGATCTCCTAGGCGTCCATAGAGTCCAAATCGGCCCAGGACATTGTTGCCCAAGGAGGCTGCAAGATACTCCGGGGCGCTTCGCCTGGGTCCGGCGGCACCGATGACCAGGTCCACCTGCGTCTTGCCCGCCATGGCCACATTCTTCCGTATCGGCTTCCGCAGCCGCGGCGCATCGGGAACATCGGGAGACGCCACCTGGTCCTTGACCGACCAATCTCCAAAAAGGGCCTGCACCGCATCCAGCGCTCGCTTGGCCTTCACCGCGCCTACTACGACCAACACGGCTCCCCGCGGGCCGAAGGCTCGCCTGTGGAAAGCCCTGATATCGGCAAGTGACAGGTGCTCGACTGTCTCCGGGTATCCGTCTGAGGCCTGGCTGTAAGGGTGACCTTTGTAGATCAGCTTATCAAAGGCCATGTCGGCCACGGAACTTGTATCTTGATCCCTCAACGCCAGCCCGGTGAGCTTTTCCGCACGCAACTGCTCGACGTCACGCTTGGGGAAAGACGGCGACCGCAGCACGTCGCTGAGCAGGTCGAGGATGACCTGCAGGTCTTCGGCGAGCGCCTTCCCTCGGAAGCTTGTGTGATGGCTGCCGGCGCCGATCGACAGGCTGGCACCGATCGACTCGATCGTTTGATAGATCTCGTCAAAGGATCGGGAATGCGTGCCCCGCATCAAGGCCGAGGCCGTCAGATCGGCCAGGCCAGCCTTTTCGGGCGCTTCTGCTAGCGAGCCAGCCATGAGGTTGCCGGCCACCACCACTGAAGGGCTGGCGAAGTTCTCTCTGGCCAGCAAGACCATGCCGTTCGGGAGCTCGCGCCGGATTATGGTGTCGGGACCGGGTAGGGCATGAATGTCAAGTTGAGGCATGCTCCCACTAGCTGCCGGCATAAGCCACCCCCGATGACGGACGGTAGATTCCCGCCACTCGATTGGAGGGACGCAGATATTTGTGGGCCACCCTAAGGACGTCCTCCGGCGAAATACGGCTGATCCTATCCAGGTAAGTCTCGAACCAGGCGTAGGTGGAAAACATCTCCGCGTAGCCAAGCCACATCCCCTGGTGCGTGATGCTTTCGCTGTCGTAGGCGAAAATCGCCTTGGCCTGCTTGATCGCTTTCTCAATCTCCGCTGGTGCAACGGCTGCCTGGAGAAGGCTGTCCACCTCCTCGTCGAGCCTTGTGAGCACCGCGTCGGGAGATCGATCGGGCCTAACAGTCACTCTGAGCGAATAGAGATAGGGATCGATCGTGGCTGCCATACCACCTGAAACCGCTGCCGCCAGACCACCCTGCACCAAGGCCCGGTATAGCCGGGAAGTCTTGTTGGGCAACCCGCCCCCGAAGGGGCTCAGGCTGGAGGCCCCGGCCAGAACACTGTCCATGACGCTCAAGGGGACAAAGTCGGGATCCTTGGCCGGCGGCACCCGGTAGGCCACTTCGACGATCGGCGTGGGGTCGGGGCCTTCGACGGTGACCCTGCGTTCCCCGGGCTGCTCAGGCTCGGCGCGGACGGATGTTTCGGGCCGTTGCTGATGGGGAAGGCCGCCGAACAGCTCTCGGATGCGCTTGAGCATCGGACCCGGCTTGAAATCTCCCGCCAGGGCCAGAACGGCATTGCTGGGCGTGTAGTGGGTCCGGTAGTAACCAAACAGATCATGCCTCGACATGGCCTCTAAATCTGCCATGTCGCCAATCACCTCGTGATGGTAGGAATGGACTCTGAAGGCGGCCGCTTGGACCTCTTCAGCGAGCCGAAACGACGGATCGTTCTCATGACCCTGGCGCTCGGAGATAATCACCGTCCGCTCGGATTCAACCTCAGCAGGATCGTAACTGCTGTTGACCATGCGGTCCGCTTCTAGTCTCAGCGCCAGGTCGATGCGGTCAGCCGGCATGATCTCGTAATATGTGGTCCAGTCAATCCAGGTTCCGGCGTTCCATACACCGCCATCGCGCGAAATGGCCTTGTCCAGCAGGCCGCTTGGGAAGTCAGGGGTGCCTTTGAACTGCATGTGTTCGACCCAGTGGGAGACCCCAGTCTGGCCGGTGCGCTCGTTTCTGGAACCCACCCGATACCACAGCCAGCTGCTGACCAGAGGCGCCGTGTGAACTGGCTTCAACCGGATTTCGAGGCCGTTTCGGAGACGATGCTTGACGATATCTGATGCGCCCGCCTTTGTCATCCGGGTGTGCCTTGCATGGATTGGCCTTCCGGATCATAGCCTCGACCCATTCCAAAATAGCGGATTCCCAAGCCCGCCATCACCTTGGGGTCGTAGATGTTGCGGCCATCGACGATCAAAGGGGCTGGCATGGTCTCGCTCAGCCGCTCGAGGTCGAGCTGCTTAAATTCGTTCCACTCGGTGCACACCACCAATGCCTGACAGCGCTCAGCCAGCGTGTATGGATCCGGGGCCATCTCGACGGCCGGCATCGCCGCTTTCGCCCGGTCCATGCCCACCGGATCATACGCTAGTACCGTGGCACCGGCGTCGGCCAAGAGCCGGGCAATTTCAATCGAGGGAGCATCGCGCATGTCGTCGGTGTTGGGTTTGAAGGTCAAACCCAACAGCCCGATCGTCTTGCCGTTCAGGTCCCCCAGGGCAGTGCGGACCCTATCGACCAAGCGCTGGCGGCGGTCGGAGTTGATTTCCATGACCGCACCTAGTAACTGCGGGTGCCGCCCCTTCTCCTCAGCCATGTAGGCCAGGGCCTTGACATCCTTGGGGAAACACGAGCCGCCGTACCCCAGTCCTGCATCGAGAAAATGCGGCCCAATGCGCGGATCATAGCCCATGCCTGTGGCGACCTCTTTGACGTCGGCGCCCAGCGCCTCACAGATGTTGGCGATTTCGTTGATAAAAGAGATCTTGGTGGACAGGAAGGCATTTGAGGCGTACTTGATCATTTCCGCCGTTCGCAGGTCGGTCACTACGATCGGGGCCCGCAGCGGCAGATGCAGTTGGGCGACCTTCTCGGCAGCATCCAGGTCGAGCGATCCCAGCACCGTCCGGGCCGGGCTCATAAAATCCTGAATAGCCGAGCCTTCCCGCAGGAACTCCGGGCAGGAGACGACTGAAAAGGGGATCGGCTGGGGTTGGTTGGCCTGGATCACGTCGGCGACCCAGTCCCCGGTCCCGACGGGCACGGTGGATTTGTTGACGATGATGCAAGCGGCGGACATCAGCTTACCGATGGATTCAGCCGCCGATCTCACATACTTGAGGTCCGCTTCGCCCTCGCCACCTTCCGGCGTACCGACAGCAATGAAGACGAATTCCGCTTCTCGAAGCGCATCTTCGTAAGATGTCGTGAAGTTCAACCGGCCGGCAGCCATATTGCGTTCGACGAGCTCTTCGAGCCCTGGCTCATAGATCGGGAGTTCGCCTCGCATGAGACCTGCGATTCGATCCTCATCGATATCCAAGGCGGTCACCCGGTTGCCAAGATCTGCAAAACAGGCGCCGGTCACCAGGCCGACGTATCCGACCCCAACAACTGTGATATTTTTCACAAATCCTCCTTGTTCGACCTGCCTCCGGCAGAAGGCAGGCGCAATGATACCATGGTGCGGACGACATCGGTCATGCCTGAGGCGGGGTTGGGCCGGCCGAACGAAGTTGCCGTATCCGACCAGAGTAAGGTTGCGGATTTCTGGCTCTTCTGCGACATTAGGGGTTGAGGTTGCCTATGCCCAGCGGGATACCGGTTCCCAGAGATCTCCTATTCGTACTCAAATCAGGGGAGTATGTTTTGGATGTCGGCGACGCCCGAGTCCAAGACGTGCAAACGGGCGAATTCCTCGCCTTCCGCGAACGAGACTATGGCCGGGGCATACTCGACGGCGACCTCGAGACGCTAAAGAACAACGGCGTGGTGATCTCCTACGGACCGCGCGTCGTTTACGTCCGCCCCCTTCCAGAACCTCCTCGCCGCACGATCGAATAAACTCTTTCCGACCTGACAGGATCCATCCAGGGGCACCCCACCGTCCGGCCACTCCCGATTGGGGATTGGCGGTCGGCGTATAATCGAGGCGACGCCGCCGAAAGAGAGGATAGCCGATCATGGAGGTCGCGCAGGCCATTCGAACCAAACGCGCCGTTCGGACCTTTTCTGATGAGCCCATCCCAGATCCGGCACTCATAGAGATCCTCAACGCCGGACGAAGAGCACAGTCCTCCAAGAACACACAACCGTGGGCCTTCATCGCCATTCGGGATCGCACCCGGCTCGAGGCCCTCTCCAAGCTCGGCCATTTTGCCGGCCATCTGGCTGGCGCTGCGGCAGCAGTGGCCGTCCTCACTCCGGATCCCGCCCAGCGCTGGTCGATCATGTTCGACGCCGGCCAAGCGGCGGCGTACATGCAGCTGGCGGCCTGGAGTATGGGAATTGTCTCCTGCCCGGCGACCATCTACCAGCCCGAAAAGGCGCGCGAGCTGTTGAAGTTCCCTGACGAGGTCCATCTGCACGTTGCCCTTAGCTTCGGCTACCCGCTTGATCCAGGTGATTTGTACGCACCGCCAAAGCGCAGTGGACGCCGCAGTCTCCAAGAAAGCGTGCACTTCGAGACCTGGGCCAACCAAAAGCCTGGCACACCGTCCCAGATCTGAATGTCCTGGAGCGACGGCGCCCAGCGACAAAGCCTTCCACGGAGGTCCATCCATGCCCAAGATCGTCCGCGCCCCTCGCGGCACGCAACTCCACTGCAAATCCTGGCAGATCGAAGCGCCATACCGCATGATCCAGAACAACCTCGACCCGGAGGTCGCCGAACGCCCGGAAGACCTGGTCGTGTACGGCGGCCGTGGTCAGGCGGCTCGCAATTGGGAGAGCTTCGACGCCATCCTTCGTAGCCTGGAGTCAATGGAGGAAGACGAGACGCTGCTGGTCCAATCGGGAAAACCCGTCGCCGTGTTCAAAACTCATCGCGACGCCCCCAGGGTGTTGATCGCCAACTCGAACCTGGTGCCTCATTGGGCCACCCAAGATCACTTCGACGACCTTGCAGCCAAGGGCCTGATTATGTACGGACAAATGACGGCCGGCTCATGGATCTACATCGGCACGCAGGGCATTTTGCAGGGAACATATGAGACCTTGGGGGCCCTCGCCCGTCAGAGGGGCTGGGGGTCTTTGAGGGGCAAGTTCGTCTTGACGGCCGGTCTGGGAGGCATGGGCGGCGCACAGCCGATGGCGATCACCATGAATGAAGGCGTAGGCCTTGTGGTCGAAGTCGATCCCCAACGGGCCGAACGGCGCTTGAAAGCCGGTTATGTGGACGCTGTAGTGGACACATTGGAAGAGGCCATGACATGGGTCGACGAGGCGATCGCCGACCGGCGGCCGCTTTCGGTCGGCTTGATCGGCAACGCCGCAGACGTGTACCACGAACTGGCCCTGCGCGAGGTGACCCCCGATGTCGTCACCGACCAGACGCCGGCGCACGATGTGCTGTCCTACATCCCGTCCGACCTCTCAGCTGACGAAGCGGAACAGCTTCGCCGTTCGGACCCCAGCCGCTACTCGGAGCGCGCCATGGCTTCAATGGCCCGGCACGTAGAGGCGATGCTGACCTTCCAGTTACGGGGCGCCGAAGTGTTTGACTATGGCAACAACCTCCGTCAGCGAGCTTATGATGCCGGGGTCAAGGCCGCGTTCGACTACCCTGGATTCGTCCCGGCGTATATTCGTCCCTTGTTCTGCCTGGGCAAGGGACCCTTCCGCTGGGTGGCCCTTTCCGGCGACGAAGAGGACATCTACCGGACGGACGAGGCGGTCATGGAGCTGTTTCCAGAAGATGAACACTTGCACCGCTGGCTCAAAATGGCCAAGGAAAAGGTCCCCTTCCAAGGGCTGCCAGCGCGGATCTGCTGGCTGGGCTACGGTGAGCGGGCTCGAGCTGGACTGAAGTTCAACGAGATGGTCGCCAACGGCGAACTCAAGGCGCCCATTGTCATCGGACGGGATCATCTCGATGCCGGCTCGGTTGCATCGCCGAATCGGGAAACCGAGGGCATGATGGACGGCACGGACGCTGTCAGCGATTGGCCACTCCTCAATGCCATGTTGAACGCCGTGGCCGGGGCGACGTGGGTATCTTTCCATCACGGAGGCGGCGTGGGCATCGGCTTCAGCCAGCATGCCGGCCAGGTGATCGTGGCCGACGGCACCCCCGAGGCGGCTTTGCGTCTGGAACGCGTCCTGACCACCGATCCGGGTCTGGGCGTGGTCCGGCACGCCGACGCAGGTTATCCTGAGGCGATTGAGGCGGCCCGCCGATTCGGCATTCAAATGCCGATGCTCGAGCAAGGTGGCTGAGGCCCAGCATGACGCCCGTCGCTTTCCGCCTGCCGCCTGTGGCGGGATCGGCGGGCGGTTGACTATCGCGCCCGATCGATGATGAATCTCTCCCGGCAGCCCCGACGCCATCGCCTGCGCGTCCAGCTCTTGGCCATTTCCGGCACCCGCAGCGTGCTCAATACGTCCTTTCGCATGGTCTATCCTTTCCTGCCCGTCTTCGCCCGCGGTTTGGGTGTCAGTCTGGAGACGATGGCTCTGGCGGTAACGGCTCGTTCCCTGCTCGGACTGTTTGCTCCAGCTATCGGCTCGCTAGCGGACCTGCGGGGCCGCAAGTGGACGATGCTCCTCGGATTGGCCTTGTTCAGCGGCGGGTTGTGGTTGATCCCCATCCATCCCGTCTACTCGTTTGTCTTCGCCGGGATGATCATCTCGATGGCCGGTAAGCTGCTGTTCGATCCGGCCATGCAGGCTTATATTGGCGATCAGGTCTCCTACGCCCAGCGTGGTCTGGCGATTGCGGTGACCGAGGTGGGATGGTCAGCCGCCGGGCTGGTCGGAATGCCGCTGGTCGGGTGGCTGATCGCGGCCACGGACTGGTCGGTGCCTTTCCCAGTTTTGGCCCTGCTGGGCCTGGTCGGCTTGGCCCTGCTCTGGAGGATTCTCCCCGCTGATACCAAGCCGCTCGGGAAGCCCCGCGGCCTGCTGAGCGGTTTGGCCCTTGTGGCTGCCCACACGCCGGCGGTAGCCGGCTTGCTCGTCAGCCTGATCGTCACCGTCGCCAACGAGTCGGTCAATATCGTTTACGGCGCATGGCTTGAGGATGCCTTCGGTCTGCAGGTGGTGGCCTTGGGGGCAGCTTCGACCGTGATCGGTTTGGCGGAACTCAGCGGCGAGGGGTTGGTGGCGGCCGTGTCAGACCGCTTGGGCAAACGCCGGATTGTTGGGCTGTTTATCAGCGCCAACGCGCTTTCTTGTTTGGCGATCCCCTGGCTGGGGTCATCTGTTGCTGGCGCGCTGGTCTCCTTGTTCCTCTTTTACATAAGCTTCGAGATTGCCATCGTGGCCTCGATCCCGCTCATGACCGAAATCCTGCCTTCAGCTCGGGCGACCGTTATGGCTGCCAACGTGGCTGCGCTTTCACTCGGCCGGGCAGTGGGCGCCCCGTTGGGACCAAGACTCTTTCACCAGGGACTGGGGGCCAACGCGGCCTTGGCCGCAGGCCTGGATGTGCTGGCCCTGGTCATTTTGATCACTCTGGTAAAGATCGACGAATCGCCGGCTCCGAGAAAGGCGGTCCCATGACCATCGATTTGCTGATCCACTCAGCACGCCAACTCCTGACCGTGGCCGGCGGCCCACAGCCGGGGATCTCGCTGGGCCGTTTGGGGCTCGTCGAAGATGGGGCGGTAGCCATCCATCAGGGCCAGGTGGTTGAAACGGGAACGAGCCAGGATCTGGTCCGGAGACACGAAGCCGAGCGGAGCCTTGATGCCTCCGGCCGGCTGGTCATGCCCGGCTTTGTCGATCCACACACCCACCTGGTTTGGGCCGGTGACCGTGCAGAAGAGTTCGAACTGCGCCAGCAGGGCGTCAGCTACATGGAAATTCTGGCCAAAGGGGGTGGAATCTTATCCACCGTGCGCCGGACGAGGGCGGCCAGCGTTGGGGACCTTGTGACGCAGGCCCTCAGCCGTGCTCGGCGGATGCTGGCGCACGGCACGACGACGGCTGAGGCCAAGAGCGGTTATGGCCTGGAGTGGAAAAGCGAGAAGAGCCTCTTGCAGGCGATCGTGGAGCTCGACGAATCCGGTCCATTGGAACTTGTGCCAACTTTCCTGGGGGCCCACGCCGTTCCGCCGGAGTACCAGGGCCGAACGGATGATTACACCGCGGTCGTGGTCAACCAGATGTTGCCCGACCTCAAGGACTGGTGGCAGACCGACTACCCCCATCGGCCCCTTCCCTTCGTCGACGCGTTCTGCGAAGAGGGGGCATTTACCCTCGAGCAGACGCGGCGCATCCTGACCGGCGCGCGCGACTTAGGCTTTCCACTCAAACTCCATGCAGACGAGTTCAAAACGCTGGGCGGCGCCGCGCTCGCAGCCGACTTGGGTGCAGTATCCGCCGATCACCTCGTCCAAACGCCATCCAAGGACATCCGGAGTTTGGCTGACTCGGGCACGGTCGCCGTCGCCCTGCCCTGCACGCCGTTTGGCCTGAACGAACAGGGCTACACACCGGCGCGGCAAATCCTGGATGTCGGAGGGTTGCTGGCGGTGGCGTCCGATCTCAACCCGGGCACGGCCTGGTGTGAGTCGATGCAGTTTGTATTGGCCTTAGCCTGCCGCAAGATGGGCCTGACGCCGGCGGAGGCGATTGCCGCCGCCACGATCAACGCGGCGGCCGCCATTGGACGGCACGATCGCATAGGCAGCCTCGAACCTGGCAAGCAGGCGGACGTGATCATCCTTGACGTTCCTGACTACCGCCATCTCGGCTATCGTTTCGGTGCCAATCTGGTCTCAACCGTCATCAAGATGGGGAACGTCGTCGAAACCAGATCTCAATGAAAGACCCCAGCCTTGCAGGAAACAATGCGGGGAGGGCTCTGAACCAGCCCTCCCCGCATTGGGTTTGGTGTCCCGCATCGCAGCTTTCAGCGGGCTGACGGAATGATCAGCCACAGCAGCACGTAGAGACCAAGGCCAGGCACACCGCCCGGGATTAGGGCGATAAGGAACGCCAACCGGAACCAGGTCGCGCTGATTCCGAAGAACTCGCCGAGGCCCCCACACACGCCGGCCAGCATCCGATTGTGGCTCGATCGCCGCAGGGCACGCTTTTCAGTTTCTGTCATCATGAGAGATAACCTCCTTCTGTCTGCGCCCATTCTGTATCCAATTGGGATCGGCCTCGTGACAATCGCCTGACATCAAGCCGAAAGCACATCGGCCCCTTGCGGGGGCCGATGTTGGACAGCGAAGGTGCGTTGTGCGTTCAGGTCGCCGGTCTAGTAGTCCGGCATCGGCGGACCCGCCGGTGCCTTGTCTTCTTCCGGAACGTCGGTGATCAGGGCTTCGGTGGTCAGGATCATGGCCGCGATCGAGGATGCGTTTTCCAACGCTCCCTTGGTGACCTTGGCCGGATCCATGATCCCTGCCTGGATCATATCCAGATACTCCCCGGAGATGACATCGTAGCCGATGTTCTCGTTCTTCTCAGTCTCCTGGGTGCGACGGACCGTGTCGAGCACGACCGCCCCATCCTGGCCGGCGTTCTCGGCAATCTTGCGCATGGGGACTTCGAGCGCCTTGCGGACGATATTGACGCCAATATTCTCGTCGTCAGATCCCATCTTCAACTTCTTGATGGCGCTCAAGGCATTGATCAGCGCCACACCGCCGCCCGGCACCATGCCTTCTTCCACACCGGCGCGGGCTGCCGAAAGGGCGTCCTCGACGCGGTGCTTCTTCTCTTTCAGTTCGGTCTCGGTGGCCGCCCCGACTCGGATAACTGCCACACCGCCGGACAGCTTCGCCAGGCGCTCTTGCAGCTTCTCGCGATCGTAGTCGCTCGTCGACCGATCGATCTCAACTTTGATCTCTTCGATCCTGCCCTTGATCTTGGCCGACTCGCCCTTGCCTTCGACGATCGTGGTGTCTTCCTTGGTCGCCACGACCTTTCCGGCCTGGCCGAGATCGTTCATCGTCACCGATTCCAGTTTTCGGCCCAACTCTTCAGTGATCACCGTTCCACCGGTCAGGATGGCGATATCCTGGAGCATGGCCTTGCGGCGATCACCAAAGCCCGGGGCCTTCACCGCCAGCACATTCAGCATGCCGCGCAGCTTGTTGAGTACCAACGTCGCCAGCGCTTCGCCGTCGATGTCTTCGGCGATGACTACCAGATCTCGCTTGCCGATCTGGACCAGCTTCTCCAGAATAGGCACGATATCGGAAGCGGCGGAGATTTTCTTGTCGTGAATGAGCACGTAGGGCTCATCGATGACGGCTTCCATATGTTCCGATTCCGTCACGAAGTAGGCCGAGATGTAACCGCGGTCGAACTGCATGCCTTCCACGTACTCGGTCTCAAACTCCAGGCCCTTCGATTCTTCGACGGTGATCACGCCGTCCTTGCCAACCTTGTCCATGACTTCGGAGATCAGGTTTCCGATCTCTTTGTCCTGCGCCGAAATGGCAGCCACGGAAGCGATTTCTTCCTTGGTTGTGATCTCGATCGCGTTCTTGGCAATGGCTTCAGAAACGGCCTTAGAAGCGGCTTCAATTCCCCGCTTGAGCATCATCGGGTTGGATCCGGCAGCCAGACTCTTCATGCCGTCCGTCACCATGGCGTGAGCGAGCACGGTGGAGGTGGTGGTCCCGTCTCCGGCGATGTCATTCGTCTTGGTGGCCGCTTCCTTGAGCAGTTGGGCACCCATATTCGCATACGGATCTTCCAACTCGACCTCTTTGGCCACAGTCACCCCGTCATGCGTAACGGTTGGTGATCCGAATTTTCGATCGAGCGCTACATTGCGCCCCTTGGGCCCTAGCGTCGTCGCCACGGCCTTGGCCAGGATGTCAACCCCTTCTTTAAGATGCATACGAGCATCATCTGAGAACGCAAGCTGCTTTGCCGACATAGTTTCTAAACTCCTCTCAGGGAATGGGCGGGATGGGATAAGCCCCGCCGGATAAATCGAGATCAGCCGTGCTAGTCTTCAACGATGGCAAGAATGTCACTTTCGCGCAGGATCAGGTGCTTGTCGCCATCAAGCTTGATTTCAGTGCCTGCGTACTTGGCAAACAGCACCTGGTCACCGACGGAAACATCCATCGGGATGCGCTCCCCTTCTTCATCGCGAGCGCCGGGACCTGCGGCGATGACCTTACCCTTCTGGGGCTTCTCTTTGGCGGTCTCTGGCAGCACGATGCCGCCCGAGGTCATTTCCTCTTGTTCGAGCGGCTTAACGATCAAGCGATCGCCCAAAGGCTTGAGATTGAGGGACATTCGGATCCTCCTGAATACGTATGATTTTTGAGCCGTCAGGTACACACATTGCAAGTTAGCACTCTCGTGGCGCGAGTGCTAACTCGTAGGCTCAGTTTACCCAATTTGCACTTGGGTGTCAAGAGTTGGGGATGGCGGCGGGGGTTTGCTGCATGCTGGATTCGGGCGTGGGCGAAGCCTCGGGGCCGACGGTACCCGCCGGTGTTCTCGGCCCGGCACCTGCCGAAGCACAGATGTCCCGGTTGTCGGAGACGATGGCAACCACCGTCGGATCGTTCCCGAAGGAGGACATGAGCTTGGTGAACAGTCCGTCGGCAATCTGGCAGTTGCTTTCGTAGCCCGGCGACCCCGAAAGGAAGGCCAAGGCGGAGGCATACGTATAGTAGTACTCCAGGCTCCCCGAATCAAGGGGAAGCCCCGGAACCGCCTGGCCGTAGTCGTCGACGGTCTGGTTGGTGAGGTCACAGTTGAGTATCTGGATTCCGTTACAGAGCAGATCGCCGATCTGGTGGGCATCGCAACCCTCTACGGAACACTTCAACACCTCAAGAGAACTCTCATAGTTCCTGGCCCGATAATAGACTTCGCCCAAGAATCCATACAGCGCCGGATTACCCTTATCCAGCAACACTGCCCTTTCCACGTTCCTGGCGGCGATGAAGAATTCGCCTTCTTGGAGATAGGTACGACCAATCGCCAGGTAGGGGACAGGGTCCTCGATCTTGTTTTGCTCATTGATGCGGGCGGCACGGTCGAAGGCTGCTAGCGATTGGTCCACAAGGCTGTTGCGCTCGGTGAGATTGATGGCGCTCCCAGCCAGCTGTCGGTAATTGGTGCCCAGTCGCAGATAGAGGAAGGTCAGGTTGGGATTGATCTGCACGGCCTTCTGATAGGTAGCGATGGCCGCACGATAATCGCCGTTGTTTTCCGAAACGATGCCGAATACCCAGTAGGCATCAATGGCATCAAGGTCAGCTGAGCTGGACCCCGATTGCGCAGCCGTTCCGTTTTCAATCTGGTCGACGGCGCTCCTGGCCGAGTCGTAAGCCGTAAGGTAGTTGCCTTGATCGACCTGGACTTCGGCCTGGTATGCCTGCGCCAAGGCGCTGTTCGGGACGAGATCCTTGGCCTGCCTGGCGCTTTGATCGGCCTCGGTCAAGTAGGCATCAAAAAGCGCTTTGTCGTCTCCCTGATAGGCCGAGGCCGACCAATCGTAGACTCGGGATCGAATGGTCCGAACAAAGCCATCATCAGGAGCGAGTTGGGTTGCCTTGTCAATCGCTTGGCGGGCCTCCGAAAGTCTCGCCAGCCGATCGACATTGCTCGCCTGGAGCGCACTGTAATATGTTTGAATGCGCGCCAACTCCGCCCATAGGGCTGCATCCTCGGGATTGACCTCGAGTGCCTTCTGGTAGGCCTCGATAGCACCGGGGAGGTTGCCGGCCGACACCCGCGCAGTGGCCTCTTCTTCGAAGGATTTGACCGTGCGAGTCGCCGTGGGGGTCGCCAAGAACAGTGGCTTGACCTGGCCCGATTCGCGCATTTGGAGCAGGTAAAGCCCACCTCCAATAAGCACGATCAGGAGCAGGATCCGTCGTACGTTGATCCCGCGTCCGGGTCCCAACTTGAGCTGATCACCGCGTAGTTGCATGGTTGACCGCTGTATCGCAGCGCCCTCAGGGCGCGGCGGTCGCCGCCGGGGTCGGGGTGGATGTCACCTCAGCCCCGCAGGTGCGCAGTGCTTCCTCGGCATTGAATCTGGCAGTGTCATCATTCTGGATCCCCAGCAGAATGGCCTGCGACACCTGGATTGCGAGATCGCATTGACTGTTCTCGGCGAGGGCTAACGCATAAGTGTAATAGAGCTCCACCGAACGCGAATCCCCGGGGTCCAAACGCAGTCCTTCGATGGCCACCGGGTCCTGGATGGATTGGATCTCCCCGGTTACGGCAGATCCCGAAGGATCGACCACGGGCGTACCCGGGCCGATCACGGCGACGGATTGCGCCACCAACGCCCCATTCACATCCGTAGTGGTCTGGATCAGCACCTGGTCGCCGACCTTGAATTGTCCCTCAAAGGTGGTGCTGTCGGTGATCTGGACCGATTTGCCGTCGACCGTCCATTCGCCGGGGATTCGACCGCCGCGGACGGCCCAGCCGAGTTCGACGACGGCCTGCTGAAGCTCATTGTTCTTCCTCAGCATCTGACCCAAGAGGCCATGCAGATAAGGGTCATCGGGGGCCAGGTGAACGGCATCGGCCGCATATTGGCTTGCCCGAGCGTACTGCCCGATCCTTGAATAGGCCTGGACAATCCGCCGAAGCGGGGTGCTGTCATTGGGCGCCAGGGAAGAGGCATGCACATAGCTGCTGATGGCCGAGTCGGTCAAGTCTTGCGGCGAGGCGTCACCGATGCCCTGGGTCGCTTCCGCCAGGTACATATCCCCGACCTTGAGATGGAGCAGGGAGAGGTTGCCATTCGCCCTCAGTGCCGTTTGATAGGCATCCAAGGCATCTGGGTAGTTGCCGGTGGATTCCATGACCACGCCCAGCGCATATTGCGCGTCAAGCGACGATGGGTCAATCGAAACGGCTTTCCTTGCCTCGTCGCCTGCTTGCTGATAGGCATCCTGCTCGTTGGCAAACAGGTACTGGTCGATCAAGATCTGGGCATTGATCGCGTGCACCAGAGCCGAGCCCGGATTTTGTTGGAGAGCGCGATCGATAGACTGCTGGGCTTGATCCAGAATCCTGAGGCGATCTTGATTGTTCGCCGCTTGATTGGCCTGAAGGTCCTGCACCCAGGCCAGCATGGACTGGGCCCCGGCCGAATTTGAATCAATGAGCAGGGCATCGCGCGCGCTCGTCTCGGCCTTGTCCAGCTCACCCGACAGCGCCTGAATCCTGGAGAGTTCGATGTAGTTGTTCACCTGTTTGGGGTCGACGCTGATCGCCTCTTCGTAGGCGGTTTCTGCCTGAGCCAGCTTTCCGGCTTGGAACAAGCTCTGCGCCTCGAGAAGAACAGCCCCCGAACTCCGCGTGGGCGTCGACGTGGGCACAAACAACGGCGGCACGCTGGGAACGATCGCCCGCTCGAAGTAGAATGCGGCGCCGATCAGGGCCACCAGGGCCACGATGCGCCATGGGTTGGGCGGCTGACGCCGCTTCTTGCGCATACTCCACTTGCTGCCACTCAGATACATTTCACCTGCTCATTGGATGGTCAAAGGATTGAGGCATGCCGTGCATCCTTGACCAGAGTTATGGCGGGAATCGCATCTTACCACCCCCTTAAAGCGAGCGTCAAGGCGGCCAGATCCATAAGGTATAATCTGCGACATGTCTCCCGAAACAACCCCCCAATCTACGGGTGAAACGCAACCGACTCCCGCGGACTCCCTATTGCCGGTCTCCGAAGACATCGGTCCGGAGGGTGAAAGGGGGCGGTCGGGCTTGTGGCGTATGGCCCGCTGGTATGCACTCGGTTTTGTGCTCATCGTGGTGGTGACCGGGACGATCGGTTACTTTGCCGGCATACGCCAACGGGAGGCTGCCCGGCAAGAGGCCGTCATCCAGGTGGCCAAGGAGCAATTCGATCTCGGCGTCCAAGATTTGGACGCAGGGCGCTATGAGATCGCCCGCCAGCGTCTGGAATACGTCATCAAGATCTATCCCAGCTATCCAGGGGCGCCTGACCGCCTGGCGCAGGCGCTATTGGCCCTCAACCAACCTACCTCACAACCCACGTCTCAACTGACCCCCACGCCCAACCTCGCTCCGGTCCAAGATCTTTTTGAGCAAGCCAAGGCATCGATCCAGAACGGCGATTGGTCGACAGCCATTGACACTCTGGTACTTATGAAATCCAAGGACGCGGGGTACAAGGCGGTCGAAAGAGACGGCCTGATGTACCTTGCCTTGAGAAACCGCGGCATCGATCTTATCTCGAATCAAGGTCAGCTCGAACAAGGCATTTATGACCTGTCGAGGGCCGAACAATTTGGACCCCTGGACCGTGACGCCGACAACTGGCGAAGCTGGGCCCAGTTGTACCTTCAGGCCAACAGTTATATGGGGCTCAATTGGGCTCAGGCGGCAGCAGCTTTCGCCCAGGTCTATCTGGTGGCTCCGTATCTCAACAACGACGCCTACATCAAGTACGCCATCTCTGCGCAGAGTTATGGTGACCAATTAATCGACGCCGACGACCCATGTGCAGCCGACGCGATGTACGCCGAAGCCCTGGCGGCTTGGGACAATGCCACCCTCTACCCTACCGCCACCAAGGCGCACAGGGCCTGCAAGACTGCCACAGCGCAGCGCCCCAAGCCCAAGCCTCCCACCGACACGCCCACCCCCGGGGGCGGTGACTCCCCAACGGATACACCCGAGCCAAGTGCAACCCCGACCGATGCCTGAAACAGCCGCGGGACCATCCAGCCGGGACCACTCTTTGTGACCACACCGGCGTGGGTGCTGACGGCAGCCTTCTGGGTCCACATGGCCGCCACAGTTGCCTGGATCGGTGGCCTCCTGTTCCAAGCTGTGGTGCTCAATCCTGTCTTGGCCAACAGTTCTCACGTTGAACTATGGGAAGATGTCTTGCGGGGCATGCGGCGCCGATTCGAGCCGATCGCATGGCTTAGTCTGAGCGCCCTGGTCGTCACCGGCTTGATTCAGATGGAAGCCAGTCCCCAGTACCAGGGTTTCCTGGCCATCACCAACCGCTGGGCGCAGGCCATCCTGCTGAAGCACATCACCATTGCGCTGATGGTCACGGCCGCCGCCTATCAGACATGGTTTCTGCAGCCAAGGCTCGAACGGGAGCTTCTGCTGCGCGCCAAGCGTTCCGGCGCCTCTGCCCCGCACCCGGAGACCGTGCAGGGTCAGATGCGCATGACCCGGGTCAACCTGGCGCTGGGCCTAATCGTGCTTGCCCTGACAGCCATCGCACGCACCGCCTAATCCCCCCACAGCCCATCGGCACGCGACTTGCACCCCCCTCGACCACTATGGCAGAGTTGTCTTCGATTTCCCCCACCGCATATGTGCTTGGCGCCGCATCGCTTTACCTTGGCTTCAGCGGCGTCCTCGGTATCCTGATTCGGTATGTCAACCAGCACCGATCCAAACTCGCGATACTCCTGGGCACCGGGTACGTCTGCTTGCTCTTCTTACCGGCCACGGCATTTGTCGTCCAGCGCTCAGGTTGGCCCCTGTTTCTCAGGTTGACTCTGCTCCTGCTTGCGGCATTGGTGGCCGCGCTCGGCCTTCTGCAGCCAGTTTGGGCACCTCGAGAACTCTGGCGCCCCGTGTTCGGCCGGCGCTACTTCGCCGCGGCAATGGCCCTGTCGGCCCTCTGGGGATTCAGCCTGGGCATATCTACGAGCACGCTGTTCCCCCAGCTGGTGGGCGCATCGGCGCTTGTCGCCGGCCTGGCCGCCTTGTTTACGCATTCAAAGCCTACCTGACCAGATTCGTCCGATAAGGTACAATGGCGCCTAAGGGTCCGTCATGGGTACGGGCCCATACCTTATCCCACGACGGATCGACGCCCCGTGTTTGAATTCATTTTTCTGGGAACATCGGCTTCTGCCCCCTCCGTTCACCGCGGGCTGTCTTCACACGTGGTCAGCTTTCGAGATCAGCGCTTCTTGATCGATTGCGGCGAGGGTACCCAGCGCCAGATCCTACGTTCCGGCATCGGCTTCCGCCGTCTGAACCGCGTCTTGATCACCCACGGCCATCTGGATCATATCCTCGGTTTGGCGGGCCTGCTTTCCACGTTTGCGCGCTGGGAGGCCATCGAGACCCTCGAAGTGTTCGCCGGGAGCTGGGCGCTTGAGCGCATCCGCGATCTCGTATTCGGGGTGGTGCTGCGTGGCGCCCGCCCTCCCCTCGACATCCGCCTGGTGCCGGTTGAGTCCGGAACAATCTATGAGGCGGATGGCGTGCGTGTGGATGCCTTCCCAGTGGCGCATCGAGGACCTGATTGCTACGGCTATGCCTTTGTGGAAGAGTCCCGCCGCCCCTTCCTGCCGGAAAAGGCCGAGGAACTGGGTGTACCGGCTGGGCCCATCCGCAAGGAGCTGGTAGAGGGGCGGGAAGCGAAACTGCCCGATGGGCGCGTGATCCCTCCCGAAGCCGTACTGGGTCCGGAGCGCCGCGGCGCCAAGCTGATCCACGTGGGAGATTGTGCGCGGACCGACAATCTGTTGGAGGTCTGCCGAGGCGCAGACGCGCTGGTCATCGAATCTACCTATCTGGAATATGAGACCCAGCTTGCCCGCCAGTTCGGTCATCTGACGGCCAAAGACGCGGCATCGCTGGCCAAGGAGGCCGGGGTGGGCCAACTTCACCTTACCCACATCTCGCGCCGCTACCGAGAGAAAGACGTGCTGGCCGAGGCGGTCGAGGTTTTCCCCAACACCAGCGTGGCGCGTGACTTCGATCAATTCCAGGTGCGCCGCCCGGATTAACCCCCAACTGCCCCCCAGCCAACCCTCCCCCCACAGCCTTGCCGGTACCCGGACACCGATCGGTGCTTGGCATGAATCCATCCCTCGCCCAATTCATGGTCGATGGCCGCATGGCCCAGGTCAACCTAACCACCCGGATTGAAGGTTCGCACAGGATTGACGACATATTACAAGTGAAGATTTTCACAAAGTAGGTGGTCGGGCCGCCGGCGGTGAAGATTGAAGAACAAGTATCCGGGTCTGATTCCGAGCGCTCGTCGACGACAAACGATGGTCGGGCCTCAGCCACTCGTGGGCGAGGCATCACGATGCGCATTGACGGACATGTCGGCTCGGAGCGCTGCGTGAGGTCTTATCGTGCAGGCACAGGTTCTGTCACCCGAAGCAAGCTGCGGCGAATGGCCCGAGGTGGTGATTCCGGCTGGACTCCCTTGCTGGCATCGTTGTGCTGGGTGTGGGATCTTCGGATAGATCCGTGATTTCGGCCCGGCCCAACCCGATATGCGGGTTTGGCCCCGGACCGAGGTCAGGCCCTCTTAAGCAAAAGCCGCAGATATGCCAACCGACCCGAGCGGAAGCCGCGATAGGCGATCGATCCTCGCACTCCCGCTAACTGGCCCATGAATGGGCGCAACCATACGGGTCCATACCGTGCGATCCACTGACTTCGTTGGTCATGGGTTTCATCCAGGGCTCGCAGAACATTGGCTGTGATGTCTGTAGTCTCGACCAGAGTCAAACCGCTATCGGCCATCTGCCGCTTCAATTCAGGGATTTCCGGCTCCGGCCGGTAATCCGCCAGCACAAAATATCCTGAGGGCCGTAGGACCCTATAGACTTCGTTCAAGAAGCCCGGCATACTCGGATAGCAGTGCGATGCCTCAATGCTGATCACGGCATCGAAGGCGCCCGATACCAACCCGAGTGACCCCGCCCGGGCCGTCATGAATGACAGGGTACCAGATGGAAAGCGGCGCCTGGCCACGCGCAGGGGGGCTTCCGTCATGTCGAGGGCAATGTACGATCGAGGATGCCACCGGCTGTTGATGAAAGCTGCGCCGCCGCCGTAGCCACAACTGATCTCCAGGGCGTCCTTTCCAGCCAAGTCCAGCGCGCTGGCCACATACGCGTACAACTGCAAGTAGTGGCGCATGGGCTCCTGTGATTCGGATAGGTCCGGGGTCTCGGCACCAGCCACCAGCGGAACATAGCCGTAGTTTAGGCAGACGATGGGCGTGGTGAGAAGCAGTGTGGCCAAGTAGCTGTACCAGTGCCCCAGCATATCCGCGCGGGCGCGCCTCAAAACGGACGGCATCAAGCTCATGGGCGCCGGCTCAAGATTGCACACCCCGAACAATGGAGAGTTCGCCCCAGGCGGATTGCTGCTCAAAGAGTTGGGCTGCCTGCTCAAGATGACGCTGCCTCATCGGGTTGTCAGCTAGGAGGTGACGCCCGAGCTCAAGCTGCGCCAGACCCGATTCGTAAGGCATCTTCAACTCCTCAGATCTCTCTAACGCGCGCCGCCAGCCTTTTTGGGCCGCCCGCTTGCGCCCCTCCATCCAATCCAGAGAGGCGTGCCAGACAAGTGCTCGCGGATCGCATACCGGAAACGTCCGCGCCAAAAGATCCAACGCTCGAACTGCGCGCTTGGCCTGCGTCTTCACCTGCTCCAAAGTTTTCCCACTGGGCAGCTGCATACGCTCCCAGGCCGAAAGGAATGTTCGGACAACGGCGGCATAACCCTCAACTTGGGAAAAGAAGTTGGGCGCTGATTGCTCGAGCAGGGCCGAAGCGGATTCGGCTGCCTCAAACGCCGCGACCGGGTCACCAGCACTCCAACTCGCGTAGGCCAAGAATCCCAATGCTTCCACCTCCTCTTGGCGCATCTTTTCAGCTTGGAGGATCTCCAGAGACTCCCCCAGCTCGACCAACGCTTGGCCAACATCCTCACCCATCCCGCGTCGAATCAAGCACTTGGCTCGTCCATCGATCCCCCATGTCAGATGCTGAGTGTTGCCGCTGCGTCTGGCCAGGCTGCACAGTCGATCGTAGGTCTCGAGGCTTCGTTCATTCTCCCCGCGCAGGGAGTAATAGTTGGCCAGGAGCATGATGCCTACACCCAGACGATTCCAGTCCCCGGCCTGCTCGTGTGAGCGGTTGGCTGTTTCCAGGGAGGCGAAAGCTGTCTCCCAGTTCCCTTCCCCCAGGGTGAAGATGCTGGTCGACAGCTGGACATAGGCCTCCGCCCGCTGACCATCCTTGCCCGCCACCTGGGCCACGGCTTTTCTGCGGTAGAGCTCACCCAGCCTTGACATCCTAAGCAGCGGCGCAATCACCGTGGCGTCGGCATAGGCGCGCGCCATTTCAGGCGCCGACCCGGATCTCTCCGCCAGGTTCAATCCCCGCAAACCTGCATACAGGGTCAGCAATGTTTGATTCCGCACCAGATAGATTTCGGCCAGGAGTTTGAAGGCAAGGGCCGCCTGCCGGATCGGCTCTCCATCTAGGCGAGCAGTCGGAAGTAGACGGCTCAAACCCAAATGGAGCGCTTGGATCACTACCTGGCGCGCCAACCCGAGGCCGATCCTCGTTTCCCCCTTGGGCAGGGGCATTCCCAACAGGCTCACGGCCTTCTCCAGGTAGGCTGCACCCTGCGTGATGTCACCTAATCCGTAGTGGGCCTCGCCAAGCAGGCGCTCAACCCTGGCCATGGGCAAGATGCTCGAGTTTCCCTCTCCAACCTGATTCTGCTGGATCTCCCTCGCCTGCAACAGATGCGAGATGGCCTCTGGATATGCGGATACCCGCAGAGCCTGCTCGCCGGCCAACTGAAGATAGCGAGCTGCCTTCGGCGCCATTCCGGCCCCGACAAAATGCCTGGCAAGCTGACTCGCGGGGGGAAATTCGCTCTCCTCGTAAAGTCTCTCGAGGACCAGGCCCGTCGCCTCGTGCAAATAGGCCCGCTCCCCTTTCCCCAAGCGTTGGTAGAGATATTTCTGGATCAACACATGGCGGAACGCGAAGCGTGTCATCAACTGGCCCTGAACCCGCTCCGTCCCCAGCTCTTCCACCAGGCGATGTTCCCTTCCCAGCTCCTCAGTCAGCCGGCGCACTAAGGCGCCCGGGTCCACACCCTGGACTTCAGCCACAACTTCCGCCACGAACTCATCGCCCTGGACACTGGCGATGCTGGCCGCTTCCTGCAATTCGGCTTCAAGCCGCGCAATCCTGGCTTCAACCACCGCCTCGACTCGCGTCGGCAGTACTCCGAGATCAAACTCTTCTGACTCCACCCACAACCCGTCCAGCGTCTCGACAAGTCCGCCTCGTTCTTGCAGGTCCTTGATTAGCTCGCGCACAAAGAAAGGGTGACCGCGTGTCGTGGTTGTCAACGACTTGCGAAAGTCCACTTCGGCATCGACGGAGAGAGACTGCAGCATCTGGTCGACAAAAACCTTGGCGCCTTCCAAATCACTCTGTTCGACATCCAGCCACACATCGCCGAAAATGCGCTTGAGCTCTGGCAAGACGTCTGCCAAAGGATGAGGACTGCCATCGGCCGCCGAGCTGACCTCATCGGGCCGATAAGTCCCTATCAGCAGCACACGTGACGACCGTATCTGGCTTACGAAAAAGCGCAGCAGACTGGCTGATGAAGGATCGATCCAGTGAAGGTCATCGAGCACCATCACCAGCGGGCGGCGCGTGCTGTACTCGAGCAAGACTTCGGAATAGGCCTCCAGAACCCGGTTGCGATGCAGGGCCGCCGGCGATTCAGATCCAACCTCCGCCCCCATGATCCGCCCAACAGCTCCGGTCCAAGATTGAGGTTGGCCGCCGGATCTGGCCATCGACGCGCTCAGCCACTGCTGAGGTATCAGGGATCCAACGAGGTCGGGGGGGAAAGCCATGACGCGTTCTCGTATCCAGCCTGTGGCGGGTTCTACAGGAAGATCGCCCTCACGGCTATTGCCCATCGCCCCGCTGGCATCTTCGAGCAAGCAGCCCAACACTTCTTGGAAAGGGGCGTACGGATTGCCGCCGCCCGTATAGACATCACAGCGACCCATGGCCACGGACACGTCGGACCCGGCGGATAAAGCACGCCGGGCGAAGGCGGCCGCCAAAGTCGTCTTGCCGGTTCCGGCCTCGCCCACGATCATCGCCAGCCTACCTTGACCTTGCAGGGAGGCAGCCAGCATGCGGTCCAAAGTCATCAATTGTGATTCTCGACCGACAAATGCCTCGGTTACCCCCTCTTCCAGCCAGATGTTTCTGCTTGGTTTGGGGCTGAAGGACCGCCCTGCATCTGCCTTGCCGGGGATTGGTTCAGATGGCGCGCTACGGTCGAGTTCGGTGCCAGATCCAGGATGTGTCAGGTCCACGAAAAGCTTTGTCGTCTCTGCAGACGGCTCAACATCCAATTCCTGCCGTAGTATTGTCCTGCATCGATCATAAGTGCTGGCGATCTTCGCCGAGTCACCCAGGGCACGATAGGCGATCATGAGCGAACGAAAGGCTGTCTCTGGCACATGTCCTTGGGCAATCCACCGCTCCGACCACTGGATGGACGCCGCCCAGCGTCCGGCGTCCAGCTGGAGCGAGATCAGACGCTCAATTTTGCGATCGTAGACAGCGCGCAGCCGCTCGCGCTCGAGCTCAACCCAATCCTCGTAGAACCCCGGCAGAAGCTCTCCCTGGTACAGCTGGACGGCCGAGAGGACGCTCTCAAGCGTGTCATCTTCTGAGTCCGCCTCAAAGGCGGCAACATCAACCCACACATCTACATCGGAATCGATGGAGATGCTGAGCTTGTCGGCCACGAACACCTCCTTCCCGACACCTTCCCCCAGGCGCCAAAGGGCATGGCGCAGGTTGCTCCTGGCATTGGATTCATCCGAATCCGGCCACAGCATGCCGGCCAGCTTTTCGCGCCGGTGCTGCACGCCGGGATGGAAGCAAAGATAGGCAAATAAGGATTGCGCCGGGCGCGAAGAAATGTCAATGGTTTCGCCATCGACTTGGACGTCAAACTGCCCTAGTATGCGAAGTTCCAGCATCTGTGGTGCTGGGGTCCGGCCTTTCTTCGTTGGTCGGTGGTGGGATCGGTACTGGGGTAACGGTCAGGCCCACGAAAGTATAGCATCATCCAACTTCACTCTCAATACGGCCGGGGCTGGGGGACCATCAAAAGCGGACATTGAAGCTCGAGAATTCGCCGGTTGGCGCCTCCCATGCGAAGTCGACGTGTTCGACGCCAGCACCCGGCGGGCCCACCCGGCACCAGTCGACCATCGATTCAACGTCGTGTTTGCCCCCTTCGAACACCGCCTCGACCTTCCCATCCGCCAAATTGCGAACCCAGCCCGCCACCTGACGCCGCTGCGCCATCTGGGCTGTGGCGTATCTGAAACTCACGCCCTGAACCCGGCCGCTAATCAGCACATGCGCTCTTCGTTCTTCCGAATCGTGACTCACCCCGCTCCCTCTCTCGCTCGCGCCTTCGGGTGTGCCTTATCCTAGCCGAACCTGTGTCTTACTTCAAAAGAGAAACAGGCACCCGGGCGGGTGCCTGCTGGTGGCCGGTCATCGGCGGGTGCTATGAACCGAACAACATGAGCACTGAGCGAGAAGCCAGGTTGAATAGGGGAGCCGGCAGGACGCCCAGTACCAGGGTGACCGCCGCCGTCAACCCCACCGCGCCGTTCAGCCAGAATTCCGAACGAGGCTGCGCATTGCCAGACTTCATGTACATTACGACCACCACCCGCAGATAGTAGTACGCAGACACAAGGGAGGTGAGTACCCCAATCAGCGCCAGGCCGATCAGATTGGCATGCACAGCGGTCTGGAAAATGTAGTATTTGCCGACAAATCCCAGCGTCGGCGGCACCCCGATCAGGGAAAACATGAATACGGCCATGGCGAAGGCCAGCAGGGGATGTCGAGATGCCAGCCCGGAGAAATCG
>Ga0307417_10000084_pt1 | contig 36974 bp, 34 predicted proteins | sample SalMarWE160210MG_2_FD_202514 | JGI IMG/M metagenome (GOLD analysis project Ga0307417, IMG submission 202514) | Salt marsh sediment microbial communities from the Plum Island Ecosystem LTER, Massachusetts, United States - WE1602-10 | ecosystem: Environmental > Aquatic > Marine > Intertidal zone... | reverse complement strand
GCGCCCGTCTCCCTTCGTGTGAACCCGGACGTGGACCCGAGAACCCACCCGTACATCTCAACAGGGCTTTCGAAGAACAAGTTCGGCATCCACATCGACCAGGCGATGCGGGACTACGAGTGGGCGGCGAAGCGCAGGCATATCGAGGTCATCGGGGTGGACTGCCACATCGGCTCCCAGCTAACGGAAATCTCCCCCTTCCTGGACGCTGCCGGCAGGGTCCGGGCGATGGTCGACCGTCTGATGCGCAAGGGGCTCGATATCCGGTATGTCGATATCGGGGGGGGACTCGGAATCACTTACGAGGACGAGATTCCGCCGGACCCGCAGCAATATGCGGACGCCATCGTGGGCGCATTCCGGGGCCTTCCGGTCACGGTCATTCTCGAGCCGGGACGGGTGCTCGTGGGGAACGCGGGGGTGCTGCTCACACGCATGCTCTACACCAAGCCCTCCCAGGAGGGGAAAGGGAAGGGGAAGCAGTTTTTCATCGTCGATGCGGCGATGAACGATCTCGCACGGCCGTCGCTCTACGGCTCCTTCCACAGGCTCGTCCCCGTGGCGGTTCGTAGGAGGAAAAAGGTGATGGCGGACGTGGTTGGGCCTGTCTGCGAATCGGGGGATTTCCTCGCAAAGGACCGGGAACTTCCCGCCTTACGCGCAGGAGAGCTCATGGCGGTAATGAGCGCAGGCGCCTACGGTTTTTCGATGTCCTCGACGTACAACTCGCGCCCTCGCGCCGCGGAGGTGATGGTGAGCGGAACGCGGTTCGAGGTGGTGAGGCAGAGAGAGACGATACGGGACCTGACACGGGGGGAACGGACCGCGTCGTTCCTCACACGCCGACGAAGGTAGGCAAAGGCGCCCCGAGACCGGACGGGATCCCCGGTGATGATGGAACAGGAGAAATCAATCTGCTACCATAGCGGGACATTTTCCGGAACGGAGCAGACGTGAAGAAGGGAATCCCCTTTTCCAAGTTGAACGGCAGCGGCAACGATTTCCTGCTGGTCGACAACCGTAACGACGTCATGAAGGGAGTCGACCTCCCCCGTTTCGCCGAAAAGGTGTGCGACCGGTCGCGGTCGATCGGGGCCGACGGAATGATCTTCATCCACCGATCCCGCAGGGCCGATTTCCGGTGGCGCTTCTTCAATGCGGACGGTACCACGGCGGAAATGTGCGGGAACGGGGCCCGCTGCGCCGCACGGTACGCATCCGAACGGCGGATCGCGGGCCGCTCGATGGCGTTCGAGACGCTGGCGGGTATCATCTGCGCCGAGGTTTCCGGCCCCCGGGTAAAGCTCCGGATAACCACCCCCCGCGGACTCGCCACGGACAGGACGCTTACGCTTCGCGGGAGAAAACTCCGGTACTCCTACCTCGACACGGGCGTTCCGCACGTCGTGCTGTTCGTTCCGGGGATCGAAAAGAGGGACATCATCGCGGTGGGGCGGGGGATACGCAACCACCGCGCCTTTGCGCCGAGGGGGACCAACGTGAATTTCGCGCAGGTACGAAACGGCATAGTATGGGTCCGTACCTATGAGCGCGGGGTGGAGGGGGAAACGCTCGCATGCGGAACCGGGGCGGTGGCCTGCGGCATTCTCTCGGCCGTTCACGGCTTCGTCCGTCCTCCGGTGACCGTCCGTACGAGGGGGGGGGAGGATCTGGTCATCCACTTCGACCCGGCCAAGAAAGGGTTCGGCAAGGTCTATCTGGAGGGCGACACCTCGTGGTCCTGCGACGGGGTGATCACCGAGGAAGCCTACCGTTATTAAGGGGGGAGGAGACGATGTTTCACGGGGCCATTGTCGCGACAGTCACGCCGTTCCGGAACGGGAATCTGGACAAAAACGCGTTGAAGAAACTCGTGACATTCCAGATTGACAGCGGCACGGACGGGATCGTTCCCTGCGGCACCACGGGGGAGTCGGCCACGCTGTCCTTCGAAGAGCACGAACGCGTCATCGACATCGTGCTCGAATCCGCGGACGGCCGTGTTCCCGTGATCGCCGGAACCGGGTCCAATAATACGAAGGAGGCCGTCGCCCTGACCCGCTACGCGAAAAAGGCGGGGGTCAGCGGGGCGCTTGTCATCACGCCGTACTACAACAAGCCGACCCAGGACGGTCTCCTCCGGCACTTCCGTGCCGTGGCGGAGGCGGCCGACATCCCGATCATCCTCTACAACGTCCCGGGAAGGACCGGCGTGAATATGGCCCCCCAGACCGTGGCCCGGCTGGCCGAGATCCCGAACATCGTGGGGGTGAAGGAGGCATCGGGCAACCTGACCCAGGTGTGCGACATCATCCGGATGACCCCCAAGAAGTTCTGCGTCCTCTCCGGTGATGATGCCCTGTTCTTCCCGATGATGGCGCTGGGCGCGAAAGGGGTGATCTCCGTTGCGTCCAACGTCGCCCCCCGGCTGATGGCGGAGCTGTACGACACATACGTCATCGGTGAGATCTCCCGGGCGAGGGACATCCATTACCACCTGTGGCCGCTCTTCCATGCGCTATTCCTCGAGACCAATCCCATTCCCGCCAAGACGGCCCTTGCCATGATGAAAAAGATCCGCGAGGAATTCCGCCTTCCTCTCTCCCCGATGGCGGATGCAAACCGGAAAGTGCTCGCCAGGACGCTTTCCGACATGAAGCTTATCTGACGATTCCGGGAGAGGAAGACGTGGCGAAGGTAGTCGTATGCGGGGCGATGGGAAGGATGGGGCGGGCGATCCTCGACGTGCTCCGGGAGCGACCGCAGGGGCTGGTGCTCGGAGGTGCGGTGGAAATGCCGGGTCACCCGCAGCTGGGGCGGGACGCCTTCGAGGCCGCCGGGGCGGGAACGGCGGGGGTTGTCGTCACGAGCGATTTTTCCTCGGCGATCGCCCGGGCGGACGTGGCGATCGACTTCACCCATGCGGAGTCGTCCGCCAGGCACGCTGCAGAAGCCGCCGTCGCCGGGAAACCGATCGTGATCGGGAGCACCGGCCTGACGCGTGAGCAGACTGCGGAGATACGGGAATCGGCGAAAGGGATCGCCTGCGTTTTATCCCCGAACATGAGCGTGGGGGTGAACCTGATGTTCCGGATGGCTGCAGACGTGGCCCGGGTACTCGGCGACGACTTCGACGTGGAGATCGTCGAGACGCACCACCGGTTCAAGAAAGATTCGCCCTCGGGGACGGCAGTGAAGCTCGCCGACGTGGTGGCCGGCGCGCTCGGCCGGGAGATGAAGGAGGCGGGAGTCTACGGCCGCCACGGAATGGTCGGGGAACGGCCCCGGAAGGAGATCGGGGTGTTTGCGGTACGGGCGGGCGACGTGGTGGGCGAACATACCCTCGTGTTCGGCGGCATCGGGGAGAGGCTCGAGATCACCCACCGGGCTCACAGCCGGGACACGTTTGCCCGGGGAGCCGTGCGGGCCGCTTCCTGGGTCATCGGAAAGCCGGCCGGGGTCTACGACATGAACGCGGTGCTGGGGGTGTGATGTCTTGAAGATCGCGCGGTTCGATTTCCGGGGCAATGTCGCGTACGGCCTCGTCGATCCGGAAAGGGGGGAGATCCGGGAGCTTGACGGATCGCCGTTCGAGGGTATCCGGGATACCGGTTCCGTGCGGCCGCTTGCCGATGTCCGCCTCCTCGCTCCCGTAGTCCCCTCCAAGATCGTCGCCATCGGGTTTATCTACAAGGGCCATGCGCGGGAGATGGGGATGGCGATTCCCGAGGAGCCACTCATCTTCCTCAAGGCACCCTCCGCGCTCAATGACCCGGGCGGCGACGTGGTGTACCCTCGCGCCTCCCAACGGGTGGACTACGAGGCGGAGCTGGCCGTCGTCATCGGGAAGAGGGCGAAGGACGTGGCGGCAGGGGATGCGCGGTCGGTGATCCTGGGGTACACCTGCATCAACGACGTGACCGCACGAGACCTCCAGGCGAAGGACGTGCAGTTCGCGCGAGCGAAGGGGTTCGACACCTTCGCTCCACTTGGCCCCTGGATCGAAACGGATCTTGACCCTTCCGCCCTGCAGGTCCGCTGTCTCGTGAACGGCCAGGTGAAGCAGGAGTTCAACACCCGGGAGATGGAAATATCGGTGTTCGCGCTGGTGGAGCATATATCGCACGTCATGACCCTGTATCCCGGCGACATCATTGCGACCGGAACCCCTCCGGGGGTCGGCCCTGTGCAGGTCGGAGACGTCATGACCATCGAGATCGAAGGGATCGGATCCCTGACCAACCGGGTCGTAGCCCAATAGCCTACCCTCCACGAGGAGAAAATGAAGAGATGAGCCGATTTCCGCTTTCCACACGGATAAAGGCCCTTCCTCCGTACCTGTTTGCCGAATTGGACCGGAAAAAGGAGGAGGTCCGTGCCCGCGGCGTGGATATCATCGACCTCGGGGTCGGGGATCCCGACCGGCCGACGCCGAAACACATCGTGGGCCGGATGAAAAGAGAGACGGCTGTTCCGGCCAACCACCAGTATCCGTCCTATGAAGGGCTCCTTTCGTTCCGGTCGGCTGCGGCGAACTGGTACAGGAAGCGATTCGGCGTGTCGCTCGACCCCTCCTCCGAGGTGGTGACACTCATCGGATCGAAAGAGGGGATCGCCCACTTCCCGCTTGCCTTCGTGAACCCCGGCGACGGGGTCCTGGTGCCGGATCCCGGCTATCCGGTCTATCACATCGCCACGATGTTCGCAGGCGGAAGGTCGCACTTCATGCCGCTACTGCGCGAAAACGGATTCCTGCCCGACCTTGACAGGATCCCGCGTCCCGTCCTTGCCAAGGCGAAGATCCTGTTTCTCAACTATCCGAACAACCCGACGTCGGCCGTGGCCGACCGGAAATTCTACCGAAAGGTACTGGGGTTCGCCGAGGAGCACGACCTGATCGTTGCGCACGACGTGGCGTACACGGAGATCTACTTTGACGCGAAGAAACCGATGAGCATTCTCGAGTTCCCGGGGGCGAAGAAGCGGTGCATCGAGTTTCACTCCCTTTCCAAGACCTACAACATGACGGGTTGGCGGATCGGTTTCGCCGTGGGAAACCCGGAGCTGGTGGCGGGCATCGGAAAGGTCAAGACCAACGTGGACAGCGGGGTGTTCCAGGCGGTACAAGGTGCCGGGATCGAGGCGCTCACGAGCGGCGACGAGATCACCGACGCCATCCGGCGCACCTATCGGGAACGCCGGGATATCCTGGTCCCCGGGCTTCGGGCGCTAGGCCTGGACCCGGTCGAACCCCGGGCCACCTTTTACGTATGGATTCCCGTTCCGAAGGGGTATACATCGGCATCCTTCTGCTCCCACCTGCTGGAAGAGGCCGGCATCGTCACCACTCCGGGGAACGGATTCGGAAAAAGCGGGGAGGGGTACATCCGCATCGCCCTGACGAAGGAGAAGGGGCGGATCCGGGAAGCTCTCTCCCGGATGCAGAAGGTGGGATTCTAGCGCACTATGGCTTTCTTGCGCAGGAGGGGAGGGGTCGGCGTGCCGGGAGAAGTCATCCTGCTTCTCGGGAGCAACACCGGCCGTCGGGTCAAGCAGCTTCGGGATGCGATCAGGGTGCTGGCCGGGGAAGTGGAGATCGGGAAAGTGTCCCGGATCTACGCGGGCGAGCCGAGCGGCAGGGCAAACCAGCCGTGGTATCTGAACGTCGCGGTGCGAGGGGAGACCGATATGGCTCCCGACGCCCTGCTTCATTTCGTCAAGGGGATCGAGGCGAAAGCGGGCCGAAAGTCGGGGGCACGCTGGGGACCGCGAGAGCTCGACATCGACATCATTCTGATGGGGAACCGCGTGGTTCGCGAGCCGCACCTTGCGATTCCGCACCCGATGATGTCCGCGCGGCGGTTTTGCCTTTCCCCCGTGGCAGAAATTGCCCCGGATGTTTTCGTGCCCCCGGGGAGGAAGACAGCGAGGGACCTTCTCGGCGAATGCCGGGACCCGCTCGAGGTGACACCGGTATGAAGCGGCATGCGACATGGAAGGTGGCGTCTGCGGGAGTATTGCTGCTCCTGTTCCTTACCGCAGGCGGCTGTCGAAAGAAGGAGCCTTCCCGGAGTGTGGAGGGGGATGCGATCAGCCTGAGCGCCCTGAACGAAATCGAGAACTACAAGGAGATTCTCCGGAAGGACCCGAACAACCTCCAGGCCCTGATCGGCATCGGAAACCTCTATTTCGACACCCGGCAGGATCAGCTGGCCATAGAACATTACCGGCGGGCCCTTACCCTCGACCCCCGGAACGTGAACGTCAGGACGGACATGGCTGTCTGCTACCGGAGGAAAGGGGACCCCGACAAGGCGATCGAGGAACTAAAGAAGGTTATCTCGATCGACCCCCGGCATTCGCAGTCCCGCTACAATTTGGGGGTCATCCTGATCCACGACAAGAAGGATATCGAGGGGGGTGTCCAGGCGTGGGAGGCGCTCTTGGAAAACATCCCGGATTACCCCTACCGGGAATCCCTGAAGGCGGAGATTACGAAGATGCGGGTCATGATCGATTCCATGAAGCCCAAACCGAAGTGAAAGGGATTTTATTTTAGGGAGCACTTTGTAGTAAAACGAAAAATACCATCCGTTCCGGTACATTCCTCCGCCAATGGGCCCGATGGGCATTGAAAATGGAAGAAAAGCATATTTTATATTGACAGTTCCGGGGACGTGGAATATATGTAACAATGTTTTGTTATTGCGATGTTAACCCCGCATAGGGAGGAGATATGGTAAGGCGCGACAAGTCGAATTACATCATCCAGTCCGTCTCGCATGCCCTTGATGTTCTTGAAGAGTTTCACGGGGATATGGACGAACTGGGCGTCACCGAGTTAAGCAGGAAGCTTAAACTTCATAAAAATAATGTTTTCCGTATCCTCGCGACGTTGCAGTCGAGGAACTACATCGAGCAGAACAAGGCGAACGAGAACTACCGTCTCGGGATACGATGCCTCGAGCTGGGACAGACCTTCATTCACCAGAGGGGAATGCTGAAGCAGGCCAAACCGGTTCTTCAGGAACTCGCCGCGACGACGGGGGAGACGAGCTACGTGTCGATCCTGCGGGGGAACCAGGTCGTGTACCTGGATTCGGTTGAGCCGGCGACCACGGTCCGGGTCGTTTCCCGTCTCGGTCTTCACATGCCGACGCATGCCACCGCCGCCGGGAAAGTGATGGTGGCGTTCGAATCCGAGGAAGACCTTCGCAAACGTCTCGATCCGGAACTCCACAGCTATACCCAAAACACCATCAAGACCGCCGAGGACCTCTTGCGCAACCTCAGCACCGTTCGGGAAAAAGGGTATGCCACCGATCTCGAGGAGTTCGAGGAAGGGCTGCGTTGCATCGCTTCCCCGATCCGCGACTACACCCGAAAGGTGATCGGCGCCCTGAGCGTCTCCGGTCCGGCGAACCGCGTCACGGACGACAGGATCGAAACGCTGATAAGCGTCGAAGTGATCCGGCTGGCGAAGGAACTCTCCACCCTCCTCGGGTATCGGGAGTAGAAAGGCAGGCGCTTCCGTTTCCCCCTTACGGACCCGATCGTTCCCGGAATGGCTTGACACCCCCAAGTGACAAATGGTACTCCTTCTGATGAATGATGATTCATTCAAGGGAGGAAGCAATGGCAAGGCGGGCAGACCGGGGAGGGGCAAAAGCAAAGCGGGAACGCATACTGCGGGCGGCGATTAAGATCTTCTCCCAGAAGGGGTTTTTCAATTCCAAGGTATCCGACATCGCCCGGTCGGCAGGGATTGCCGACGGGACGATCTATCTGTATTTCAAGAACAAGGACGACCTTCTCATATCCTTGTTCGAGGAAAAGATGGCGGAGGTCGTGGCCGATGTCCGGGAGCGCGTTGCTTCGGGAGAGGGGGCGCTCTCCCGCCTGAAGATCTTCATCGAGAACCACATGAGTCTGCTCGTCCGGGAAGCAGGCCTCATCGAGGTTCTCCAGGTGGAACTTCGGCAAAGCAACAAGTTCATGAAAGAATACGTTCCCGTGAAATTTCTCGAATATCTCGATGTGATCAGCGAGATACTCGATCAGGGGATACGGGAAGGGACGTTCCGGCAGGAGTTGAACGTGGCGGTGGCCCGCAGGGCGGTGTTCGGAGCCCTCGACGAGATAGCACTGGCCTACGTGCTGTCCCGGAAACGGAAATACGACCCGGCTGACGCGGCGTCCGAAATCTACCGTATCTTCGCGGAAGGGTTTTGCAGGGGAGCCCGGAGCAGGGAGGGCAGGACATGATCGGCTTCGATCTGACACAGGAGCAGACCGCACTTCAGGATATGGCGAGAAAATTCGCTGCCAATGAGATTCGCCCTCGGGCGGTCGAATACGACCATGCGGGGACGTTTCCCGAGGATATCTTCGAGAAGGCGTTCGGGCTAGGTCTGATGAGCGGGTACATCCCGGAAGAGTTCGGCGGCCTCGGGCTGAAGGCGCTGGACACATGCATCATCGAAGAGGAGCTGGCGTGGGGGTGTTCCGGGATCGCCACCTCGATGACCTGCAACGGCCTTGCGCTGACGCCGATTCTTGTCGCGGGGACGGAAGACCAGAAAAAGAGGTTTGTCGCCCCTTTCGCGGCGAAACTCCAGTATGCCTCCTTCTGTCTGACCGAGCCCGGGTCCGGCTCCGACGCGGGAGGGATCGCGACGACCGCCAAAAGGGAGGGGGACAGTTACACCATCAACGGCCGAAAGTGCTTCATAACGAACGGCAGCTACGCGGTGCAATACACGGTGTTTGCCTCCACGGACCGCTCCAAAGGACACAAGGGGTTGTCGGCCTTCGTCGTACCGAGATCGCTTCCCGGCGTTTCCGTGGGCAAGAAAGAAGACAAGATGGGGCAACGTGCCTCCGACACCGCAGACGTGCTCTTCGAGGACGTGAAGGTCCCGGCCGAAAATCGCCTGGGGAAGGAGGGCGAAGGGTTTAAGATCGCCATGATCACGCTGGACTACGCCCGGCCCACGGTGGCGGCCATGAGCGTGGGCGTTGCCCGTGCGGCGTTCGAACTGGCGATGCAGTATTCGAAGGAGCGCGTCCAGTTCGGCGTTCCGATCGCCATGAACCAGGCGATCCACTTCCTGCTGGCCGACATGGCGATGGACATCGAGGCGGCCCGGCTCCTCACCTACAAGGGGGCCTGGCTTCTCGACGCGGGGAAGCGCAACACCAAGGAATCCTCCTTCGCGAAGGCGTTTGCCGCAGACCTTGCGATGCGAGTCACCACCGACGCTGTGCAGATCTACGGCGGGTATGGCTACATGAGGGACTATCCCGTGGAGAAGCTGATGCGCGACGCCAAGCTCCTCCAGATTTACGAGGGGACGAGCCAGATCCAGCGCATGGTGATCGCCAAGGAGATCATGATGCGGTAGAAGGGGCCGATCCCGCCGTCAGGAGTCGCGGCGGGCGAGAGCGAGGAGCCCGTCCGCAGATGCGTGCAGTTCCTCCCTCCACGACAAACCCCCGAGAAACCCCTCCGGGATTCCCGTTGCCCCCACGTAGCCGCCGGCCATGCTGCCCACCATCGCGCCGTTCGCTTCGGCCTCGTTGCCGAAATTCACTGCGGAGAAGACTGCGGTGCTGAAATCCTCGGGGTTGCGGAGGAAACAGGCCCAAGCGAAAGGAATCCCCTCCGGAACGGATGCGCCGTTTCCGAGAGCTTCCTGGACATCCGCCATCTCGGCGCGGCGAAGGAGAAGGGCCGTGAGTTCGGTGCCAAGCTTCCTCCAGAGCGCGGGGGCGGTCCTTCCGCTTTTTCCCCGGGAGGAACGGTCGACTTCGATGCCGGTTACGACGTGGGAGAGCCCACGCGCGAATCCCAGCACATCGAGATCGCCAGCGGGAGTGTGCAACAGGCGCGCGATGGCGACGGTCTGTACGATTGCCCCTGCGATCGCCGCCGCGTGGGGGTGAGTGATGCTCGCTTCGATCCCGGCCTCCAGCTTCAGGCGACGAAAATTCCCCGCGCGCAGAAGGGCGAGCGGGGTGAGGCGCGCCGCGGGGGCCGTTTCCGGAACGGTCGCTCCCGCTTCGAACCAGGGGAACCCCCGGTCGGACAGATTGCGGACGAACTCCGCATGGTGTCTCGTTCCGGGCAGGCACCGGGATTTTGAGTAGACGGAAGCGATCCCCTCGGGGTCGAGTTTCCGAGCTTTTAGGAGGGCGCGGGACAGAAGAAGACAGGCGGGCGGGGAGTCGCTTTGCCCCGGTCCTCCCCAGCCATCCGGTGTCGATTCCCCGTCGATTTTTCCGTACAGTTCCCGGATGTCCCGTGGGGAAAGCCCCTGTGACGCCCTGCCCAGGATCTCTCCGATTGCCGCGCCGAGAAGGGCTCCCCGGAACCGGTCCCGGTAGTCGATCCCCTCGACAAACCCGAACGTCAGCGTTTCTCCCTTCGACATATACGAGGGGATTTTCGCTTTCCGGACGAGAAACTGATAGATCGCCTCCGGTTCTTTTTCGAACAGGAGCGGCTGGTCGGCTTCCCTTTTCGCCATGCGCGCGACTTTACGCTCGGCCTGGAGGGCAAGCGTGCGTGCCATCATCCAGAAATCCTCGTTCCCCTTGAGGGGAATTTTCGGTAGGGATTGCAGCAGACTCGCAGGGATCTCTTCCGGGGAATCGGTCAACAGGTCGATATGCGCCCCGGCGGGCATGCCGGGCTCGTCAGCTCCGACACCGGCAGCGATGGTCTGTCTCTCCGTCATGGAGGACTCCTCTCGTTTCCCCGTCTCGGGGAACCTGGTGGATCGCCCCGGGGCATATGTTTCGCTTCCCGGAAATCCCCCGAAATGGAGCTCCATCATTTTGTGGATCTGAGGAGGGGAGAATCGCATCGTTTGCAGGATCTCCAGGAGGGTTTCCGCCCTGGGTATCCTGCCTCCGTAGACAACCTGCCGGAGCAACTCGTAACTATACCGGAAATCCTCCCTGTCTTCGACGAATTTCTTGAGGGAAGAATATCCGAGGTTCTCGATCCGTTTCCGCAATATTTTCGATAGAAAATTCGGGGTAAGTTCATCCATTTGTTCGTTGCCTCCGCGGGGAGGAATCCCTACGGATCGGTATTCTACAACGAAAATTGTAAAATAACAAAAATTTATTTTTATATAAAAAAGAAAATTGTAACTTGGGTAATAAAGTTGTATTTCGGTGGATCATCTAGAGGGATTCGGCGACCAGTTCCGCGACGTCTTTTGCCTGGACCGAGTCATCAAGATTGTGGAACTTGATGGCGTCGTCGAACATGGTGAGGCAATACGGGCAGGAGGAGCCTGTCGCATTGGCCCCGGTGCGCATCAGCTGGTCGAAACGGATATGGTTGATCCTCTTCCCGGGGATCTCGAGCCACATGCCCCCTCCGCCGGCCCCGCAGCAAAACCCCCTCTCCCTGCTCTTCTCGGGTTCATTGACGGTGATCCCCGGAATGGACTGAAGTGTTTCCCGCGGGGCGTCGTAGATGTCGTTGTGCCTGCCGAGATAGCAGGAATCGTGAAACGCCACCAGGCGGTTGATCGGTTTTGAAGGCGTGATTTTTCCTGCCTCGATGAGGTTCCGGAGCAGAACCGAGTGGTGAATCACCTCGACGTTGACCCCGAACTGCGGATACTCGTTGCGGAAGGTATTGAAGCAGTGCGGGCACTGGGTGATGACCTTCTTGACGTGGTAGGATGCGAATACCTCCTTCACCATCTCCACCATCCCCAACTGGAAGAGACCTTCCTCCCCGAGACGGCGGGCGGACTCGCCGCAGCACATCTCCTCGAGACCCAGCGTGGCGTAGTCAACGCCTGCCCGATTGAGCAACGAGATGATCGTGCGCGTAACCTTCTGGTTACGGGGGTCGTACGCTCCGGCGCATCCCACCCAGTACAGGTACTCGAACTCCTTCTTGTCCGACGCGAAGGGGACGGAAAACCCACGAGCCCACTGGGTCCTGTCGTCCTGGGGCAATCCCCACGGGTTCCCGGTGTCTCCCATTTTCCGCAGTGCGGTGCGGGCGGAGTCGGGGATCTTCGCATCCGCGACGTACCCGCGGCGGACGTCGACGATCATGTCGATGTGTTCGATCAGGACCGGGCACGCCTCCATGCACGCACGGCATGTCGTGCACGCCCAGATCTCGTCAGGGAAGAGAACCTCGGAAGTAAAGGCCGGGACAACGGGTTTCCCGGTTTTCTTGTCGATGGATGCCGCAGAGGGTACAAGACGAAAGAACTGGTCCCGGCTCATCTGGTCTTTTGTCTTCAGGACCACGTCCCGGGGGGACAGCGGCATCTCGGCGGCGAACGCGGGGCATTCGTCCTGGCATCTGCCGCACTTGGTGCAGGCGTCCGAGGAGAGGAGCTGTTTCCATGAGAAGTCCTCCACGTTGACGGCTCCGGGCCTCTCTTCCTCCTCGATGTTCGGGACCGGCTGCAACGCTCCCTTGGGGCGCGACGAACGCAAAAAGATGTTCACGACGCCCGCTCCCAGATGGAACATCTTGGAGAAGGGGATTGTCGCGAGGAAACCGAAGGCGAGAAGGAGGTGCGTCCACCAGAGCCCCCGGTGGAGCGAAAGCAGGCTTCCGAGCGAAGCACCCGCGAAGAGGGGGGATACCGCGTTGCTCACGAAGGACACGGGGGCCGCCGCGGGGTGCGTCGCTGCGATGCGGACTGCCTCTACCAGAAACCCCGTTACACCGATCGCCCCGATCAGCAGCAGCTGCAGCAGGTCGTCACCGTCCCTGGTAAGACCTTTCGGCCGGAAGAGATACCTCCGCACCAGGGCGACGAAAATCCCGGCGAGGAGCAGCAGGCCGAACGTGTCGACAAAGAGCTTGAAGCCGAGGTAGAAATTGCCGTCCAGGACAGGGATGCCGAAGTCATACTCCACCGCGACGAGACAGGTGGCAAGAAACAGGACGATGAACGCGGAATAGACGGCGAGGTGCATCAGCCCGCCGATCCTCCTTTCGAGCACCTTCTGTTGCCCGAAGCCGATCTTCAGGGCGTCCCCCGCCCGTTCCCACAGGTTGTCCAGCCGGTCCTCCCGTTCCTCCCTTCCCCGTCGGTATGCCCCGACCCGCTCGGAGAGCCCCCAGGCGAAGATGAGGATCACCATGCCGAGCAGGGAATACATGACGACAGCCGCCAGAGGAGGCAGATTCCACATGATTTCCCGCCCGACGGTTTTCAAGAGGAGGCTCCTGATCAAGGGTTCGGCGGATAGTTCTATCAGAAGGGCGCGGTTTCCGTAAAGTTAAATCTTCCCCCTTTACAGGAAGCATTTCTCGCTATACTGGAGAGCATTCCAGCAGGGAGGATTCGGGCATGGCGGTCAAGTGGACAGAGGACCTGTCCGTGGGAGTGAGTGTCATCGACGACCAGCACAAGGAATTGTTCGCGACGGCCAATGCGCTCCTGGAGGGCGTCGGAAGGGGCGAGGGGCTCGGCGAGGTGACGAAAGCGGTCGCCTTTCTCGAGGAGTACGTGGAGAACCACTTCCGGATGGAAGAGATGTACATGAAGCGGTTCAGCTATACAGGCTACCCCGAGCACAAGATCGCGCACACGACCTTCATCGGTGATTTCTACGACATGCGGCAGGAACTCGATAACAACGGAGTGACTCCCGAATTGACGATCCGTCTCGCGGAAAAGCTCGGCGATTGGCTCGTAAACCACATTGGCCGAATGGACAGGGCACTCGGGGCGTTCCTGAGAGAGCGTAGATAAAGCGCCCCCGGCGGGAGCTCACGGCCTGTGTGGTAAACTGAACCGATGAACGGCAAGGCGATTTCCGCTCTCCGTGAGGTGTTCGGGGAGCGGCTCGATACGTCACGGGAACAGTGTGTCTGCTACTCCTACGACGCCACGGGGAAGATGTTTCTCCCGGAGGCGGTCGCCTTTCCGATGAGCGCGGAAGAAGTCCGCCGTACCATCCTCCTGGCAAACGAACACCGGTTCCCGGTAATTCCCCGGGGCGCCGGCTCCGGGTTTTCCGGGGGATCGGTGCCCGTGCAGGGGGGGGTTGTCCTGTCGATGGAGCGGATGGACCGCATCCTGCTGGTCGACGCGGAGAATCTCATCGCGGTCGTGGAGCCGGGTGTGGTGACGGAAACCCTGAAGGAGGAGGCGAAAAAACGGGGACTGTTCTACCCCCCCGACCCCGCGTCCCTCAAGTTTTGCACGATCGGTGGAAACATCGCCGAGTGCTCGGGGGGGATGTGCGCGGTCAAGTACGGGGTAACGAGGGATTACGTTCTGGGGCTCGAGGCGGTCCTTGGCACGGGTGAATTGATCCGGACGGGTGTCATCACCGTGAAAGGAGTCGTCGGATACGACCTGACGAGGCTGCTCGTCGGCTCCGAAGGGACGCTGGGGGTCGTAACGAAAGCGGTCCTCAAGCTCATTCCGTTCCCGGAGACGGCCGCGACGATTCTCGCCTTCTTCCGCAGCAACCACGACGGGTCGAGTGCGGTGACCGGGATTATGGGGGAGCGCATCACCCCCTGTGCGCTGGAGCTGATGGACCGCACAGCAATCGACTGCGTCCGGGAGAATGTCGGTCTTTCCGTCCCGGAGGGGACCGGATGCGCCCTTCTGGTCGAGGTGGACGGGTCGAAGGAGTCCGTGTCCCTGGAAGCGGAGAGGGTGGAGCAGGTTTGCCGGCGGTACGGGGCGGTCGAGGTCGGCCGGGCGGAGGACGCGCAGGGGCGGGAACGGCTGTGGACGCTTCGCAGGTCGATCTCCCCGGCTCTGCGAAAGGTTAACCCGGTGAAGATCAACGAGGACATCGTCGTCCCCCGCAGCCGCCTGCCCGAGATGATGGCGTTCCTCGCGGACCTGGCGTCCCGGAGGCGCCTCAAGATCGTGAACTTCGGGCACGCGGGGGATGGGAACATTCACGTGAATTTTATGATATCCGGAACGGACGAGGAGGAACGATTGCGGGCGGACGAGGCGGTCGCCGAGGTTTTCCGGAAGACCGTGGCGCTCGGCGGGACGATCTCGGGGGAGCACGGCATCGGGATATCGAAGGCCCCCTTTCTCGAAATCGAAGTCGGCCCCCTGGGCGTTTCCGTGATGAAGCGGCTGAAAGGGTGCTTCGACCCCAACGGGATTCTGAACCCGGGGAAGATCTTCGCGGAAGAGAGGATTGCGCAGCGGTGAAACGCGAAGATTTCGAATTGCTCACGGCCGCCTGCGCGAAATGCGGTACCTGCAGGACGGTTTGTACCCTCTACCCGGAGCGCAAATCCGAGATTTCGGTGGCCCGGGGGAAAATCACCCTCGTGGAGGCCGCCGCCTCCGGCCTCGACGCGAACCCGGAGGCGATACAGGAGGCCCTGTCCGACTGTCTGCTCTGCGGCAGGTGCGAGCGGGGCTGCCCGAACCAGGTGTCGGTAGAGGAGATCATCATGAAGGGGCGGGCCGCCCTGGCGGAGGAGTTGGGCATCCCGGCATGGAAACAGGTGGTCTTCGGGAAGGTGATGCCGTCTTCCGCCGCCAGGGGCGCGGCGCGCAAGGCGGGGGCGGCCGCCCAGAAGCTTCTCCTTCGCAAGGTGCCAACGGGAAGCGGGCTGCACTACCGGTTCCCGGAGAGGTTCGGGTTCGAGGGGCGTACCGTCCCGGGGCTGCCGGGAACAAGTTTCCGGGAATCCCTGGATCCCGGCGAGGCGGTTCGCGGGGAGGTGACCCTCTTCGTCGGGTGCGTGTTCGACCATGTCTTCCCGGGGGTGGGACGGGCTGCCTACGAGACGCTTCTCCACTCGGGGAAAAGGATTTCCGTATTCCGCGGCGAGGCGTGCTGCGGTCTCCCCGCCCTGGTGTCGGGGGATCGGCCGTCGGCTTTGCGGTGCATCGAGGAAAACGTGAGGCGGCTCTCCGACGCTTCGCCCGAGCGGATCGTGTTCCCGTGCGGCTCCTGCCTTCTCATGTTTCGGCGAAACATCCTCTCCCTGTTGACCAGTGAGCATCCCCTCTACGCAGAGGCCGTCCGGGTGGCGGACCGGTGCGAGGATTACGCCGGCTTCCTCCTCGCATCGGGCGTGGCCTCCCGTCTTCCCGACCCTCCGGGAGGGGAGAAAACCGGGCAGGTCGGGTACCACGATCCGTGCCATCTCTCGGGGACCCTCGGCAAGGACGGGGAGGCACGGGAGGTGCTTCGCGCGGCTGTCGGGGATTCCTTTTCCGAAATGAAGGGCGCGGATCTTTGCTGCGGGTACGGAGGGACGTTCAACATCCGTGATTACCCGACTTCCTCGAAGATCGGACAAAACAAGGTTTCCGTCGCGGCGAAAGGGGGTACGACCGTGATCGCCACCGCCTGTTCCGGCTGCATCCTCCAGATGCGCGACATGGCCGCCCGCACCGACCCTTCCCTTCGGGTCGTGCACATTGCGGAGCTTGTTTATAAAGCATTTTCCGGTCGTTGACATCCCGTCGAGCGGGATGATATGAAACACCATTACCGCTTCGCACATTGTCTTGAGGAGGGGAGAAGGCATGTCTCTTCAGGAGAAGTTCGACGAACTGCGGAAGAAAAGAGCCCTGGCGCTGGATGGGGGCGGGAAGAAACGGATCGAGACCCAGCACGCCCAGGGAAAGCTCACGGCGCGGGAACGGATCGAACTTCTCCTGGACCCGAATTCGTTCGTGGAGCTCGACCGGTTCGTCCAGCACCGGTGTGCCGATTTCGAGATGGAGAAATTCCTGGGGGACGGGATCGTCACCGGGTACGGGCAGGTAAATGGCCGCCTCATCTATATATTCGCGCAGGATTTCACCGTATTCGGCGGATCGCTCTCCGAAACATACGCGGAGAAGGTGTGCAAGATCATGGACCACGCGGCTCGCAACGGCGCCCCGCTCATCGGCCTTAACGATTCCGGAGGGGCGCGGATCCAGGAAGGGGTCCAGAGCCTGGCGGGCTACGCCTACATCTTCCTGCGCAACACGATCTACTCGGGGGTGATTCCCCAGATTTCCGCCATCATGGGGCCGTGCGCGGGCGGGGCGGTCTATTCCCCCGCAATCACCGATTTCATCCTGATGGTGAAGAATACTTCCTACATGTTCGTGACCGGGCCGGACGTGATCAAGACGGTAACGCACGAGGAGGTCACCAAGGAGGACCTGGGCGGGGCGATGTCGCACAACGAGCGCAGCGGAGTGGCGCACTTCGCCGCCGAGGACGAGAAGGAGTGCCTGTTCCTGATCCGCGAACTCCTCTCCTTCCTGCCACAGAACAACATGGAGGACCCCCCCGTAATCGCCACCAAGGATCCCCCGGACCGGATGGACGAGAGCCTCAACCGGATCGTCCCGGACATCCCGACCAAACCGTACGACATCCGGGATGTCATCAGGAAAGTTGTCGACGACGACTACTTTTTCGAGATTCAGGAGCACTACGCGAAAAACATCGTCATCGGGTTCGCCCGGATGAACGGACGCCCCGTCGGGATCACGGCCAACCAGCCCTCGATCCTCGCCGGCTGCCTAGATATCAACTCCTCGATCAAGGGGGCGAGATTCGTCCGGTTCTGTGACGCCTTCAACATTCCGCTGCTGACCTTCGTCGACGTTCCCGGGTTCCTTCCGGGGAGCGGGCAGGAATACGGGGGGATCATCAAGCACGGGGCGAAGCTCCTGTACGCCTTCGCCGAGGCGACCGTGCCCAAGGTGACCGTCATCACCCGGAAAGCGTACGGCGGCGCCTACGACGTCATGGCGTCCAAGCACATCCGCGCGGACGTGAACCTCGCCTACCCGACTGCGGAGATCGCCGTGATGGGTCCGGACGGGGCGGTAAACATCATCTTCCGGAAGGAACTCGTCAAGTCGGACAACCAGGAGAAGACCAAGGCGGAGCTCGTCGCCGACTACCGCGACCGCTTCGCTTCCCCTTACAAGGCGGCCGAACTCGGATACATCGACGAGGTCATCATGCCGGAGGAGACCCGGCCCAAGGTCATCAAGGCCCTCGAGATGCTCAAGAACAAGCGGGACACGAACCCGCCGCGCAAGCACGGCAACATTCCCCTGTAAAGGAGGTCGGCCTTGTTCCGGAAAATCCTGATTGCCAACAGGGGAGAGATCGCCGTCCGCGTGGAGAGGGCCTGCCGGGAGATGGGGATCCGGACGGTGGCCGTCTATTCCGAGGTCGATCGACACGCGCTGCACGTCCGGTACGCGGACGAGGCATACCTGATCGGTCCTCCCCCCGCCGGCGAATCGTACCTCGTCATCGACAAGGTCATCGATGTGGCGAAACGGAGCAGCGCCGAGGCGATCCACCCCGGCTACGGGTTCCTTGCCGAGAACCCGGTTTTCGCCGAGCGCTGCGAGAAGGAGGGGATCAAGCTGATCGGCCCCTCGGCCCACGCGATGCGTACGATGGGATCGAAGACTCTGGCCCGGAAAACCGTGCGGGCGGCGGGTGTCCCGGTGGTCCCCGGCACGGTGGAGCCGATCGTCACCGAGGAGGAGGTGTTCCGGGTGGCAGGGGACATCGGATTCCCGATCATGCTGAAGGCCATCGCGGGCGGCGGCGGGAAGGGGATGCGCCTGGTGAGGGGGGAGGAGGACCTGCGGTCCTCGCTGCGGATGGCGAAGTCGGAAGCGAAATCCGCCTTCAGCGACGACTCGGTCTACATCGAGAAGTACATCGAGAACCCCCGGCACGTCGAGATCCAGATCCTGGGCGACCGGCACGGAAACTACGTTCACCTGGGCGAGCGGGAGTGCTCGATCCAGCGGCGGCACCAGAAGGTGCTCGAGGAGTCCCCGTCGGTGGTCATTACCCCCCAGGTGCGCGCGGCGATGGGAAAGGTCGCGATCGACGCCGGGCGGGCGGCGGACTACGAGGGTGTCGGGACGGTCGAGTTCCTCGTGGACAAGGACGTCAATTTCTACTTCCTCGAAATGAATACGCGGCTCCAGGTCGAGCACCCGGTCACGGAGATGGTTACGGGGGTCGACATCGTGAAGGAGCAGATCCGGATCGCCGCGGGCGAGCGACTCTCTCTCCGCCAGGAGGATGTGAAGCAGTCCGGTCATGCGATCGAGTGTCGCGTCTATGCGGAGGATCCCGACCAGAACTTCATGCCGTGCCCCGGCCTCATCACCTCGCTGCGGACGCCGGGCGGTCCCGGGGTCCGGGACGACTCGGGGGTCTTCGAGGGGTTCGAGATCCCCATCTACTACGATCCGATCATTTCCAAGCTGGTCGTCTGGGGAAAAGACCGGCAGGAAGCGGTCGTCCGGATGAAGCGGGCACTCGGCGAATACATCGTGACGGGAGTCAAGACGACGATTCCGTTCCACATCCGGGTGATGAACAACCAGCACTTTCTCGAGGGGACCTTCGACACCAACTTCATCGACAAGGTGTTTTCTCAGGAGGAGAAGGAGCGTGAACTCCCCCACTTCCATGTCGCCGTGATCGCCGCTGCCATTCAGCTCTTCGTGGACGAGAGGAAACAGGCGGTCGCCCGGCGGCCCGTTGAGGCGGGGGAACCGGCATCGTTATGGAAATATGCCAGCCGACCCGGATTGCCGAAATTCCGGTAGGAGCCGAACATGAACTATATCGCCACGATCGGGGGCAGGGAGATCAAGGTTACGGTGGAGGAGGTCGGGGTCGCCCGGTACCTGGTGACGAGCGATGGGAAGGAACATCTGGTCGACGCTCACCAGGTGCAGGACAGCGTCTGGTCTGTCCTGTACGGAATGGGCTCCTTCGAGGTGGACGTCCAGGGAAGGGACGAGGAGTACGAGGTGCTGATCGACGGGGACTGCTACAAGTTCTCCCTGATGAACGAGCAGCGCAGGGCGCTCATCCGGGCGGGAGGGAAGGGCGCGGCAGGGAAGGCGCTGGTCACCTCGCCGATGCCGGGGAAGGTGGTGAGGCTGCTGGTCGCCGAGGGAGAGGAGGTGCAGAGCGACCAGGGCGTGATCGTCGTCGAGGCGATGAAGATGGAGAACGAGTTGAAGTCCGCCATCACGGGAAAGGTCAAGGAGATCTTCGTGAAGGAAGGCGAGGTCGTCGAGTCGGGGGCGAAGCTCCTTCTGGTGGAATAGGGGGACGGGATGCCGGCACGAAAGGTAAAGGCAGCGGGAAAGTCCCGCGTCAAGGCGGCCAGGGAGCGATGGGAGAGGCACATACTTGCTCCGGCGACGGCGAAGGCGCCCGAGCGGCGGAAGCGGTTTCTAACCACCTCCGGGGAACCGGTCGAACTTCTCTACACGCCGCAGGACCTCGAGGGGATCGACTACCTTCGGGATGCGGGGTTCCCGGGGGAGTACCCCTTTACCCGTGGCGTGCAGCCGACGATGTACCGGGGGCGTCTCTGGACGATGCGGCAGTACGCGGGCTTCGGCGACGCCCGGGAGTCGAACCGGCGATACCGCTACCTGCTCGACCAGGGGCAGACAGGGCTCTCGGTGGCGTTCGATCTCCCCACCCAGATGGGGTACGACTCGGACAATCCGGTCGCGGCGGGCGAGGTGGGGAAGGTTGGCGTGGCGATCGACTCGCTCGAAGACATGGAAGTCCTGTTCGACCAGATCCCCCTCCGGAAGGTGTCGACCTCGATGACGATCAACTCCACAGCGTCGATCCTGCTCGCCATGTACATCGCTGTGGGGCAGAAGCAGGGGGTATCCCCGGAATCGCTCAACGGCACGATACAGAACGACATCCTCAAGGAATACATCGCGAGGGGGACCTACATCTACCCGCCGGTGCCGTCCATGCGGGTCATCACGGACATATTCGCCTTCTGCAAGGAGCACGTGCCGAAGTGGAACACGATCAGCATTTCGGGGTACCACATTCGGGAGGCGGGCTCCACGGCGGCGCAGGAGATCGCGTTCACGCTGGCCAACGGGATCGCTTACGTGCAGGCCGCGATCGATGCGGGGATGACGGTGGACTCGTTCGCCGCGCGCCTTGCCTTCTTCTTCAACGCGCACAACAACTTCCTCGAGGAGGTGGCCAAGTTCCGGGCGGCCCGCCGCCTCTGGGCGAAGATCATGCGGCACCGGTTCCGCGCGAAGGACCCGAGGTCTTGGATGCTCCGGTTCCACACGCAGACCGCCGGGTCGTCGCTCACGGCCCAGCAGCCGGACAATAATGTCGTCCGGGTGACGGTACAGGCGCTCGCGGCCGTCCTCGGCGGGACGCAGTCCCTGCACACCAACTCCCGGGACGAGGCGCTCTCGCTTCCGACCGAGGATTCCGTGCGCATCGCCCTTCGCACGCAGCAGATCCTGGCCCACGAAAGCGGTGTCGGGGATTCGGTAGACCCGCTCGGCGGCTCCTACTGCGTGGAGGCGATGACTTCGGGTCTCGAGCGGCAGGCGGAGGAGTACATAGGGAAGATCGACCGCATGGGCGGAATGGTCAACGCGATCGACCGCGGGTACGTCCAGAAGGAGATCCAGGATGCCGCTTTCCGGTACCAGCAGGAGATCGAGCGGAAGGACCGGATCATCGTCGGGATGAACGAGTTCACGATCCGGGAACCGAAGCCGGAGAATCTGCTCACGGTCAACCCGAAGATTGAAAAGGGACAGCGGAAGCGTCTCGCGGACCTGCGCAGGAAGCGGGATGGCCGCGTTGTCCGGGAAAGGCTCTCCGGCCTGGGGAGGGCATGCCGCGGCAAGGAAAACATCATGCCGTTCATTCTGGAGGCTGTTACGGCCTACGCCACGCTCGGGGAGATCTCGGACGTGCTGCGGGAGGTTTTCGGCACGTACCGGGGGAAAATCACGGTCTGATTCTCCTTCCCGCTTCGGAAGGGGGCAAGCCACGGGAGCCGGGGGCTTGCTCGGCGCATCCAACGGTTGATACCCGCAGTCAACATCCGGTGCGAGGAGGGGAAAGATGGCCGGGATCCGGTGGGAGAGGGAATTCGGAGTGGCGTTGGAAAAGGCGAAACAGAGCGGCAAACCGGTATTCCAGGATTTCTGGTTCGAGGATTGAATCGGCTGCGCCCAGATGAATACGGGTCCGTATTCAGACGAGAAGGTGCAACGGTTCATCGAGGAACGTTTCCTCCCGGTAAGGAGCGAATGCTCCTGGGACAAGCCCACTCCGCTGATGGAGAAGTACGGGATCAAGTGGACTCCGACCTTTCTCGTCCACGATATCGAGGGAAAGGAGCATCACCGGTTTGTGGGCTTCGTCCCCACGGACGATCTCTTCGCCCAGCTCGGTCTGGGGATCGGCAAGATCTTCTATGACTCGGACAAAATGGACGACGCGATCCGCCAGTTCCAGACGGTGATCGAGCGCCACCCCGGTGCGGGGGCAACGCCAGAAGCGATCTTTTTAAAAGGGGTTGCCGAATACAAGCACACCCAGGACGCGAAGGCTCTTCGCCGGGTGTACGAGGCCCTTTCGGCGGGTTATCCGCAGTCCGAGTGGGCCCGAAGGGCACAGCCGTATTCCGCGATTCCTCTTTAGAGCCGGCTGTCTCGCTCGAACCCGGTATTTCCCGTTCCGGGCGAGACCGGGGGTTTGAAAGTCGCGGGATATGCCGTCAATCGCCACGTTCGTTTCCCGTGCTCCCGATTTTATGCAACCGGTAGCCCGGGAGCATTCTCCACCGGTTGCCGATCGGGGAGAAATTCTCAACGGATGAAAAAAAATGGTTTACTGATAGAATTACATGTGGTAGATCTCGCAAGAGGGTGTTTTCGGCGGGGAATGGAACAGGAAAAATATTGGTGAGTTGATCCAATGTTGATGTGGCGGGTTCCGCCGGGGGGAAACCACCCGGTGCGAGTCTGTGTATTGAAGTCGGGGAGGGAAAATATTTTCCTGGCAGGGAGGGGACCTGCCGCCATAAATGGGAAATTTATTTCCTATCAAAGGTTCAGTTGTGAACCTGTTTTCACAGGGTGATTTCTTAGTTGTAATTAAAACAATAGGATAAGCCCCCTCGGGCTTATCTTTTCGGACCGGCGGGGGGTGGCACGATATTTGTTTGTTTTTCTTGTGGTTTGATCAGCGGAGGGTAACAAAAGTAAGGATGTTCGCTGGACAAAGAGGAGGGAGGAAAATGCTAAACAGTGTGATCATGATGTTCCGGGATGAAGAGGGGCAGGGTCTGGTCGAATACGCGCTGATCATCGTGCTGGTTTCCATCGCCCTGATCGCCGGTCTTGTTTTACTCAAGGGGAGTATTTACAATGTATTCAACAGTATAGGGACTGTTTTGACCAGCGGAGCAGGAGGGTCGTAGGAAGTAAACAACACGGGAGGTTAGCCAGCAGGTCCCGGGGGAGGCGGTTCGGTTTGAAGCGTATGATTAGAACCCGCAAGGGGCAGGGGTTGGTCGAATACGCAATGATCATCGTTCTCATTTCGATGGCAGTCATTGGTGCAGTTGCGGCTTTCAAAGACGGCCTGACACAAAGCTTCGCGTACTCCACCAGCCAGATCAGCTCAACCCTCTCATCCTCATCCGGCAGTTAGCGAAAGCGAAAGATCCCTTTCCGGTCAAGATTCCTGAGGTGGGCTTTCCGAGGGAAGACATGGTAGAATCAGTCACCCCGGAGGGTCCGTTTTTTTTGTCGGGCAGATTCCTTTGGGACAGGAGGGGGCAGCGGCGGAGATGAATCCGACCGGAAAGACGAAACGTGGACAAGCCCTCGTCGAATTCGCACTCTTGGTCCCGATCATGCTCCTCCTGGTGCTCGGGATCGCGGAGTTCGGAAGAGCGTGGATGACGGAAAATATCCTGACCGGTGCTGCGCGGGAAGCGGTCCGGGCCGCAGCCGTCGAGACGCAGGCCAACGCCTATAACAGTGCAAAAACGATCGCCGACGCAGTCCTCGCTTCGGCGGGTATTCCGCTTGTCATGGTCCCTAGTGATTTCGATGATTCCGTCAATTCGCCGGTACCGGAGGTTTCGGTAAGCATTACCTATAACTATTCTATCGTCGTAACAGGGTTCATCCCCGGCTTGCCTGCCTCCTTTCCCCTCACGGGGACGGCTACGATGCGCCGGGAAAGGTACTAGCACCGGGAGGCAGATCCACTTGACAGGAGACCCGATCGAATGAACCGGACGCGAATCGTCATTGTCTTACTGACGGCAACCTTCCTTGCCTTGCTCGCCAGTATCGGTACGTACCGGTTTCTCTCGGAGAAAAGCCGCATGGCCGAGGAATCCAGGCTTCAGACCGTGGGTGTCGTTGTCGCCGCGGAGGATATCCCCTTCGGATCGACGATCCGGCCGGACCAGGTTTCTCTCTCCGCATGGCCGAAGGATCGGTACCCGAAAGACGTCCTGACCGACGTAAAGGCCGCGTCCGGCAGGGTCGCACGGCGCGAATTCATGCGCGGCGAGCCCATCGTCGAATCGAAGCTGCTCACCACCGCAGCGAACGTCGGAATGCTTTCCTTGAGGATCCCTCGGGGGATGCGGGCTTTCACGGTGCGGGTGAACGAAGTCGTCGGGGTAGGGGGATTCCTACTGCCCGACTCCCGGGTGGATGTCGTGTTGACGACCGAGTCCCCGGGCGGAGAAAGAGGGAGGATGTCCAAGATCATTCTCGAGGACATTCGTGTTCTCGCAGCCGGCCAGAAGATCGATCAGAAAAGCGGCGATCCGGTCGCGGTCGGCACAGTCACGCTTGCCGTTACCCCGGAGGATGCCGAAAAACTTGCACTGGCAAGTGCCGACGGAAGTATCCATCTCGTCCTCCGGAATTTCGCGGATTCCGACAAGGTGAAAACCGTCGGGATCCGCATGGGTCGGCTCCTCTCGCCGGAACGAAGCGCCCCGGGACCTTCCCGGACAAGGAAAGTCGTGAAGCGTGCCACTCCGACTGCGCCTCCCGCCCCGGCAAGAAAATACACCGTGGAAGTGATCAAGGGAAACAACAGGTCGGAACAAACGTTCCAGTAGGTATCGCGGACCGATTTCACTATTTGGGGGTGGGCAGTGGTAGGAAGATCGAGGAAGGCCTTCATCCTTTCCGTCGTTTGCCTAGGGATCCTTGTAGCCGCGCGCGCGGGGGGTGAGCTGCAAGGGACGGCGCCGCCGCCCTCCCCGGAACGCTCGATACACGTATACGCCAACCAGTCGGTCCTTCTCGACAGCCCTGTCTCCATCAAGCGGGTTTCCGTTGCAAAGCCCGAGACTGCCGACGTGATCGTCATCTCCCCGGTGCAGCTGCTCATCGTCGGGAAGAGCGCCGGCACGACGACGCTGGTCTACTGGAGCGGCGAAGAGGTTCCCACGGTCATCGAGGTCGTCGTCGACCTGAATCTGGATAAGGTTCGAGCCGATCTGACCAACATCGCTCCCGATGAAACCTTTGAGGTGACGGCATCCGGGGATTCCATGATCCTGACGGGAACGGTAAGCACCAAGAGGGTAGAGGGTCGTCTGATGGAAGCCGCCAAGGTGTATTCCAAGAACGTCGTCGACCTGCTCAAGGTGGTGAAACTGGAGCAAGTGCTCCTGCAGATCCGCGTTGCGGAGATCAACCGGACCCAGGCGAAGGAGCTGGGTATGACCCTGCAGTTGCAGGGGTTAATCGACGGCAACACGTACAGAGGATTCCTGAATCCGCCGGGCTCTTTCAACTCTTTTTCCGGCTCCATCCAGGATCCTAATGGCGCGGACGCCACTTTCTCCGATCTGACGAACATCTTTGTTGCAAAATCGACCGGTGTCACCCGGTTCGCGGGATTGATCAGGGTTCTCGAGGACAAGGGGGCACTGAAGGTCCTTTCCGAGCCGAATCTCGTTGTGGCCTCCGGGGATGAAGGGAATTTCCTCGTGGGGGGGGAATTCCCGGTCGTCATCGCAAGCGCGGCCGGCTCGGGAGCGGCCGCCTCCGTGGAGTACAAGGAGTACGGCATCAGCCTGAAATTCAAGCCCCTGATTGTTCCCAACGGGGATATCTACATGAAAATCTCACAGGAAGTAAGCGAACTGGACTTCGCCAATGGTGTCGCCATTTCCGGGTTCCAGCTCCCGGGGCTGAAGACCAGGAAGGCCGAATCGGGGCTGCAGCTGGGCGACGGGCAAACGTTCGTCCTGGCAGGCCTCCTCGAGAACAAGATCACCCGAAAGATCTCAAAGATCCCGATTCTCGGGGACATCCCGTTTCTCGGGGTGCTATTCCGCAATGCGCGGTACAGCAATGAGGAGGTCGAACTGATGGTGATGGTCACCCCCAAGATCGTGCGTCCCCTCAACAAGGAGGAGATCCCCGCACTCCCCACGGAACTGATGAGAGAGAAAGAAACCAGTCCGAATCTGGTGGAGTAAACGAGACTCATGAACGCGGGAAGGAAACCCTCCGTGGGGGGGCGGGAGAGGGGGCAGATGATCGTGATCTTCGCGATCGTCCTCCCGGTCCTGCTCGGGTTTGCCGCCCTCGGCATCGATGTGGGGTACATGTACAGCGTGCGCAGCGACCTCCAGCGGAGCGCCGATGCCGGAGCGCTTGCCGGAGCATTCGCTTTCAACGACGGCGGCTGGGTGTCAGGTCCCGTCCCGGCACTTCTCCAGGCGAAAGCCGAGAATCGTGCGACGTTTTTCGCCACGCGGGATCCCGTGGGGCCTGCGCCGCTGACCAGCGGGGCAATTACATTCGCGTACCCCCCGGGGGTGGTGAACCAGATCCAGGTCACCGCCCGGTATAACGCGAACCTCTTTTTCGCGGGGATCATCGGGAGTCCGACGGTGATGCTCTCCGCCACTGCCGTTGCGGAGGCGATACCGGTGGATCAGCATGTTGAATGCCTGACGCCGCTTGCGTTCCCCTATCCGTATACGGATTCGAATGGCAATGGGGGTTGGAATCCGGGCGAACCGATTGTCCCACCTACCTCGATTCCCCAAGGGTTGCACGTAACATTCCGGGTTGCGAACACACCTGAGCCGTCCGAGGGGTATCCCGGGGGAACTCCTGGCTATGTTCATGATTGGGCAGGAGAAATATTTCCGATAAGGATGTGCGGCGATTCCTTGGGCGGGGAATCGGACCTGAGACGAAGAATTCGTACTCCCTGTTATGACGGGTGCAACGCGATCAGCTTTGGCATCCCGCTCAGTCTGAAGGAAAATCCCACGTATGTCCCGGCCATCGATGAGATACGGGACGAACTCATCAACAACGATCCGTCTGCCTCGTGGGATTCTGCTTCGGATCTGCCGGTCAGCACGGACGCAAGATATTCCGGGGACAACTGGATGTTTTCTCCCCGGGTCGTGCGCGTGATGCTATACAACCCGCAAAACGCGCGGGCGACTGGCACGATCAGAGTTACGGGGTTCGCGGGATTCTGGATCGAGAGTGTCTCAGGTTCCCCTTCCTGGCCAAATAATGCGAACGTGAGGGGTTATTTCATCCCCGACAGCGCCGTCGGGGGTACCAGCAGTTCGCCGATCCTGATCGAACCATCCCTGAAAATCACAAGGCTGGTACAATAGCGAGATGATAGACCGAATAAGTTGCCTGATAATCGAGTCGGACCAGGAAGCGGTCCGCCAGATCGACAACCTGGCCCGCATGATCGGCAACATCGAGATCCGCTGGAAAACCACCTCACTCCAGACCGGCATCGAAATCCTCCGGAAGCACCATCCGGAAATGGCCATTATCGGCCTGGGCGGGAATCCCACGTCCGCGATCGAGTCGATTTCCTCCATGGCACGGGATTTCCCCGGACTGTACCTTATGGGGCTCTCGGATACCGCGGACGCCGGTCTCATCCTGCAGGTGATGCGGGCGGGGGCGAACGATTTCCTCCACAAACCGGTGAAGGAGATCGACCTGCGCGCGGCCGCCGAAAAGATATTCAAGCTCAAGGCGGCCAAGCAAGAGACGACCGGCGGAGGGGGCAGGATCATCTCGGTCTTCAGCAACAAGGGAGGAAACGGGGTTACGACGATCGCGGCGAACCTGTCGGCCGCGATGTCCCGATACCATGGCAAGAAAACCGTGGTGGTGGACCTCGTGCTCTCCCAGGGCGATCTTTCGATGTTTTTCAACGTGTCCCCTTCCTATTCCATCCTGGACCTGGCGAAAAACGCCACGAAGGCCGATTACGACTTCCTGCATACCCTTCTCGTCAAGCATTCCAGCGGAGTCTACATACTGGCCGAACCGCCGATGATCGAGGATGCAGAGGAGATCACCCCCGCCAGCGTAAGGGAAGTGCTCTCCACCTTGCGATCGATGTTCGACGTCATCATCGTGGACACCCCGCATCAGTTCGACGACCGAACGTTGATGGCGCTCGATATGTCGGACCAGATCCTCCTGGTGACGCTGCTCAACATCCCGTCTCTCAAGAACACGTTGAAATGCCTTGAGCTTTTCGGCCGCATCGGCCTGCGGGACGATCGCGTACGCCTCCTGATAAGCAGGTACCTGCCAAGCGACGAGATCCCGAGGGAAAAAATCGAGGGGATTTTGAAACTGCCGGTATCCTTTACCATTCCGAACGACTACCCCGTTGTGATCTCCTCGGTGAACCGGGGCAAATTGTTGCATGAGATCGCACCGGACAAGGAGGTCACGCGAAGCTTCCGGCGCATGGCGGACATTCTGCTCGGGCCCGTATCCGCACAGAAACCGGTATCCGAGGAAAGAAAACGCGGTTTTTTCGGAAGGCTCTTTCCCGGCGAAAGGAGTAGCAAGTGACGATAGGCGAATGGCGGGCCGGCAAAAAGGGGGGGCAAGCAACGACAACCCTTTTTGGTGACCCTACCCTCAGGAGAAGCAATGCCGCCGCGGGGATGCGGGCATATCAGGAACTGAAAAGTACGATCCACCGCAAGCTCATAGACCGACTCGATCTCTCCACCGTTGCCGAGATTCCTCCCGAACAGCTATCGGGGATCATCAAGACGGTCATCGAGTCCCTGATAACCGCCGAGGGGATTCCGCTGACACGCGCGGAACGGGAAAGGCTGGTGTTGGAGATCCAGCACGAAACACTCGGCTTCGGGCCCCTCGAGCCCCTGCTGCAGGACCCGGAGATCTCCGACATCATGGTCAACGGGCCGAACCAGGTCTACGTCGAAAAACACGGCAAAATCCAAAAGCTCGATGTCGCGTTCAAGGACGACGACCACCTGATGACGATCATCGAGCGGATCGTCTCCAAAGTCGGCCGTCGCGTCGACGAATCGTCGCCGCTCGTAGACGCCCGGCTTCCGGACGGCTCCCGCGTAAACGTCATCATTCCGCCCCTTTCGCTGGACGGACCGGTAATCTCCATCCGGCGCTTCGGGATCGACCCCCTGAAAATGGGAAGCCTCCTCGCCAACAAATCCCTGACCGATGAGATGGCCGTCGCGTTCGACGCGATGGTGAAGGCGCGACTGAACATCCTGGTATCGGGAGGCACCGGTTCCGGCAAAACGACCCTGCTTAACAACCTTTCGGGATATATTCCCAACACCGAACGGATCGTCACCATCGAAGATTCGGCGGAGTTGATCCTCCAGCAGGATCATGTGGTGCGGCTCGAGACCCGCCCCCCGAACATCGAGGGAAAGGGATTGGTCACCCAGCGGGACCTCCTCCGCAACGCCCTCCGGATGCGACCCGACCGCATCATCGTCGGGGAGGTACGGGGCGGCGAGGCGCTGGACATGCTCCAGGCGATGAACACCGGACACGACGGATCGATATCCACGGTGCACGCCAATTCCCCGCGGGACGCGCTTGCCCGGCTCGAGACGATGGTGCTGCTCGCGGGATTCGATATTCCCACGAAAGCGATCCGGGAGCAGCTTGCTTCCGCTATCGATGTCATCATCCATGTCGCACGGTTGAGCGACGGGAAACGCAAGGTCATGATGGTATCCGAGGTTACCGGGATGGAAGGCGACATCGTGGTGATGCAGGACGTCTTCCTCTTTGAAAAACAGGGAGTCGACAACGACGGAAACGTAATCGGGAGATTTCGGCCTTCCGGCATACGGCCGAAATTCCTCGACAGGGTCCACGTTGCGGGGATTCCCCTTCCGTACGAGACCTTCTCGATCCGGAAGTAGGGACGGGAGAAGAAAGGTGATCCTGACTTCGCTGATTGTCTTCCTGCTGGTCCTGGTTGTCGTGATCGGCGGGTATTTCATTCTGGAATACGGATACGAGCAGAAAGAAGTCGAGAGACGGTTTTCCCGCCTGGAAAAGGGGGAGCATCTTGCGGATGCTCTTCCCGCAATCCTGAAAACCCAGATTATGAGCGATGTACCCCTCCTCAACCACGTTCTTTCGAAGCTGAATTTTGCCGTCCGATTCGACAAGCGCCTGCAGCAGGCCGGTATCGCCTTGAAGGTGGGAACGTTTGTCCTTCTCTCCATCACCCTGTTCGCCTTCGGGACCGTGGTTTGTCTCCTGCTGAACTGGCCCCTGGTGCTTGCCCTGGGATTCGGCCTCGTCCTGGGTCTCATTCCCAACACGGTCGTGAACTTCAGGCGTCACCTTCGGATTAAGAATTTCACGGTTCATTTTCCGGACGCCCTGGAGATGTTCGCCCGGTCACTCCGGGCGGGCCATTCCTTTTCCGGGGCCATCGAGCTTGTGGCAGAGGAGATGCCGGAACCCGTCGGCCCGGAGTTCCGGAAAGTCTTCGACGAACAGAACCTGGGGATCCCGCTTCGCCAGGCGCTCTTCGGGATGACGGAGCGTATCGACAGCCTGGACGTCAAGTTTCTCGTAACCGCCATCCTGATTCACCGGGATACCGGGGGAAATCTCGCGGAGATCATCGACAAGATCTCCTACGTCATCAGGGAGAGATTCCGGATCCAGGGGCAGCTTAAGACGTTCACTGCGCAGGCGCGACTGACCGGCTTCATCATTGCGCTGCTCCCCGTAATCGCTGCCCTGCTGATCGGGTTTCTGAATCCCCAGTACATGAGGCCGCTCTGGGAGGACCCCAGCGGCAGGGTAATGGTTTTTTCCGCGGTCATTCTCCAGGTCCTCGGGATATTGGTCATCCGGAAGATCATCAGGATCAAGATATGAACCGGAGGGGGAGATCTTGATTTCCTTCATCGTGCTAAGCGTATTTCTCGCCACGGTATTCGGGGTGGTGTCCGTTTTCCTGTGGCTGGAAGGAAGGAAGGAAGCCCTTCCCCGCCGGGTCGAGCATTTCGTCTCGGGGGGGGGGGCGAAACCCCAAGCGAGCGACTACGAGAGCGCAAAGGTGTGGGCGACGGGGTTCTGGAAGCGATTCATGGCAAAAGCCCCCGGGCGCGAGGAATTCCTCTCCTTGTTCACGGGGAAGGAGCTCTCCGGCGCGCGGTTGCTTCTGAGCCAGGCGGGTTACCGGAATTTGATGACGTATCGCCTCTACCTGTGGGTGAAGATGACATTGCCGGTCTTTTTCCTGGTCCTTGCGCTCCTGTTCGGGACATCGGTCGGGTTGCCCGCAAGCAAGAAATTCCTGCTGGGGATCCTGGGATTGATCGCGGGGTTCCTCTTTCCCGGCGTGTGGCTCCGGGGAAAAGTCCGGAAACGGCGTGAAGAGGTCGAGGACGCTCTCCCCGACGGGCTGGATCTGTTATCCGTCTGCGTCGACGCGGGGCTTGGCATCAATTCCGCGTTCGTGAGGTTGACGGATGAGTTCCAGCTGACGTGCAAGGCCCTGAGCGAGGAATTCGACATCGTCAACAGGGAAATGCTCGCGGGAAAACCAAGACCGGAGGCCCTGCGGGCGCTGGCGGACCGGACCGGCGTGGAGGATGTGAAGTCCTTCGTGGCGATGTTGATCCAGACCGAGAAACTGGGGACGAGCCTTTCCCAGTCGCTGCGCGTTCATGCGGACTCCCTGCGGATGAAACGTCGCCAGAGGGCGGAAGAAGCAGCGGCCAAGACCACCATCAAGCTGGTCTTTCCGCTGGTGCTGTTGCTGTTCCCGGCCCTTTTCATCATCCTCCTGGGCCCGGGGCTTCTTCAGGTGATTCATGTCCTTCTCCCCGCGGTGAAAGGATAAATACCGACAAGGAGGGTGAATTTGGGCGGGAATTTCATGGCTGCGATACCCTGGATGGTAGCCTTCTTCGTGGTTCTCGGCCTCTATCTCTACGTGAGGTCGAAAAGGGTCAACAGGAGATAGTCCGTAAACAGGCGGAAGATGAAAGCCCGGAATGTCAGCAGGGACACCTTGCTGGGTGACGCGATCCGGGAGGCGAACACGTTCCTTTCCCGAATCAGGGGATTGCTTCGTTCCGAACGTCTCGCTCCCGGAGAAGGGATGTGGATCTGCCCGTGCAACAGCATTCATTCCTTCGGGATGCGGTTCGAGTTCGACGCGCTGTTTCTCGACTCCGGAAAGAAGGTGGTGGGACTGTATCGTCGTTTCCGCAGAAATCGCATTTCCCGGGTTTTCCTTGCCGCCCGAGGGGTCCTCGAATTGCCGGAAGGTACGATCGAGATGACGGGGACCGAGGTCGGGGATGAAATCGAATTCCGGACGTGAAGCGCGTTTCCCATCGATAATCACAGGGTGTTTTTCCATCCTCGTCGTTTCCCTGTTTGCCTCTTTCTTGCCCTTCGGGACCGCTTCCGCCTCCTCCGTTCCATCGATTGCCGCAATGGCCCGCCTCCAGGCCTTCCCTCCGGAAGAACACGGCAAGATCCTCTCTCTTTTTGACGGATACGTATCTCTCGGGTTGCGGGAGGAAGCAGGGGGCTATCTGGAGCAGAAGGTCCACCTCGGGCAGATAACGCGCGAGGACGCCACTCCGCTGTTCGAGAAGATCGCCGTGGAGCAGAGCCGGTGGGACGAACCGTCCGGTCTTGTCTCGATCTGCGAAATGGCACTGCGGAGCGGTATTCGCACCCCATCGATCCTGTACGCGTACGGGACGGGGTTGCGTCTGGCAGGCCGCCTTTCCGATGCCCGGTCGATCCTCTCGCAAATTTCCGCGGGGAATCCCCTCCATCCGTTCGCTCTTTTTGCCATCGGCCAGATCGCGGCGGAGGAAGGAGATGCAAAAACGGCCCTGGATCACTTCGCCCGTGTCCGCCTCCTGGTCAAGGACCGCCCGCATCCGGGTGTCCTTGACCGACGGGTTGCCCTTTCCCAGGCGGAGATGTTCCTCGTCACCGGGCACCCGGCCGAAGCCGTTCCGCTCATGGAAGCCGCTCTCCGCCAGAGCAAGGCTCCTTTCCTGCAGATCGGACTGGCTGCGGCCAGGGGAGAGGCGATTTCGGAAGATTCGGCGCTTCACGCGGAGATGAAGGCCGGAATGCCCCCCAGGGAAGCGGTGCTGCTTTCCCTTCTGCTGGGGGGGCTTTCCCGGGAACGAGGCGATTACGATTCCGCCGTTGCCCACCTTAACCGGGCCGAGGAGGATCTCAAATCGGCCCTTTTGTCGGGAACACCTCCTGCATCGGCACGCCTGGAGCAAAACAAATCCCAGGAACTCATCGAACGACTGATCGCCGATCATTCGGCCCTTCGGCAGCAGCTTGCCGTCGCGGGCCGGCAGAACACGAAGGAAATCCGGGAAAGGATGGTGGACCTGCTGCTCGATATCCTGTTCATGGACCACGCGATATCGCGGTCCATCGGAGCGATGCCGCCAGCGCCTTCCCTCCCCCCGGTCCCTTCTCCGTCCTCCCGTCAGATAGAAGAGGTATTCCTGAAGATCGAACAGGTGATCCTTGGGGGAGATACCGTCGACGGTCTGGTGAATGAAATCGGGAAAAAAATCGATATTCTCCAGAACATCGGTCACCCCATGCGGCGTTATCGCCACCTGACGAAACTCGTAATGAGCCAGAAGGAGACCGTTCGGATAAAGGAAGCCATCCGGAAGCGAAGGGAAGCGGCGATTGCAGGGGTGACGACCGAAGACGATGGCGGCAGCTCCCAGTTTTTGAAGGACATCGGACGATTCCTGAAAGAGCTGGAATCGATTCTGGATATCGCATCCGATGCACGGGGGTTCATGCGCAACAATTTCGATCTCCTGAAGGAAGGTGTGGGAAGGGGAAAAACGGATTCCGGGGAACCGCCGGGGATGGTTGCGGATGTGCTCGCTTTCGATAACGAACGTTTCGCCTCCCTGCTTCCCTCGGTGCAGGCGCTGGAGAAAAGGGCCCGAATCGCCTCCTGGGAGAGGAAACGGCAGGAAATCCTGCTTCTGCGCCCCGTGGTTCTCCGCCAGCTTGCGGATACCTTCGTGGCCCAGGCGATTTCCCTGCGCGCCACGGTGCCTCCGGGGTGGTCATCGCGTGCCCGTGCCCTCCTGGATAAAAGTGTTTCCTACCTTTCCACGCAAGAAATCCCGCCGGGCGACAAGGCGGATATCGCCGCAAATATCGGTTCCTACCTCCTCCAGGGGAAAGGCGCCAGGGAACCGCACCCCGGCAGTCCGCCGGGTCAGGCGGACAGGGAAATCATCGCAAAGATCCTACCGTGGCTCGAAGACGGCGGCGCATCCGGAGGAGAACGCGAGAAGATGCTCTATGTCCGGGCTTCCCTGAAAATGGCGGTCGGGTCTTCCGACGCATTGCCCGCGGCGCGGAAATTTCTTGCGGAATTCCCCTCTTCCCCCCTGGCAGGCGACATTGCCGTCCGCCTGGGAAACGAGGCGATTCTCGCGGGCAAGCTGCCCGCGGCGGAGAATTTCTACAAGATCGCCGCCAGGATTGCCCGTCCCGCCTCGTCCTCCATCGCCCGATACATGCTCGGATGGTTTCGCTATCACAACGGGGATTCGGAAGGGGCGGTCGAGGAACTGGCATCTTCCCTGTCCGAGCCGTCCTTTCCCTGCCGGAAGCTTGAACCTTTCGAGAAATCCGTTCTGACGCTGGCTGCCCGCGCCTGGATGGACCTTCCCCCGGAACGCCTGGGTTCCTATCCCCCGGTCGAGGAGGGGGGATGCGGGGGGAAGCTCCTGCTGACTTCGCTGGGAGAGGCCGAGGAGAGGCGGGGAGAGACGTCCCGGGCGGCGGGGGTGTTCGACGTCCTGGCCGGCCGGTTCACGGGCGACGAAGCCGCGCTTACGTACGAGATGAAATCCGTGGAAGACCTCATTCGGGCAGGGAAGGAGGGTGAGGCGTATTCCCGTGCGTTGACGCTCAATGAGAAATACGGACCCGGTTCCGCGTGGGCAAATTCCCACTCCCCGGCCGCACGGAAGGCGGCGCACGAGAAATTGGCGGCGATGCTGAAGACCCTCTCGGAGAGGAAATTTGACGAAGGGGTCCTTTCCGGGAAACGGTCGACGATGGCGGAGGCCGCGTCGGGGATGGAGCAATATTTTTCGGTAAAAGGAGGACAATCCCCCGGATCCAAGGCGGAACTTCGTCTCAAGTATGCCATTGCCGCGCTCAAGTCGGGCGACAGGGAAACGGGAATCGGCTTGCTCGAAAGCCTGCTGGAGGAACAGACATCCGGCCCGGTCGGGGAGAAGGCGGCCATTCTTTACGCGGATACGATGATAGCGGGATATGAGAGGAAAGAGCAGACGGCCGCGGACGCCGAAAAGGCATCCCTTCTCCTTCTCGACAGGTTCCCTTCCGAGAAGACCGTTTCCCTGGCATACCGCGCCGCCGCCGACATGCTGGAAGCCGGAGAGTACGAGGGTGCGAAGCGAGTTGCCGGGAGAATCGAATCGGATAAATCCACTCCCGCGGCCCTCCTCCCCAAGGCAATGCTTGTCCAGGCGGAGAGCTACGTGTTCCTCGACGAACCGGCGAGTGCCCGCGGGAAAGCGGATCAGATCCTTGCCTTCGAAAAGGGGAAAGGGGTGGAGCCCGCGGTATGGGAGAAGGCAAGGGACCTCTTCCTGCTTTCCTCCCTCAAGGAGGTGGAAGCGAAAACGACCGCCCGGGACTACGTCGGGGCCGCGAGGATGCTGGAGGATCTGATCGCCCGGTTTCCCGGGGCGCCGGAAGCCCCCGCATATTCCCTCCGCGCCGTGCGATTGTACCGGGAAGGAGGCGACCTGGAAGGGATGGAAAGGATCGCCTCCCTCTTCCGCCTGCGCTATCCCCGAAAGGAAGAAAGCGTGGAGATCGCGGGCTCTCTCGGAGCGTACCTGGAGGAACGGAAGGAATTCCTGAAGGCAGCCGACGTATACGCCGAAGTCGCGGATCGATTTTCGAAGGATGCGGCAGCGGGCCGGTTTCTTTTCCACTCCGCACGCCTGGCACGGGACCACGGCGATTTGAAAAACGCCCGGATCCGCTTTTCCTCCTACCGGGACCGGTATCCGCAACCGCGATGGATGAACGCCTACGCTGCCCTCTCGGTAGGGCTCCTCGATTGGGGAAAGGGCAGCGTCAAGACCGCCCTCCGGGAGATGGAAGGGGGGCTTCGTCAGGTCGAGGCCGGCATGGAGGCAGATGCCCCGCGGGAGCTGTTCGAAGTGGAAGGGAAGGCGCAGATCGCCATCGGAGAGTACTGGGCGGACCAGTTCCGCAGCCTGAAGCTCACGGCGCCCCTGGAAAAGAATCTTGCCATTAAGGACAGGTTCTTCCGAAGATCGCTTCAGGCGTTTGCGAAGGCGGAGCAGAAGGCCCCGCTGGAGGTGGCATTGAACGCCTCCCAGCTGTCCGGCGATCTTCTGGTCGAATTCGGGCAAGCGATTCTTGCCTCCCAGCGGCCGAAAGGGATGAGCGAGGAAGAGCGCGCGAGGTATGAAGCCGCGTTGGCCGCCCGTGCCCGCCCGTTCTTTGAGCGCTCACTGGACTGGTATGTCGGGGCGATCGACCGGCTCGAGGCGGAACGGGGTCCGTCCGATCTCGCCCTTTCGATCCGCCAGAGGCTGGAAAAGGCGCAGAAACTGCTCGCGAAAATCCCGCAGGAACGGGGAGTGCAATGAGACGCAGGGTCGTTTGCCGGATCGTGATCGGGATCGTTACGGGGGCCCTTGCCGCCGGAATTTTCCCGCTTTCGGGAATGGCCCAGGGACCGGATGCGGAAACTCCGTCCTTGAGCATGGA
>Ga0307417_10000083_pt1 | contig 37387 bp, 37 predicted proteins | sample SalMarWE160210MG_2_FD_202514 | JGI IMG/M metagenome (GOLD analysis project Ga0307417, IMG submission 202514) | Salt marsh sediment microbial communities from the Plum Island Ecosystem LTER, Massachusetts, United States - WE1602-10 | ecosystem: Environmental > Aquatic > Marine > Intertidal zone... | reverse complement strand
CCATCTCCCGCGCTACTTCATAGAACGTAGTTGTCTTGCGCACGCCCAACATGCGGAAGGCGTCCTGAAAGAGAGTCTGCCCCTCCAGCGCACTGGACAACACCGCACGGGCAAACCGCTTGCCCGTGCGCGCCCCGAGCGTTCGATAGAAGTCACCGCCTCCAGTGACGCCACGACCCAGCGCACGCAGGCGCGCCAGCTCCTCGCTATAAAAGGACCACAACGCGCTCTCGTCGATTCCACCCGCATCAAAGAGCCGGCGCAGCGCGACGAGCGAGCTCACCTTGAACACGCGTGCAAGGCGTTGGATCTCCACCGCCACAGGCGCTTCGGCGCGATGCTCTTTACACACTGCGTCCAAGGGCGCCAGCAGCTCCGCGGCGACCGCATTGCACCAGCGCTCCACATGCTGCTGCGGCACACGTCCAGCTTCCACGTCCGACACGCCACTCTCGCCCACCCAAAGATGCACCAACTCGTGAGCCAGCGTGAACATCTGTGCGGCCTTGCTGTCGGCGGCATTGACGAACACCAACGGCGCCAAATCGTCAACGAGTGCAAAGCCGCGAAACTCCTCGACGTCGAGCTTACGATGGCTGTTGCTACCCACGATGGAGCTTGCCATCACCAGCACGCCGGCGTCCTCGGCCTTGGCGATGAGCTGCCGTAGCGCGTCCGTCCAGGTGGACAATTGCGCACGCGCGGCCACAGACAAGCCGAGGGTCTGTCGAACGGACTCGGCGACTCGAACAACGTCGTCCTTCAGCCGAACGCCGCCCACGAAGTCGAGCTTCGGCAATCTGTGCAGGCGCGCGTAATCACGGAACCAGTCTTGGCGCTGCTGGCAGAGATACAGGGTGTCCAGAAGGTCCGGACTCGGCCGCTCAATGTGACGATCAGCCATAGCGCGAAAGTCCGGGATGGGCAGTGCTTCCTGCGGCGGCTCAGGCAGGAACAGGTAGCCGATCGGCACGTGAACGGCGTGCGCGAAGCTCTCCAGTTGCCGCAGCGTTGGCTGACGCTCGCCGCCTTCCCACTCGGCCAGCTTAGGGAAGCGCGCCAGCAAGGTATCCGTGTCAAGCCCAGCGCGTTCGCGCGCCCAAGTGAGTAAGGACGGTTTGACGGGGATGCGGTTCATGCCGGCTCACCACCAATCATATTTGCATTGCGCCCGTCTTGAACCCTCCGCTGCCAAGCAAGCACCATCGCCCGATTTCCCTTTGCAGCCCCGGCAACGATTGTCGCAAGTGCTTCGGTTTCGTCGCGGTGCGTACCCACGTAGCCGGACCGGATCAGGCTGAGCATGTCGGCTTCGCGCAGGTAGGTACCGTCCAAGGCGTCATAGCTGACACGAACGCCATTCCTCGCCCCCTTGGTCGTTGGGTCGGCGAGGATCTGGCTGAGATGATCAAGTGATATGAGGAACGCTTGGTGCGAGTCATCCACGACCTTGCGCTTGACAAACTTGAAGAAAAACGGACTCTTGTTCAACCGATAGTCCCTAGGCGAACCGGCAAATTCGGGCAGTCGCATCCGCGAGATCTCCTGGTGCAATTGCCTATTCGGTCGGAATATCCAATCTCTCCCTCCGCACTCGCTCTTGACCTCTTCGAGCATCTTGTACTGGACCATCACGATGTTGCCACGTGTCTCGTTGATATAGATGAGGTCCACACCAAGCATGTGCTCGAGGGGTAGCTTGTTGGCGGTGTAGATGACCAGCCGCTCGCCAGCCCTTTCGAAGACCGCTCGGCCAGTGACGTCTGGTGCGATAGCGTCGAATCCCGGCAACCGAGATGCCTCGGCGTGTACGACGTTGTCTTCGTACAGGTGGGCACCGATTAGGCTAAGCCCGGACGAACTGCCGCGCTTCAAAGCGACTTGATTAGGTGTGTCCGTACCTCGCAGACCGAACGCGGCCATGGCCAATGAGATAGCATCTTCTTGAGCCCATTGCGCATGGTTCACACGCCGAAGTTGCGGGATTAACGAGAGCGCAGTGTCGAACGCCGAGCGATTGTCCGGATCTCGCGACAGCGATTGAGCAACGTGCGCGCTGAGCTTAGGCGAGAGTCTACGCAATTCCCCTTCAACGGGAATGCGCCCTTCGAAAAATCGCCTCATACGAGCATCCGTAATTCTCGTTTTGACTCCTTTCAGCGAGTCGGTTGTAATGCGGCGGAGCTTCTTGATCGTTAGACGGGAATCGAAAGTACTCACTGCGACCTTGCGAGTTGCCGTCGCCAGGTAGCACTTCGTGCCGTCATGCTCCTGAACTTCCAGCAGACAGATCGTTGGAAGCGTAACCTCTCGAAAGTTCGCGTGTGGCTCTACGAGAGTAAGGTGCTCAAATCCATTTCGCGACTCAGCCAGAGATTCAGAGGCTGCCTCATCGAAGCGAATCAGTATCATGGGTTTCATCTGGACCCAGTTCGCCATATTGTCCATCGGGCTCATACAGGCGACCACACCTTCTAGGCAACACCGATGCGCAGTTCGCCTGAGATGAGCTTTGGGAGGAGCGTGTTGCGCAGGGCGGCGAGGGTGCGGGATTCACGTTGAAGTGCCCTAAGCCGCGAGAACGACGGCGATATTGCTCGTAGAAGGGCTTCGTGGACTTCCTTGGAGGGCACAAGTACGGGAATCGCTGTGACGCTGTCCGAATTCACCGCGGTGGCTATCGACGACGTACTGCCGAGCGAATCGTAGTCAAATTTGCGCAGGTAGCAGTACAAATGAGCGGCAGCGAGGAACGCCCTCCCACGCGGCAAAAAATGCGCTATAGCCTCATTGGAGAGCATTTCCCCATCAGTGATCGCAACACGCCCGACTGTGAGCTTGAAGCTCAATACGACAGTGCCATCCGAGATCCGTCGCACTCGGAATCGATCGACTGCATCGGGCGTCAGGTACTCGGTGACCTCCGAAATGAACACCCCCGCTTGGCCTAGGTCCTTGCTGGACATCCAAGGGACGTCTTGTGGGTCCGTCGAAAACCAGTGGTGTTCCTTGCGTGGCGGAGTCTTTCCAATGGCGACGTCAAAAACGCTTCCGGCAAGAGCAACCTCCCGCCCCTCCGGAATCTCGCCGAGCTCGGAGTCGACGAGGCGGGCGGGGAAGAGGTCGACGATGTGCTTGGGGAGGACAGGGTCGCCTTCCGCTCCGACTCCTGCCTCCGCTCCAGGCCAGAGCAAGTCCGAAGCCACGTGAGAAGGCTTCCTTGGTTCCCCGCGGCGCGCGCCATCCTGGCGTGCTTGCCCCTCCATCTTGGCGCGGACGGGGTCGAAGTCCACGAACCACGACTTAAACAGCGCCCGCGCCATCGCCTCCAACGTCTCGCTCATCCGCCGGTTCAACTCGATCATGTCGTCCAGCGTGCCGAGAATGTCGGCGATGGCGCGTTTTTCACTAAGTGGCGGAACTGGAAGTTCGGCCTGTCGCAACGTAGTAAGCGGCGTCTGGATTTGTGGAACACCGACCTGCGAGACACGGCTGAACAGGTAATGTTGGCCTTCGGCAGACGTTAGCCAGTAGTACAGATATTCTGGGAGAAGTCTCTCCGGGTCGCACCGCACACGCATCATGCTGTTGCCCATGATGTAACGGGGATATTGTCGGTCTTTCGGCATCAACCCGATTTCGCCCAGCGGCCCCTTGTGTACGAGGAGCACATCCCCTGGGAAAGATTCGAACTTGGCAAGACGATCGGCGGTTTCGTCGTCTATGAAGGCAAAGTCGTCATCGTGGAAACGGCCACGATTAACGTTCACACCGCGAAGCACTGGAACTCCAGACTCCACATACTCATCCGCCACCAGGGCTTTGCCGAACGGTCCAATTTGCGTTGCATAGGCCTCGGGAGCCGCGCACTCGGCGATTGTCTTCCGGGGCCACTCACTCATCATGCCCAAGCTCCTTCAGGGCGACGGCGATGGTGGCATCGACCTTCGCGGCCCTCGCCGACAGGTGACCGCAGCGGCTGAGTCCCCAGTTGCTCACAGCGGCTCAGTCCCCTCATTGAGAGTATCCAGATACCGCGAGTAGGCGAACACTCGCTCGCGCTTGCGGCCGGTGATCTCGCGCACGATGCCCAGCCGCTCCAGCGCCTCGACCGATCGGGACACCGTGGGGTAGCTGGCGCCGGTGCGCTCGGCCAGTGCGCCGATGGTTGCGAGCGGGCGGCGGCGGAAAGCATCGAACACGCGCACGGCGTTGGCGGCGGCGCGCCCGAGGCTCTGCACCTGTACCCCGTCATCCCGGAACAGCGCGAGCAGGCGGTGCGCGGTGTCCACAGCCGACTGGGCCGTGCAGGCCACGCCATCGAGAAAGAAATCGATCCAGCCTTCCCAGTCGCCGTCCTGGCGCACGGTACCCATTAGGCGGTAGTACTCGTGGCGATGCTGCTTGAAATAGAGACTCAGGTACAGGAGTGGCTGGGCGAGCACCCGTTCGTGCGTCTCACGCAACAGCCGGTTACAGAGCGGAAACCCGCCGGCGAGCCTCGCCAGGGCGTGCTCCAGGGCAGCGACATAGTTGGAGACTTCGACCGCATCGTCGACGGGCATCCCCGGCGCCTCTTCCAGTTCGAACAGCAGCAGGTCGGACAGGGACGACTGGGTGCCCTCAATCTGGCTGGACAGCACCGCCTCGCGGCGCACATAGGCGTAGAGGAACAAGTCGGGGTCCGATAGCAGGGCGGTCACGCCATCCAACCGGCCGCAGGCGAGCAGTGCCCACTCAAGCAGGCGCACGCGCGCGCCCCCCAGATCCAGCGGTGGCTGCGGGGGCAGCGGCGAAGGGACGAAGGCGTGCACCGCCTCGCCAGCGGCAGCCGTGGTCTCATACCGTCTGGTGGGTCCGCGCTTCATCGGGACCACAGGTAGACAGGGATTTGCGTCCAGTAGCAGAGCTGGCCGGGTAGCGCAACCATGCAGTCCAAGAGATCCTTCTCGACGAGTTGCTTCCGGATCTCGCCCTCACCCGACTGGTTCGACGACATCGAGCCCTTGGCGAGCACAAAGCCGGCCACGCCCGCGGGCGCGAGGTGGTGCACGATGTGCTGTACCCAGGCGAAGTTGGCGTTGCCGGCCGGCGGTACGCCGTACTGCCAGCGCTTGTCGTCGCGCAACCGCTCGCCGCCCCGGTCGGAGACGTTGAACGGCGGGTCGGCGCCCTGGGCACGCTCGGATTCGAGCTTGGCGTGCTGCTCCTCGAACGAGTCGGAGATGTACTTGAGGAAGATGAGGCCGAGGACGACGTGCTTGTACTCGGCAGCATCCATGCTGCCCCACAGCACATCGGCCATCTGCCAGAGCTGGGCTTCGCACCCGACGGTTGCGGCGCTGGCTGCATTTTGTTTGGTCTTCTCGGGTGTCTTCCTGGGTCTCGTCAATTCAAGCTCCTTGGTGGGTTGGATTAGCGCAGCGTGGTCCAACGCTCTTGTGGCCACGCCCTATTCCTATGGTGTGTGTTTCAGCAGCCATGTATGCACGGACGTTCGCCTTGGCGGCGTAGGAAGCCGACCACCCGGCAGCACTCAGCAGCCGATCAATCGGCTCGCGGGTTTCCTGCTCCGTGACCACGGGCGCTCCATTTCCTTCTTTGCAAGGGGATTCTCGGCCGCTCAGGGGGTGTTGGCAAGCGTTCGGCCGACCTCAGGCGGGGCGGCCGGGCGCTTCGGGGCACAACAGTTAGCAAGTAGGTCGAGCGCTGCGTCGCGCCCACCGTTCCTCGACCTTCAGCTTCTCGCTCAACCGTACACCTCGTCATGGCTGACGATATCGAGGAGCAGGATTTCGTGCTCAGTGACTTGCAAGGTCAGTGTGATGCGGTAGCTGTAGGTGAGGCTAATGGCCTGCAGGCCCTGGAGCCTGCCGGAAAGGGGGTGAATGCGCAGGCTGGGCTGGAAGGGGTCGGCGCGCAACTGCTCCAAGGTCTGGATGAAGTGCGGCCGCAGATCGGGGTGCTTGTTGAGGAACTTGCGCGCGCGACGATCGAAGGAGGTCGTCGTGGCCAAGGTCCAGCTCATGCTGGTGGTTCACTGTCCAGGTGCTTGATCAAGGCTTCAACGCTGTCGTGGCGGGTGAGGTGGCCGGCCCTGGCGTCCTCCAGGGAGGTCTTGATGCGGGCCTGAGCGGCCTCTTCCTGGGCCTCAAGGAGCTCCCGGTAGATCTCTTCCGTTAGCACCACGTATTGCGGGCGGTTGTTCTTGATGATATGCACGGGACCTTGGGCCAACGCCTCATCCACGGCGGCAATACCACGGCGCTTGATTTCCTGGGCGGGGACGATGTTCATGTTCAGCTCCTATACCTTATGCGGTACTGATTAGAGTACTATGAAAGGTACAAAGCAAGACACGAAGACAGGCATTGTGCGTCGGATCACGCCCCGGCGCGCCACGCCGACCCACGGGTTGCGGGTCGCCGCGCGAGAGCGCCCCTGGGATGCCGTCCCCGCAGCTCAGTAGGTGAAATGCTTGATCCGCTCGCCCTTACCCCCGATCTCCGTCATGGCCTCAATGCCGATCTGCAGGTGGAGCTGGGACCATCGCTCGGTCACTCGGACATCCAACTCCTCGGTCTTGACTCCGTCGGGTGTCACCGGCACATCAGACACCAGGAGCAGCGCCCCGCGGGCGATCTGATTGTGATGGCCCACGATGAAGATAGTCGCCGTTTCCATGTCAATCGCGATGCAGGTCATCTGCTTGAGCCGCTCCAGGAACGCCTTGTCGTGCTCCCACACGCGCCGGTTAGTCGTGTACACGACACCGGTGCGGTAATCATGGCCGTGCTGCACAATCTTGTCCGACACGAACTTGTGCAGCTTGAATGATGGAAGGGCGGGCACCTCCGGCGGGAAATAGTCGTTGCTGGTGCCCTCACCCCGGATGGCCGCTATCGGCAGGATGAAGTGGCCGATCTCCGTTGACCGCTTCAGGCCGCCGCACTTTCCCAGGAACAGAACGCCCTTGGGCTGCCTTGCGCTGAGCAGATCCATGATGGTCGCCGCGTTGGCGGAGCCGATGCCGAAATTGACGATGCTCAGTCCGTCGGCATTCGTCGCCGCCTGCATCGGCTTTTCGGCCCCGTAGACACGGCAGGTGAACTTGGTCGCGAAGTGGGCGAGGTAATACTGGAAGTTCGTCAGCAGGATATAGTCGCCAAACTCCTCTAGCGGCATTCCGGTGTATCGGGGAAGCCAGCTTCGAGCAATATCGAGCCGTTCGCGCATGACAGCCAACCCAGGGCCCCTACAGACAGTCTAGGCCAATGGCGGGCTCGATGGACAGCGGTCCCTGGCGTGCGTCGGGACGAGTGTGGGAGGCCAGCCCTCTGGCCGAATCTTCAAGAGGCGCTCTCGGCTGGGACGGTACGCTGGACTAAGGGCCGCGGAAAGAAATAATCATCGCATCTTGCGGGTCTCTGGCGCCGGCTTCTGCGTTGCGGCAAGCGTTACATAGTCCGGGCTATGCGCCCCTTGCCGCGCCTTGAATCCGACCCCATATCCGGCGCAATCTTGGGACGACTATTTCTTTACGCGGCCCTAACACACCCTACAGGACTTCACGCATTGCGATTCACGACTCATGCTTCAGCATGAGCCGGATGCCGCGGGCCTGCGCCTGCTGGCGGCGGGCGCGCCAGTTGGCCTTGGCTTGCAGCAGGGCGGCGCTCTGCTGCTCCAGGTGAGCGGCGAATTCGGCCGGCGTGGTCTGTATGGCGTCTGCCGCTACGTGGACGAACACCTCAAAGGGCACGCGGGCCTGGTTCCAGCGTTCCTGGACTGCGTTGACGTAGACCAGGTCGAGCAGCAGGGGGACGCGGCCCACGTCGCCGGCCAGCGCGCCGGGCAGCTGGCCGTGGTCGCGCAGGGCGGCGGCGAACTGCGACTCGGCGCCGGAGTAGTCGTCCTGAAACAGCTGCGCCCAGCCGAGTGCAGTCTCGGTGCGGGAGCGGGCGTAGGTGTCTCCCACGGAGACGCGCGTGAAGGGAGCGCTCAGGGCACGCCGAAGCACCGCCACCGCTTCCACGTAATCTCCATGGCTCAGGTACAAATCCGCCAGCCGCTGCAGGGCGAGCTGCGTGCGCGAGTCGGTGGGACCGTAGGCTGAGCGGGAGATGGCTTCGGCGGCCTTGAGCGTAGACTCCGCCTCCGCGTACAGCTCGCGGGCATCGTAGACGTAGGCCAGAGTGGTGAGCGCCTCTGCCACGTCGGGGTGATGCTTGCCCTGAGCCCGGCGGCGGATCTCCAGCGCCCGCTGCAAGGCCGCCACCGACTTGGGTAGATCCTCGCCCTGCCAGTCGTAGGTCATTGCCAGGGCCTCCAGGGTCTCGGCCAGATCCAGGTGCTGCGGTCCCAGCGCCCGCTCCTGGATGGCGAGCGCCCGCTCCAGCCGGGCCCGATCCTCGACCACGTCCGCTTCGCCCAGCCCGGCAATCCTGACCAGGGTCCGAGCCAGCCGCGGGTCATCCGGACCGAATCCTTCCGCCAACCATCTGGCACGACCGTAATACTTGGCCGCCTCCTGATATTGCTCCGAGTCGCCGAGCCACTCGCCGGCCTGCATCAAGACCTGCCAGCGCTGCTCCGGGGTCGTGGTCGCCGTCAGCCTGGCATCCCAATCCGGCATTTCCGGCGCCGGCTCCTGCACCGGCGGAGCGGCAGCGACCGCGTCGCCCAGGCCGGGAATGTCGCGTAGCGCCACCCATGGAGGAAGTACCAGCAGCAGACCGTACAGCACCAGGGAGCCGACGGCCACCGGGGCGCTGGTATGGGCCTGGCGCAGCTGGTCCAGAGCGCCGCGGACGAACTGAAACTGGCGGATGAAGGTCTGCTTGGGCGGCCCGATACCAGCCAGCGCAAGGAACGCTCGCTCCACCAGGCCCGACTCCGGCTCGTCCGGCCGCAGCCCGTCCTTGTCCAGCGCCCGCTGCAGGGCCGCGATCCGCATCTGTCCGCTGACTCCCAAGAGCACCAATACGGCCAGCGCCCCCAGCACCGGCTCGCCCCAGGCCCAAGCGCCGTAGCCGAGCACGAGGGCGCTCAGCAGGGTGAAAACGCCCCGCAGCCGAGGGTAGCGGGTGAACAGCAGCAGGCTCATCACCCGCCCACCATCCAGGGGTATCACCGGCAGCAGGTTGAGATAGTTCAGCACCAGCATCACGAGCCCCGCCTGCCACAGCAGCCCGCCTGTCGCTGGGTGCGCCGCGTGCATGAGGGCGTAGCCGATGAGGATGCCCGGCAGCGGGCCCATGAGCGCCACGATAAGCTGCTGGTGGATCTTGGGCTCCCGCGGCGTGCCACTGGCCGCTGCGCCCAGGAACGGAACGAACAGGATCTGGAGATCGCGATAGCCGAACAGGCGCATGGCCGCCACGTGACCCAGCTCGTGCAACAGCAGCACTCCCAGCAGGGTGAGCACCATCTCCGCGGAGAGGCTGATACCGAAGGCCAGCACGAACAGAATCACGCTGAGCAGGAACAGCGCGGTCTTGCCTAGCCAACCGCCCGGACGCCGGCGCAGGACCTCGCTGCGGCGCTGGTAGGCCACCGCCTGGGCCTTGGCCAACCAGGCACCGAGCTCGGCGGCCGGCTCAGCGGCGGCGCCCTTGCCGGTTCCACGGCGGGCCTGGCGCAGCAGGCGCATAGCGAGGCGCATGGCCCGAAGCAGGCCGAAACGGTAGGTGTCGGGATCCTCGGCGGGGCGGGTCCACCCGCTCCGGTGCAGTGCGGCGGGGTACTCCTGCAGCAGCCGCGTACCCCAGGCGGCGTATGCACCGGGCTTCACCAACACTCGGCGGGCGCCGGCGTAGGCGGCGCTGGCCTCCCGGTGCAGCGCCCACTGGGCATTGAGGTCGCCGAAATGACCGTCGCGGACCGTAAGCCAGCTCAGACAAGGCAGCATGCCGTGGGCGTTGCCGTCCATGGTGACCAGCACGTGGCCGTCGGCATAGAAGCTCACCAGCTCCACCTCGCAGGTGCGGCGCGCATCCGGCATGGCCGCCACGGTCACCGAGGCGTAGACCTTTTCGTCCAGGTTGAGAAAGATCTTGGCGTGGCGCTGCGCGTGGGCACTCACCACGATCTCATCCAGACACTCGCACTGGAAGGCCTGGAAGCCCATCTCCCCCAGCCGTGCCTCCGTGGCGGCACACAGGGGTGCCACGTAGTCTGCCAGCTCATCGCAAGGTAGCACTCCCGCGGCGCCAGGGCGCAGGCGCAGGGCGAGCACCTCTCGCACGGTGTAGCCGACCACCAGCAGCGCGATGAGCACCGCTAGCCCCAGGCCGTAGCCCCCAACCGTGGCCAGCTCGGCGACCATAGGCGGCCCTCCCTCCCCATGCAGCGAACCAGTTGGCCCGGCCCGCAACAACCCTACAGCTTCCGCAGTTGAAACTGAAGAGCGCTCTGCGTTGTCATGTTAGGGATGGCGAGACAATCTAAGAGGCCCCGATGAAGTGCCAGCAGGGGGCGGCCCGGAGCGGCCGCCGCGCCAAATCCAACGAGCCGATTGGAGCCCTAGCAGCCGCCCCGACTGACAGGGGCCGCGATCGCCCGGACGGGATCTGCGCCGCCGGGTGCACGGGGGCAAACGCGTGAGGCCGTCCACGCAGCGCGTCCCCGCGCCTGCGGTGGCTGGGGCGATTCGCCTCATCACCATCGACCTGGACGACACTCTGTGGCCCTGCGCGCCCGTCATCGACAAGGCCGAGGCCACGGTGCACGCCTGGCTGAGCGAGCATGCCGGGCGCCTGACTGAGGCGCACGACATCGCCAGTCTGCGCGCCCACCGCCGCGCCCTGATGGAGGCACGGCCCGAGCTGGCACACGACATCACGGCACTGCGCCGGCACTCCCTGGAGACCCTGCTCGACCGGCACGGCTACCCCAGGTCACTAGCGGCCGAGGCGGTGGAGGTGTTCCTGACGGCCCGCCACGAGGTCACCCCGTTCCCCGACGTGCTGCCCGCCCTGGAGCAGCTGGCCCGCGACTATTACCTGGTGACCGTGACCAACGGCAACGCCGATGTCCGTCGCACCCCACTGGGTGCCCACGTCCGCGAGGCATTCTCCGCCTCTGAGGTGGGCGCCGCCAAGCCCGCTCCGGCCGTGTTCCAGGCTGCCCTGCGCGCCGCCGGCGTGGCGCCCGCCCAGGCCCTGCACCTGGGTGACGACCCCAAGCTAGACATAGCGGCGGCGCGGGCACTGGGAATGCACACCGTGTGGATCAACCGCTACGGCCTGCAGTGGCCCGACGGGCTGCCGGCGGCGGACGGCGAGGTCGCCAATCTGGTCGAGTTTCGCCGCTGGCTGGGCGTAGCCCCGCGGGGCGGCATTCGCCGGCGCTAGCTTTCAGCCGGCTCCTGTGGCATTTAGCGCACGACAGCAATTCCACCACACTCACAAGAGGACCTTTTCATGAAGCACCGTCTGCCAGCCCGCACCACCCACCGGACCCCCGCCGCCGCCTGCGGCCTCGCACTGCTGCTCTGTCTGGGCTTTGGCTCCGCCCAGGCCGACTGGGAGCTCGTCAACGACGCATCCCACCTGAGCTTCGTCTCCAACAAGAAAGGCACCATCGACGAAGTCCACACCTTCCGCGAGCTCAGCGGCAGCATGGACAACGCCGGCACCACGGTATTCAAGATCCAGCTCGCCAGCGTCGACACCAGGATCCCGGTGCGCGATGAGCGCATGCGCGATCTGCTGTTCGACACCAAGACCTTCCCCGTGGCCATCCTCACTACCAAGCTGAATGCGACCACGATCGAGGGCCTGCTGCCCGGCCACACCATGACTCAGACCATCGAGGGCGAGCTGGACCTGCACGGCATCAAGCATCCGGTGAAGGCCGATGTGCTCATCGCCCGGCTGGCGACGGATCGGATGTTGGTGGTGGGCACCGCACCGATCATCATCAACGCGGCAGACTTCGGCCTGGAGGCCGGCGTGGAGAAGCTGCGCGCCATCGCCCAGTTGCCGGCCATCAGCCCGGCGGTGCCGGTCAGCTTCGTGCTGGCTTTCCACGCGACCCGCTAGCGGTTCCCGACGGCCCGGGGTTAATGCTGCCTCAAGGGGCACCGGCTAGGCTCCCCGGAGGTGCGCCGCCGTTCAACGGCGGCGCGGACGCCCCGTGGAACGAGCCTGCGGGTGCTATTGGTCAAAGCTGAGGAGATTATCGGCAGCGGAGCGCAGACTGCACTGCGTCAAGTCGGCTACGCCGTAGACTGGCTGCAGGACGGGCAGTCTGCGGCCACGGCGCTGCAAACCGAGCGGTTCGACCTCGTGGTGCTGGACCAGGGGCTGCCGCGGCGGCAAACATGCAGACGTCCATCCGGCACCACGTGCTTACCCACCTGCTGCTGACCATCGCGTTCGAGCTGCCACCCCCTGTCGGGCCAAGCGGTGTCGCGCGCGCCGGTTTGACGGGACCATGGCCATTCCCTAGAGTGGACACCCAGAAGGACAACGATCCGCGGGACCGTCTCGGCAATCATGCTCGACCGCATTCGACTGCATGGCGCACAGACCGATGCCGGTCAGCGCCAGCGCTCCCTGGTGCGGCGCGGGCGACGAAGGTGCAACCCATGACTGCAATCCCGCAAAGCGCGTCGGCGGCCATGCTCCCGGTCGGGGGGGAGCTCACCTGCACCCTGGATACACGGGCTCGCATCCGGAGTGCCGGGGACGCTTACTGCAGGCTGCTGGGGCTGAGCGCCGCCGAGCTTGTGGGGATGGCCTTTCCGGTGGGCGCCAGTCCGCAGATCCAAGCCATCGTGCGCCAGAGCCTGGGCACGCTCTCCCCGGCACGACCGTCGACGAGCGTCAACTGCCACGTCGAGCCCGTGGGAAAGCCGAGCCGGGTGCAGCACTGGACCCTACAGGCCAGCTTCGACAGCCAAGGGCAGCCGCGGGCGCGCTGCGCCGTCGGACGTGAGGTGACCGCAGAGCAGGCTGCCAACGAAGCACGGCAGCGCCAGCTGGCCGCGGTGACCAGGTTGGCCCTGCAGGCACTGGCCGGCACCGACCTGGACGAGCTGGAGCGACACATCAGCGCCACGGTGTCCACGGTGCTGGGCGTCGGCCGGTGTGAGCTCGTGCGGACCGACAGCGCGGAGTGGCACGACTGGCTGTCCGCGACCTCACCTGCGGCGCGGGCCATCGCCTTGCGCCGTACCGTAGTGGTGGATGCTGCCAACCCGGCCGTCGGGGTCGAGATCCCGCCGCGCATGGTCAAGCAGGGACTGAGTGCCACGCTCTGCGTGCCGGTGCGGGCCGGCAAGGATATCTGGGGCGCCCTGGCGGTCTATGCGACGCCGGATCACGCCTTCGACAGTGACGCCGGCGAGTTCCTGCAGGACGTTGCCGAGGTCCTGGGCGCGGCCGTCTCCGGGAATCTGGCCCAGGAGCTGATTCGCGGGGCACTGACTTCGGCGTTCGAAGGCATCATCGCGACGGACGCACGCAGTCGGGTGTGCTGCATGAGCCTCACCGCGGAGCAGCTCAGCGGCTGGACCGGGGCGGAGGCCGAAGGCCGCCCGCTGCTGGACATCTGGCAGGCTCGACGGGCTCTCGACGACCGGCCCGCGGCCGATCCCGTGCAGTCCGCGATGCAGGGGCCACAGGGTGCGCTGCGGTGGGAGCGCCTGCGTCTGATGCACCGAGACGGGGTGCGAACCACCATCATCGAGAGCGCGGTGACCGCGGTCGTAGACGATGCCGGACGCAGGCTGGGAGCGGTGGTGATATTTCATGAAATGGGCGACCCCAGTCGGCTCGCGGGTCAGCTCAGCTACCTGACGACTCATGACGGCCTCACCGGGCTCATGAACCGCGTGGAGCTGCTGTCCTCCCTGGATCAGGCTCTGGCTCGCGCGCGCGCCGAGCGTCGCCAGCATGTGCTGTGCTATTTCGATCTTGATCAATTCAAAGTCGTCAACGACAGCTGGGGGCACGTGGCCGGAGACGAGCTGCTGCGCCAGATTGCGGGCCTGCTCGAGGACTGCACGCAGCAATCCGGCGTGCTGGCACGCCTGGGCGGCGATGAATTCGCGCTGCTGCTGCTCGACTGCCCGGTCGAGCCGGCCAGGCGGGTGGCCGACCGCATGCGGCGCGCGATCGCGAGCTATCGTTTCCTCTGGGAAAACCGGAGTCTGTCGCTCACCAGCAGCATCGGCCTGGCACCCATCACCCGTCACACCACCAGCACCACCCAGGCCCTGAGCGCCGCCGATGCGGCCTGTTGCGTCGCGAAGGAAAAAGGCCGCAACCGGATCCACGTCTCCCACGCCAACGACATGGAGATGGCACGCCACCGGGGAGAGATTCAATGGGTCGCGCGTATCCAAGACGCCCTGACGAATGACGGTTTCCGCCTGCGCTACCAGCCCATCGTTCCGCTGGGCGAGAGCGCGGACGCCGGTCGGCACTACGAGATCCTGTTGTGCATGGAGGGACCTGGCGGGGAGCTGATCCCGCCGGGCGCCTTCCTGCCCGCCGCCGAGCGTTACAATCTGATGCCCTCCATCGACCGCTGGGTGGTCCGCAATGCCCTGTCCCAGCTGACTCGGATATGTCGCCGCCATCCCGGACGCATTCTGGACACCTACGCAATCAATCTCTGCGGCGCCTCGCTCAGCGATGCCAACGCCCTGGACTTCCTGCGCCAGGAGATCCGCAGCCAGCACGTGCTGCCCCAGATGCTGTGCTTCGAGATCACCGAGACCGCGGCGGTGGCCAATCTCCCGGAGGCCATCGTATTCATGGAGGAGCTCAAGGTGCTGGGCTGTCAATTTGCCCTGGACGATTTCGGCAGCGGGCTGTCGTCCTTCGCCTACTTGCGCAACCTGCCGGTGGATTTCCTGAAGATCGACGGCCGCTTCGTGAAGGATATCGCCCACGACGCAATCGACCGGGCGATGGTGGAATCGATCAACAGCATCGGTCACGTCATGGGCCTGAAGACCGTGGCGGAGTTCGTCGAGGACGGGGCCATCCGCGCGACATTGGCCGAAATGCGAGTAGATTATGCGCAGGGCTTCGGCATCGCGCGTCCCGCCCCTTTCGAGGAGCTGATGAATCTGGCCGAGGAGGACTGACGCGGGCGCCAGCACAGGGCTGGCGCCATGGCGCGCACCCGTCGCTGCTTTGAAGAATTCAGGAAGATTGCCAATTTCAACGCGGCAATCCTCTATCGGGGTGTGCCAGCGGATTCGATCCGGCGAAAGTGATCGAGATGTAAGAGAAACCTGGGAGCCTGTCCGAGCAATCCCTGCGTCGCGCAAGGACTAACCGGACAGGCTCGGCTCAGGGCTGTCTAGTCCGCCGGGGCGTCGGGGGCCGGCTCTTCCTGCTGCGACTCGGGGGCGGGCTCATCCACCACCGGCTCTGCACTGGGCGGCTCTGGAACGGGCGCAACCGGCTCCATGGCCACCGGAGATTCCTCCTGCGGCGGGGGCGCGGCAGGCTCTTCCTTGGCTGGCCTTCGCTTCGCGACTTTGGGCTTTGCCTCCGCGGGCTGGCTCTCCACCACCGGCTCGGCCGCTGCCGCGGGCTTCTTCGCCGGCGCTCTACGCCCGCGCACCGGCTTCTCGGTGGGCTTGGCGGCCGTCTCAGCCTCGGCCGTGCGCTTCGCTGCCGGTACGGGAGCGGTAGGGGCTTCCGGCACCTCGGGCGCCGCGACCTTCTTGCGGCCCCGTGGCCTACCCACCGGCTTGGGATTCGCCTCGGCTCGTGCCCCCCACTCCTTCTCGCATTTGGCCATCGCCTTGGCCAGACTGGCAAACCGGATGCTCGCATCCTTGACATCCCGGAGCTGCTGCCGTGCCGCCGCTACTTCCTCGCGGGCTGCGCGGCTGGTGTCGGCCGCCTCGCGGTAGGCGTCCCTGGCCCGAGCAAGCTGATTCATGGCACCGGATGTGGCCTTTGCGGCAACCTTGGCGCTGGCCGCCTGCTGGCGCTCCCGAGCAGTCTTCTGCTTCTTGGCAGCCCGTTCCGCCTGCAGCTTCGCCTTGGCCAGAGACTTCTGCAGCTCCGCGACCTCGCTCGCGTAGGCCTTGCCGAGCCGATCCCGCAGCGCGTTGAATTCCTTTTCCAGATCCAGTGCACCCACCGCTCGCGCTGCGGCGCCGGCGGCGGCTATGCTGCTGGATCCTGCGGCCTTGGACACTTTGCGTTTGACGACCATCTTGACCCCCCGTGACAGGATAAACGGAATCTGCTTGTAAGTTATCCATCATGTATAGCACCGGCGCCAAGCATTGCAATGTGCTCGGACAAAATCAACCGACGTGTTAGCATCGCGCGCAAGAGTAAATTCGGGCTGCGCAATTGCCACATTCACGGTGGTCTCTGCGTCTGCGGCGCATTTTTGAATCTGAGGAATTGTCAGGTGATCACGAAGCCTGTCGTGCTGGCGAGCAGCAACAAAGGCAAGCTCAGGGAGCTCCGCACACTGCTGGCGGACATCGATATAGAAGTCACATCGCAGTCCGCCTATGCCGTGCCCGGGGTGGCGGAGACCGGCCTGAGCTTCGTGGAGAACGCCATCCTCAAGGCGCGTAACGCGGCCCAGCACACCGGACTGCCCGCCATTGCGGACGATTCTGGCCTGGAGGTGGACGCCCTGCACGACGCGCCAGGAATCTATTCCGCGCGATTTGCCGGCGCCGGTGCCAGCGACGAGCAGAACGTCCAGGCGCTGTTGGAGCGGCTTCGCGAGGTGCCGGAAGAGGAGCGCACGGCACGCTTTCAGTGTGTGCTGGTGTATCTGCGGCACGCCATGGACCCGACCCCGCTGATCTGTCAGGGCACATGGGAAGGCAGGATCTTACCGGCACCGCAGGGTAGCAACGGCTTTGGCTACGATCCGATCTTTTGCGTGCCAGGGGAAGGTCGCTCGGCTGCCGAGCTGGCAGCCGAGACCAAGAACCTGCTGAGTCACCGGGGACAGGCGCTGCGCAAGCTCGTCGCTGCGCTGCGCCGCGAGACTAGTACTCCATCCAGGTGATAATTGCGCAATTATCACCTGGATGGAGTACTAGGGAACGCGCTGATTGATGGAGATCTCCACCGGCTGAGCGGCAGAGGCCACGACGATCGGGGCGCTGAGGCCCTGCAGATCGCCGCTGCTCGGCACGGGGGACCCGGAGCGCGAGATGCGGGCGCCGACGACGACCTTGGGGAAATTGGAGAGCTTCATCGCCGGCATCATGGCCATCCCATCCGTGAGCTCCACCGAGACGGGCAAGTCCTTGACCATGCGGCGGGCGACCGCCAGGGGCATGGGCGGCCCGGACTCCGCCTTCGCGAACACGAACACTGTGGTGTCCGGCGAGACCGTCGATGCCAGCGCCGGATCCAGACTCACATGCACCTTGAGACTCGCCCCGGGGGCCTCGGCGGGGGCCGCACTGGCCTGCGTGGCGGCGGGTGCCGCCGAGGGGGCACTCGAGACAGCCGGCATCGGCGCCCCATCGAGCTGGACCTCTGCACGGGCGATCAAATCCTGCACCGCCGTGCGATCCTCCTGGGCCAGCTGAGGCTGAGCCAGTAACTTGCGCCAATTCTCAAGTGCCGAGGCGAATTCGCCTGCCTGATAGTGCGCCATGCCCATGAGCCAAAGTGCCTTGGTGTTCTCCGGCTCGGCCACCAGCGCACGCTTGAGCAGGGCGGTGGCGTGCCCGGCAAGGCGGTTGTCGTTGGCGAGCGCCCAAGCTTCGGCATAATCGGCCAGCAGGCCGGGCTGATCACCGAGAAGGTCGTGCGCCTTGGCGTAGGCCTTGGTCGCCTCCGCGTAGCGGCGCAGCACGACATAGGAGCGTCCCAGCATCACCCAGCCCTCGGCGTCGTCGGGCTGGCTTTGCAGCCGAGTGGCCAGCGTGTTGACCATTTCCTCGACCGAGGGCACGCTGCTGCCGGGCTGGCCGGCGGCCTGCTGGGCAGGGGTCTGCCCGAAGGCTGGGATCAGCCCGGGGGCCCCCAGCTGGCTGTATATGCCAAGGGCGAGCAGCGGCACGACGACGCCGACCACCACACCCATCCACCGCCCCGGGCTGGCTGGCATGCGATCCGCAGGACTAGCACCCGAGACGTCCTGCAGCAACCCGCGCTCCAGCTCGATCTTCGCCTGCTCGAACTTCTCCTGACTGATGTCGCCCTCCTCCAGATCCTGGTTCAGCTCGACCAAATGCTCCTCATAAAGGGCGACGTTGAGATCGTCGCGCTGAGGTCCGGAGCGACCGCGCGTGCCCAGCAGCGGCGGCAGCAGCATGCCAAGCGCGATCGCCACCATTAAGGCGGCCAGCGTCCAGAACAAAATCATGGCTGGTCTTTATCCTTGGGTTGATCCAGCACCTGGTGCAGGCGCTGCTGCTCTTCGGCGCTGAGCGTGCCGGTGGCCAAGGCGGCACGCCGGCGCACGGTACGGATGAGAATTACCAGGCCCACCAGAAGCACCAGGAACGGCCCGAACCATAGCAAATAGGTCGTAGCCTCAACAGGCGGGCGATACAGCACGAAATCCCCGTAGCGGTCCACCAGGAATTTCAGGATCTGATCGTCGTTCTTGCCGGAGCTGACCATTTCGTAGACCTCCTGGCGCAGGTCCTGGGCCAGCCCGGCATTGGATTCCGCGAGCGACTGATTCTGGCACACTAAACAGCGCAGCTCGTTGATGAGATGCTTGAAGCGATGCTCCTGTTGGGCGTCTGGAAAATCGTACACGCTGATGGCGGCCAGCGCGGCCGCGCTCCATGCGAGCGCCAGCAACAGCATGAATGCTTGAAATCGGCCGCTCATCCCTTGCCCGTCCTAATCTGTGCCAGCACCGGCTCGATGTGATCGTGCCACGCATCGGGTGTCATGGGGCCGATATGCTTGTAGCGCACGATGCCCTTGGGATCGACGACGAAGGTCTCCGGCGTTCCGTAGACGCCCCAGTCGATGCCGGTTCGCCCGCTCTGGTCGAACAGCACCGTCGCATACGGATTGCCCAGCGACTGCAGCCATTGCATTGCCGCCGGGCGCTCGTCCTTGTAGTCGAAACCGATGAGCTGCATGCCGGGCCGCTGTGCGACCTGCATGAGGAACCGGTGCTCCTGGCGGCAGGAAACGCACCAGGTGGCCCACACGTTCACCAGCGAGACCTTGCCCAGTAGATCGTTGCGGGAGAAGGTCTTCTTCGGATCCTTCAGAGTCGGCAGGGTGAACTCCGGCGCCGGCTTGCCGATGAGAGGCGAGGGCACCAGCTTGGGATCCCGGTACAGACCCACCGCGAACAGGGCCACCAGGCCGACGAAGATGCCGAGTGGCAACAAGTAACGTAGCATCGCGAGCAATACCCTCAGAGTTGTAGGGCGCAGCGCCGGACTAGCGGGCCGGCGCCGACGTGGCGCCGCCGCCGGTGATTGCCGGCGCGCGCGCGCTGGCGCGCTTGGCCATCACGCGGTAGCGCCGATCGCTGGCTGCCAGCACGCCACCGAATGCCATGAACAGGGCACCCAGCCAAATCCAGCGCACGAAAGGCTTGTAGTAGATGCGCACGGACCAGGCACCGTCCGGCAGCCGCTCGCCGAGCGCGGCATAGAGATCACGGAGCAAACCCGGGTGGATAGCCGCCTCCGTCATGGGCATGCGCTGCACCCAATAGACCCGTTTCTCGGGCCTCAGAACGGTGACCTCCTTGCCGTTCTTGGAGACGTGCAGGGTGCCGGTGCTGGCCGTGTAGTTGGGTCCTTCCCCTTCCTTTACCCCGTCGAAGCGGAAGCTGTAGCCGCCAACCTCGTGGGAATCACCGACCGCCATGCGCACGTCCTCCTCGACCCCGTAGGCGGTCACAAGCGTGACCCCAACGATGAATATGCCCACTCCAGTGTGCGCCAGCACCATGCCATAGTAGCTGCGTGGCAGGGCCCGCAGGCCCGCCCACAGGCTGGTCTTATGGGCTGCCTTGGCCCGCATGTCCATCAGCGTGGTCAGCCATATCCACAAGGCGATGGCCATTGCCGCCCCCACCGCCAGCGAATAGCTCCCCATGAGCAAGGGATAGGCGAAGCCGGCCAGGATGCTGACCAGCACGGCGAAACGCAGCCTGCGCAGCACCTGCCAGGGGCTGTCCTGCTTCCAGCGCGTCGCCGGACCGATGCCGATGAGCAGCACCAGGGGCACCATGATGGGCACGAATACGATATTGAAATAGGGCGGTCCCGCGGAGATCTTGCCGAGATTCAGCGCGTCCAGGGCCAGCGGATAGATCGTGCCGGTCAAAATGGAGGCCATCGCAACCACCAGCAGCACGTTGTTGACGAGCAGGAGGGACTCCCGCGAGTACAGCTGGAAATTGCCGCTGCCCACCACTTTGGGGGCACGCCAGGCATAGAGCACCAGCGAGCTGCCCACCACGGCGCCTAGGAAGGCCAAGATAAACACGCCGCGCTTGGGATCATTGGCGAAGGCATGCACCGAGGTCAGCACGCCGGAGCGCACCAGGAACGTGCCCAGCAGGCTGAGCGAGAAGGCAAACACGGCCAGCAGCACCGTCCAGCTGCGGAAGGCGCCGCGCTTCTCGGTCACCGCCAGGGAGTGAATCAGTGCGGTGCCCACCAGCCAGGGCATGAACGAGGCGTTCTCCACCGGATCCCAGAACCACCAGCCGCCCCAGCCCAGCTCGTAGTAGGACCACCAGCTCCCCAGGGCGATGCCGACCGTGAGGAATGACCAGGCAACGATGGTCCAGGGCCGCGACCAGCGCGCCCAAGCACTATCCAGACGCCCGCCCAGCAGTGCGGCGATCGCGAAGGCGAAAGCCACCGAGAAGCCCACATAACCCGTGTAGAGCATGGGTGGGTGGACCACCAGACCCGGGTCCTGCAGCAGCGGATTCAGGTCACGGCCATCCATGGCAGCCGGCATCAGCCGCTCGAAGGGGTTGGAGGTCAGCAGCATGAACAGCAGAAAGCCCACGCTGACCAGTCCCATGACGCCGAGCACCCGGGCGATGGTCTCGTCCGGCAGGCTGCGGCTGAACAGCGCCACCGCACTCATCCACACCGCCAGAATCGTCGCCCACAGCAGCAGGGAGCCTTCGTGGGCACCCCACACAGCGGAGATTCGGTACATCACGGGCAGCGCCGAGTTGGAGTTCTGCGCCACATAGGACACCGAGAAATCGTTCTGGATGAATGCCGTCACCAGGCAGACGAAGGCCATCAGTATGAACAGCGACTGCGCCCAGGCGGCCGGCCGCGCCAGCGCCATCCAGCCCGGTATCCCCCACGCCGCGCCGAACATGGGCACGGTGCCCTGCACCAGCGCCAGGCACAGGGCCAGCACCAATGCGAAGTGTCCCAGTTCAGGAATCATTCGATTCGCCCTCCCGGATGCTGCCGCATGGTCCCACCGCCCTGGGCCGTCGCGATGGCCTGCTTCACCTCCGGCGGCATGTATTTCTCGTTGTGCTTGGCGAGCACCTCATCGGCGGTGAACACACCGTCGTTGCCTAGACGTCCCAGGGCGACGATGCCCTGCCCCTCGCGGAACAGATCCGGCAGGATGCCGCTGTAGACCACGGGAATGCTCTTAACCGTGTCGGTCACCTCGAAGCGCACCTTGAGCGAGCCTGGCTGGCGCTGCACGCTGCCCTTGCTCACCAGACCGCCGATGCGAATGGCATGGCCCGTAGGCGCCTCCCCGGCCAAAATCTGACTGGGACTGAAGAAGAACAGCATGTTCTCGCGAAAGGCGCTGAGCGCCAGGGCCGCAGAGACACCCACGCCCATGACGATGAGTGCTACCAGGGCCAGTCGTTTCTTACGCTGTGGGGTCATGACGATTTCCTCATGCGGCGAGCCCTCTGAGCGATTTCCTGCAGCAACCGCCGGCGCCGCTGCAGCGGGCTGACCAGGTTGATGGTCAGCACGACGAACGCCAGGCCGTAGGAGGTCCAGACAAAAAAGGCGTAGCCGCCCATGTGAAAGAATTCCCTCATCCCTGCTCCTCCCGCGCCAGGGCCTGAACCCAGGCACTGTTGCGCTCGCGCTCCAGCACCTCGCAGCGGCCCCGCATGAGCACCACGGCGAAGTAGAAGAACTGGAATGCCAGGGCCATCAGCAACAGCGGAATCAACATGCTGGTGGCGATGGACGGGGCACCGAGCTTGGTCACCGTGGGCCCCTGATGCAGCGTGCTCCACCACTGCACGGAGTAGTGGATGATGGGAATGTTCACCACTCCGACCAGCGCCAGGACCCCGGCGGCCCGCGCCGCACTGCGCCGGTCTTCGATGGCCGACTGCAGGGCGATGAAGCCCAGATACAGGAACAGCAGTATAAGCTCCGAGGTCAGTCGGGCATCCCACACCCACCACGCCCCCCACATGGGCTTGCCCCACAGGGAGCCCGTGGCGAGTGCCAGGAAGGTGAAGGACGCGCCGATGGGAGCGCTGGCGGTCGCCATGACCTCGGCCAGCTTCATCTTCCAAACGAGGGCGATGGCGGAGGAGGCGGCCATCACCACATAAATGAACAGCGACATCCAGGCGCTGGGCACGTGGATGAACATGATCCGGTAGCTGTCGCCCTGCTGATAATCCGGCGGGGCGACGAACAATCCGAGATACAGCCCGGCAATCAGCAGCAGCCCGCAAGCCCACCCCAGCCAGGGAATCATGCGCCCGGAAAGATCGTAGAAGTATTTCGGGGAGGCCAGCTTATGTAGGAATTTCCACATGGCTAGGTGACAGAGATCTCGTGGTGGCTGCGGTGACTCGACCCGGCGCTCTGCGGTAGCAGGTCTGGTGGCAGCGCTGACGGGTACACGAATCTGCATTCGTCGGCTTGAGCCGACACCGATTCAGCTGACACTGATGCGCAGGGCGGCGCCCGTGGCCAGCGGCGCAAGGCTCAGCGCCAGGACCAGCAGCGCGGCGAGAAAATAGAGCTGGCCGGTGACTGGCAGGCCCACGCCCGCCGCTTGCACCGCGCTGGCGGCAAATATCAGCAAAGGCACGTAGAGCGGCAGCACCAGCAGGGAGAGCAGCAGTCCGCCCCGGCGCAGGCCCACCGTGAGTGCCACGCCGATGGCCCCCACCAGACTCAGCACCGGCGTGCCCAGCACCAGCGTCAGCATCAGGGTGCCCGTGGCCCGATCCGGCAGGAACAGCAGGACGCCCAGGAACGGTGCCAGCACTAGCAGCGGCAGGCCGGTCACCAGCCAGTGGGCGCTGACCTTGGCCAGCACCAGCAGCGCTGTGGGATGTGGGCTCAGCAGCATCTGCTCCAGTGCCCCGTCGTCGAAGTCGGAGCGAAACATGCTGTCCAGCGACAGCATCGTCGCGAGCAGGGCGGCGACCCAGATCACACCGGGCGCAATCGTCTGCAGCAGGCCCGGCTCTGGGCTCACGCCCAGCGGAAACAGGGTGACGACGATGATGAAGAACAGCAACGGATTGGCCAGCTCCGAGCGGTGGCGGTAGGCGAGGATGAGATCGCGCCGCAGCAGCATGTAGAAGGCTTGCGTCAGACTGGCCGTGCCGGCCTGTCCCGCCGCCGGCTGCACGCTCTGCTCCGGCGCTATCTCCACGGAAACACTACCCATAGACTCGCTCGTGCCTACCCGTCCAGTTGGATGCGGGTCACGGTGCAATCCCCCAGCTCCACGACGTGGTGCGTCGTTAATATGGCCATGCCACCCGCGGCGGCGTGATCCATCAACATGGCCTCGATGTCCCTGCGGCCGGCACGATCCAGCGCCGTGAACGGCTCGTCCAGCACCCACAGGGGCGCATCGGCGACCAGCAGGCGGGCCAAGGCCACGCGCCTGCGCTGTCCTGCCGAGAGCGTGCTTGACGGCACATGCTCATAGCCCCACAGGCCGACCCGGTCCAGGGCCTCGATCATGTCGACGCCGGGCCGCGCCTTGCCCAGCGCCCGCGCCATCTGCAGGTTCTCAATGGGTGTCAGCTCGGCCTTGACGCCGTGTGCATGGCCTATGTAGGCCACAGCACCGAAGTACTCGAAGCGGCTCTCCTGGATGCTCATGCCGCACCAGCGCACGTCGCCCGAATCCGGCGATGTCAATCCGCAGATCACGCGCAGCAGAGTGGTCTTGCCGCTGCCGTTGGGCCCCTCGACCTGCGCAATCTCTCCGGGTCCCAGACCGAACTGCAGTCCGTCGAGCAAAGTGCGCTCGTCGCGCACGCAAACGAGTTCGACTGCCTCGAGCTTGGGTTGTTCCCGATCTTCCACGCCTGCCGCCCGGAGCCACCTTGATTACGGTCAAGCGGCGCGCCCCGCCGCCGCAAACAGGCGATCATAGCATGCTATGCTCGCGAATCCTGCAGATTCCGGGAAGCCGGTGGCGGGAGCACCGCCAGCGGCAATGCGAACGAGCCGAGATGCAATACGAAGACCTGCGCGACTTCATCGCCAAGCTGGAGCAAGAGGGGGAGCTGCGCCGCATCGCGGTGGAGATCGATCCCCACCTGGAGATGACCGAGATTTGCGACCGGACCCTGCGCCGCGGCGGTCCCGCCCTGTTGTTCGAGCGCCCGAAGGGCCATCGCATACCGGTGCTCGGCAACCTGTTCGGCACCCCGCGGCGGGTGGCCCTAGGGATGGGGCAGGACTCCGTCGATTCCCTGCGGGAGGTGGGCCGGCTGCTGGCCTTCCTCAAGGAGCCGGACCCGCCCAAAGGGATGCGGGATGCATGGCAGAAGCTGCCCATCTTCAAGCAGGTGCTCAACATGGCGCCCAAGCTCCTCACCCGGGCGCCGTGCCAGGAGCACATCATCGAGGGCCGGCAGGTGGATCTTTCGACCCTGCCCGTGCAGACCTGCTGGCCGGGCGATGCCGGTCCGCTGATCACCTGGGGTCTAGTGGTCACCCGGGGCCCGCAGCGGGAGCGCCAGAATTTGGGCATCTATCGCCAGCAAGTCATCGGACCCAACAAGGTCATCATGCGCTGGCTCGCCCACCGAGGAGGGGCGCTGGATTTCCGGGACTGGTGCCAAACCCACCCGGGACAGCCGTTTCCGGTCGCGGTGGCACTGGGCGCCGACCCCGCCACCATTCTGGCGGCGGTGACCCCCGTGCCAGACACCCTCTCCGAGTACGCCTTCGCGGGCCTGCTGCGGGGCGCCAAGACCACCCTGGTGCGCTGTCGCGGCAGCACTCTGCAGGTGCCAGCCGCGGCCGAGATGGTGCTGGAAGGGCACATCCAGCCGGGCGAGGAGGCGCTGGAGGGTCCGTTCGGCGACCACACGGGCTACTATAACGAGGTGGAGCGCTTTCCCGTGCTCACCCTCGAGCGGATCACCCACCGCGACGACCCCATCTATCACAGCACCTACACCGGCCGCCCGCCGGACGAGCCGGCGGTTCTCGGCCTGGCGCTGAACGAGGTGCTCATCCCCCTGCTACAGAAGCAGTTTCCCGAGATCCGCGACTTCTACCTCCCACCCGAGGGCTGCTCCTACCGCCTGGCGATCGTGACCATGCGCAAGCAGTACCCGGGGCACGCCAAGCGGGTGATGCTTGGGGTGTGGTCCTTCCTGCGCCAGTTCATGTATACCAAGCTCGTGATAGTGACCGATGACGACATCGACGCCAGGGAGTGGAAGGACGTGATCTGGGCCATGACCACCCGCATGGACCCGGCCCGGGACTCCGTGATCATCCAGAATACCCCCATCGATTACCTGGACTTCGCCTCCCCGGTCAGCGGCCTGGGCTCCAAGATTGGCTTCGACGCCACTCACAAGTGGCCGGGCGAGACTCAGCGCGAGTGGGGACGCCCCATCACCATGTCGGCCGAGGTCCGCGCCAGAATCGACGCCCTGTGGGACCGCCTGGGCATCGACTAATACGTACCGGCAGAAGGTTTTACTCCCGTTACGGATAGTAGAGAATGCACGGTTCAGATCTGCAGACCCGGACAGGACGACTCCATGGCATTCACAGTCACGCTCAGGCCCAGCGGCCATCAGTTCACCGTCGAGGCGGAGGAGGCGGTGCTCGAGGCCGCCCTGCGCCAGCGCGTGGGCCTGCCGTATGGCTGCCGGGACGGCGCCTGCGGCTCATGCAAGACGCACGTGCTGACCGGCGAGATCGACTATCCGAACGGACTGCCACCGGGTATCGGCAGCGAGGAAAGTGCCCAGGGCATGGCCCTGCTCTGTCAGGCCCGGGCGCGCAGCGATCTCAGCCTGGACACACAGGAGGTGAGCGAGCTTGGCCAGATCCAGATCAAGATCATGCCCGTGCGGGTGGCGGCAACGACGCTGCTGGCACCGGACGTCATGCGGGTCAGGCTCACCCTGCCCAGCACCCAGCGGCTACAGTTTCTCGCCGGACAGTATGTGGACATTCTCCTGAGCGACGGCCGCCGGCGGGCCTTCTCCATCGCCAACGCCCCACACGACGACGAATTCCTGGAGCTGCACATCCGCCACGTCGAGCACGGCGACTTCACCCATTACGTTTTCGAGCGCATGAAGCCCAAGTCCCTGCTGCGCATCCGCGGGCCACTGGGCAGCTTCTTCCTGCGGGAGGACTCGGATCGGCCCATGGTGCTGATGGCCGGCGGCACCGGCTTCGCGCCCATCAAGGGGATCATCGAGCACGCCCTGGGCCAAGGGACGCGCCGGCCCATGCATCTGTACTGGGGCGCCCGGGCCCGCAGTGACCTGTACCTGCATGATCTGGCCCAGAGCTGGGCGCAGCAGTATCCCAATCTGAGCTACACCCCGGTGCTCTCCGAGCCCCTGCCCGGCGACGACTGGCAGGGTCGGGTGGGTTTGGTGCACGAGGCCGTAGGAGCAGATTTTCCCGACCTCAGCGGCTACGACATCTACACCGGCGGCCCACCCGTGATGGTGCAGGCCGGACATCGGCTGTTCACTGCCCAGGGCCTGCCCGAGGCGCATTTCTACTCCGATGCCTTCGAGTTCGCCAACGACAAGGCCGTCAAGAAGCCGGCGAGCTAAGCCGGTCGCGCCTGCCACCAGCGCACCATGGCCGCCACCATGGCGGCGTCGCCGGCCGTTTCCGCCACCACCGGCGGCCGGGTGAATCCCAGCCGCTGCGCCTGCTCGGCGGTGCGCGCACCGATCACCACCAGAGGCACCTCCAGCAGGGTGTCCCGCCACCGCGGCCCCACCATGTCCAATAGATTGGAAAGTCCCTCATTGCTGGTCACGGCGATGAGATCCAGCTGGCCGGCGAGGCGCCGGCGCATCAAGGCCTCGGGGTCGGCGGCCGGCCGGCCCCGGCGATAGACCTCGGCATACTCCACGCTGGCGCCGCGGGCAACCAGGGCGTCGCGCAGCAGCTCGCGGCCGCCGACGCCGCGGACGATGAGCACCCGCCTGCCCGCCAGCCGTTGCAGGGCGGGTGCGGCCAGCAGCATCTCGGAGTTATAGGGAGGGCTCGGACGGATGGTCACGGTCAGCCCTTGGCGCTCCAGGGCCTCGAGGGTCGCCTGTCCGACCGCGGCCACCGCCAAGCGTTTCGGCCAGCCGCCGCAGCACTCGCTCACCCGTCGCAGACCGTGGTCCACGGCATTGGCGCTGATGAAGATCGCGAGATCGAGCAGGTCCAGACGCGCGAGCACGGCATCCACCGGCGCCGGATCTGCCGGCTCCAGGATCTCCAGCACCGGGTACACCAGGGCGGTGCCGCCCAGAGCCTCTATGCGCTCCACCATCCCCCGGGCCTGTTGGACAGGCCGAGTGACCGCCACCGTGAGTCCGGCCAGGGGCCCGGCGCCCTGCGGCTCAGGACTGATCGTAGGCATCCTTGAGGATGGCGCCGGCTCCGCGGGCGAGCAGCTCTTCGGCGAGCCGCCGGCCCAGCGCCTCGGCTGCCTGCCGGATGCCGTGCACCGTGCGCCGCACGATCTCGCCGCCGTCCGGGCGCCCGACCAGACCCTCCAAAGTGAGGGCGTCACCTTCGAGCACCGCATGGCCGGCGATGGGGACCTGGCAGCCACCGGCCAGCCGCGTGCTGAAAGCCCGCTCGGCGGCCACCCGACAGTGCGTGTCGGCGTGGTCCAGCGCCATGATGAGGTCCAGGGTGCGGGTGTCTGCCGCCCGGCACTCGATGCCCACGGCGCCTTGTCCCACGGCCGGCAGGCTTTCCCGGGGAGTCAGCGCACGGGTGATGCGCCCACCGAGCCCGAGTCGCTGCAGACCGGCGCAAGCCAGCAGAATGGCATCGTATGCGCCTTCGTCCAGTTTGCGCAGGCGGGTATTGACGTTGCCGCGCAGATCCAGCACCACCAGCCCGGGAAAACGAGCCCGCAGCTGGCACTGGCGGCGCAGGCTGGAGGTGCCTACCTTGGCCCCCGGCGGCAGCGCGGCGAGCTCGGCGTAGCGATTGGAGACCAGGGCGTCGCGCGGATCCTCGCGCTCGCAAATCACGGGCAGCGCCAGCCCGTCCGGAAACTCCACCGGCACGTCCTTCATGGAGTGCACCGCCAGGTCCGCCCCGCACGAAAGCAGCCCTTGCTCCAGCTCCTTGACGAACAGCCCCTTCCCGCCGACTTTGGCCAACGGCGTGTCCAGGATCTTGTCGCCGCGCGTCGTCATGGGCAGCAGCTGGACGCGCAGGCCCGGATGCAGCGCGAGCAGGCGATCCCGCACATACTCGGCCTGCCACATGGCCAGGGGACTCTTGCGGGTGGCGATGCGGATGCTGTGCTGCATGCAATGACTCGGTCGGGCGTGAGGCCGTCAATGCTAAGGGCAGCCTCCTGGCCCCGCAACTCGAGGCGTCGTCCCCGGCATCCCTCACAGCCCTTTCAACAGCCGCCGCAGCTCGGGGAGGTGGCGTCGACTAACCTCCAGGGTCTCCCGGACGCCTCGCAGACGCACCCGGCACTGGCCGCTGGGGGTCTTCTCCAGCGCCTCCAGAAAGTCCGGACACACTAGGGCGTTGCGATGGATGCGCAGGAAGCGCACTCCAAACTCCTGCTCCAGGGACACCAGGCTGTCCTCGATGAGCAGCTCCCCGCCGGCATGGAGCACACTGACGTACTTCTGGTCCGCCTTGAAGGCCGCGACCTCGCGCACCGCCACCAGCTGCAGCCTGCCCCGCACGTTGGCGCTCACGTGGCTGCGGGCAGCCTCGGCGCCCGCGCGCTGCAGGGCTTCGAGCTGGGCGCGGTTCAGGCTGCGGGCCGCCGCCAGGGCCTGCTCCAGACGCTCGCGGCGTACCGGCTTGAGCAGGTAGTCCCGCGCCTGCGCCTCGAAGGCAGCCAAAGCGTGCTGATCATAGGCGGTGGTGAACACCACCGCCGGCGGCGAATCCAGATGTGCTAGGTGCCGGGCCGCCTCCAGCCCGTCCATGCCCGGCATGCGAATATCGAGCAGCACGACATCGGGACTTGCTTGCGCCACGGCGGCCAGAGCCTCGGCGCCGGTGGCCGCCTCGCCGACCACCGCACATCCGGGAATCTCCGCCAGCAGGCTGCGGAGCCGCTCCCGGGCCGGCGGCTCGTCATCGACGACCAGCACTCTCACACAACTCTCCTATTGCAGCTCCGCCATGCTGCGCACCTCCGGGAAGCACATCTCGACACAAAACCGCGCATCCTGGGGGATGCCCCGCAGCGAGCCGCGACGACCGAAATAGGCGTGCAGCCGCTCGGTGATGTTCTCGATGGCCATATGACTGCCGTGTGCGCGCTGCTGGGCGCCGCCCGGGGCCACCGGGTTGCTGACCTTCACGCAGATGCGGCCGCGGTCGCGCTGGACCGCAATGCGCACGGTGCCGCCACGCTCCAGGCGCTCCACACCGTGATACACCGCGTTCTCCACCAGCGGTTGGATGCTGAGCACCGGCAGCAGCACGTCCTGGGGGGCATCGTCCAGCTCCCATTCCACGGCCAGCCGCTCCCCCAGACGCAGCCGCTCGACCCCCAGGTAGCGACGCGCCAGCCCCAGCTCGGCGGCCAGCGGCACCAGTCCGTCGCCGAGCGTCAGCGTTGCCCGATAGAGCTCCGCGAGGTCCAGCACCGCCTCCTCCGCCAGCTCGGGCCGAACGCGAATGAGGCTGGCGATGGTGTTCATGCTGTTGAACAGAAAATGGGGCCTGATGCGCGCCTGCAGCGCCTCGATACGCACCCGGGTCTCGGACTCCAAGCGCTGGCGCCACTGCTGCTGAACATAGAAATAGCGCAGCACCACGGCACCGATGATGGCCCCGATGGCCATGTTGCGCAGCAAGAACTCACCGTGGGCGTTGAGCACGATGCCTGGCTGGGCGAAGCCGGAGTACAAGAGCATATAGGCCACCTCCCCCACCCCGGCCACGACCACCAGGATGGCAAGGTAGCTCACGCCGGCCGCCAGCCAAAGACTGAGACGCCGCAGCCACGGCCGGAGACCGCACAGCACGGCCGCCGAGAGCAGCGCCGACCACTGCACGAACAGCGACAGCAGTGCGAGGCTGTCCCAGATCTGGGGGCCGGACACGTCGCCGGCCAGCACCAGCACGAAGGCGAGCAGCTCGGCCACCAGCACCACCAGGAACACGGTGCGCATGCCACAAAAATCCGGGAGGAAGAAACTGTCTTCCCGGACCAATTCGCGCGCCACGGCCGCCGGTGTGCCCATGGCTACAGTCTCCACCGCGCACGAGACCCGCGCAAGAAGGCGGTGAGATATGCGGGCCCGCCCGGACGGGCTATACTGCAGCCGCCCGATAGCCGAATCCGCTGTGCCCATGCCCACTCACCACAAGACCCCGCCGAAGCCGTGGGGCGGCCGCTTCGACCAGCCGACCGACGCCTTCGTCGAGGAGCTCACCGCCTCTGTGGGCTTCGACCACAGGCTGTATCGCCACGACGTCGAGGGCTCGATCGCCCACGCCCGCATGCTGGCCCGCGCAGGCATCCTGAGCGAGACCGAGCGTGACGCCATCGTCCAGGGGCTAGTGCAGATTCGCGCCGAGATCGACGCCGGCGCCTTCGAGTGGTCCACCGCGCTCGAAGACGTGCACATGAACATCGAGGCCCGGCTCACCGAGCGCATCGGCATTGCCGGCAAGAAGCTGCATACCGGGCGCTCTCGCAACGACCAGGTGGCCACCGATGTGCGCCTCTATCTGCGCGCCGAGCTGGACGCGATCAGCGCCCAGCTGGACCGGCTGCTGGGTGCCCTGCTGGAGCAGGCCGAGCGCCACGCCGAGACCATCATGCCGGGCTACACCCATCTGCAGCCGGCCCAGCCGGTGACATTCGGCCACCACATGATGGCCTGGTTTGAGATGCTGCGCCGGGATCGCGCCCGGCTCGGCGACTGCCGCACACGGCTCAATGTCATGCCCCTGGGGGCGGCCGCACTCGCCGGCACCAGCTTCCCCATCGACCGTCATTACACGGCCGAGCTGCTGGGCTTCGACGCGCCTGCGGAGAATTCCCTGGACGCGGTGAGCGACCGCGACTTCGCCCTGGAATTCGCCGCCTCCGCCGCCATCCTCATGACCCACTTGTCCCGCTGCTCGGAGGAGCTGATCCTGTGGGCCTCGCCTCAGTTCGGCTTCATCGACATCGGCGAGGCGTTCTGCACCGGCTCCTCCATCATGCCGCAGAAGAAGAATCCGGACGTGCCCGAGCTGGTGCGCGGCAAGTGTGCCCGGGTCAACGGTAACCTGATGGCCCTGCTGACCCTCATGAAGGGCCAGCCCCTGGCCTACAACAAGGACAATCAGGAAGACAAGGAGCCCTTGTTCGACACCGTGGACACGCTGCGTGGTGTACTGAGGGTGTACGCCGACATGCTGCCGGCCATCGCCGTGGACGCGGCAGCCATGCGCGCAGCGGCCAGCCGCGGCTACACCACCGCCACCGACCTGGCGGACTACCTGGTGCGCAAGGGAGTGGCTTTTCGCGATGCCCACGCGGTGGTCGGCCAGGTGGTGCGCTACGGCATCGAGACCAGGCGAGATCTGGCCGATCTGGAGCTCGCCGAGCTGCGCCGCTATTCACCGGCGATCGAGCAGGATGTCTACGGAGTGCTGACCCTAGAGGGCTCGGTGGCGGCCCGCAGCCACATCGGCGGCACCGCACCGGCCCAGGTGCGTGCTGCGGTGCAGCGCGCACGGCAGTGGCTGAGCGAGGTGAGCGGACCATGAGTGCAGCCGCGCAAGACAGCCTGGAGGCGCTACGGGCCCGTCTGGCCGAGTTTGCTCGGGAGCGGGACTGGGACCAGTTCCACTCCCCCAAAAACCTGGCCATGGCGCTGATTGCCGAGGCGGCGGAGCTGGTGGAGCACTTTCAGTGGCTCACCCAGGAGCAGAGCCGCGCGCTCCCGCCGGACAAGCATCGCGAGGTGGCCATGGAGCTGGCGGACATCCAGATCTATCTCATTCGCCTCGCCGACAAGCTGGGTGTCGACCTCATCACCGCCGCCAACACCAAGATCGCGCTGAACGAGCAGCGCTACCCGGCGGCCAAGGTGCGCGGCGACGCTCGCCGCGCCGAGGAGTATGAATAGCTTGCGACTCCGGCCGCTGCGGGGAGGTGCGCGAGCCTCAGATCTGCCCACCGACCCGGCGGATTGCGTCCCGCACCCGGCGCAGGATGCGCACGACGTCGTCGGGCTCCTTCCACTCGGCGATGCCGAAGCAAGCGTCCAGGGCCACCGTCCTGCCGACACCAAACGGCATCTCCATGGCAATCAGCAGCTCGCGCAGCCGTCCTCCGAGGGTTTGGGCGGCCGGCTCATCCGTCTCCGGCAGCATCAACAGGAAATCGGTGCGGTCCACGCGTCCAATCATGTCCGCCCAGCGCAGCTGGTCCCGCAGCACCCCCGTCACCCGCGCCATCGCCCGGTCGGCGTCCACATCATGCAGCCGGGTCACCGGCCCCTGCAGCGACATGACCATGACCGAGAGCGCATTGCGGTAACGCCTGCTGCGCGCCACCTCCACCTCCAGCAGGGCCATCATGGCGCGCCGGCTCAGCAGCCCGGTGGCGGGGTCCGTCACGACCTGCTGTTTGAGCGCTCGAGCAGTCTCCGTCTGGGCCTGCCAGGCCCGACAGCACTCGCTGATGTCGGTGTAATAGCGCGCTTCGGTGCCACTGTTGCCTGCCTGTCGCAGACACTTCAGCCAGCGCTCCCGGCCGCTGCGATCAGCCAGCAGAAAAACGTCCTGCATGGCCGCCTCCGAATCGGCGGGCTGCAGCGGAAGGGCATAGATCGAGAGGCCGATGAGTGGCTTGCCGAAAGGCGCCACCCATTCGCCGAATACCCGATTGTGATGCAGAATCCGGCCATACGGGTCCAGCAGCAGCATGCCCACGGGCGCCTCGGCGAGTGGTGAATCTGGTGTCGAAGTAGTCATGGGCAAGGTTCCGCGCTAGAAAGAAAGCCGGTCCACGCGCGTCCTGGCGTTTTGCAGGCACCCTGGTATCCTTAGGCAATGCCCTCGTCCAGTGGTGAATGGTACACCGGTCCCGCAGCTGTGCACGCCATCGAAGTCAGCCGCGTGAGCCTGGGTCCGGCAGAGCCGCTGTGGAAGCGGGTGCCAACCCGGGACGACGATGGGCGTCGGCTGACTGATTTCATGATGCTGATTCCAGGATTGCGCGAGCGGCCCCGGTGCGGACTGGAGCAGCGTCTGGCCGACATCCACGCCGTGCTCGCTTGTTACGGCAGCACGGTGGTATTTGCCGAGGTCATTCTTCGGCTCAACCTGTTATGGGTCAGCGTCAAGCCGCTGCCGGGAATTTGCCTGGAGCTGCCGGCAGTGCTGCAGCAGCGCATTCCCGAGGCACTGCTGATAGCGCACAAGACCCCTGCCTAGCGGGACCCCGGCCGGCTGCGGGTCCCCAAGGAGACTGGCATGTCAGAGCGCATACACGCCCCCAAAGTAGGCGCACCGGACCCCGAGCACAGGTGCTCTCCCATCGTCGAAGAGACCTCGGAGGATTTCGACGTCGCGGGGATGGAAGCTGTCGAGGCACCGGTCTGCTACTTCAATGGCAAGGTCTATGCTGACGGCGCATACGTGTGCAGCGGTGATGAGCTGCTGCGCTGTGCCCGGGGGGTGTGGCTACGAGAGGGGACCTGCGACCCAGACAATCCTTAGCCGGCAGTGCGATACTTGTGCTGGCCCGGAAGAAATGACTGGGACGCCCGCCGCGAGCCATTGGCGCAGACGCCGCTCCGAACGTGAACTCCATCACGGGCGGGTGGTCCGTGGTAGGGATAGAATGCGCGCATCGCAGTCGGCGGCCACCGGTGACGCCAGTCAACCGTCGGCTCGGCGATGCGTTAAGGGCGCCAGGGGTCCCCTGGCCCAGAGCCTGTCTCCGACCTGGTCTACGCGGCGCTGCCCGGGTGGATCGCGGGGCGGCTGAACCGTTTTTCGAGGAGGTCGTTGCAGTGAAGAAGATCATGGTCGGACTAGTGGCTGCGAGTCTCGCGGTGCCGCTCGGGGCCTGCACCAATCAGGACACCGGTGCCGTGGTCGGCGGAGTACTGGGTGGTGCGCTGGGATCCAATGTCGGCAAGGGTAAGGGCCGCACGGCCGCCATCATCGCCGGCACCCTGGCAGGGGCGGCAATTGGTGGATCCATCGGGCGCTCCATGGACGAGACGGACCGCCTGCGCGCCAACCGTGTGCTGGAGACCAGCCCCAGCAATCAGCCCACCAGCTGGCGCAATCCCGACAGCGGAAACGAGTACACCGTGACGCCGGTGAAGACCTATGAGGCATCCAGCGGCCAGTACTGCCGCGAATACCAGACCGAGGCCGTCATCGGTGGGCGCAGCGAGCGCGCCTACGGCACGGCCTGCCGCCAGCCGGACGGCAGCTGGCAAATTCAGAACTAATAGGCAGCAATCGCCCCGGCGGGCTGGCGCATGCACCAGCCCGCCGGGACTTCGAATCCGGGCAGCCCCTACGGGGCTCGCCCGCGTCAGCTGATAGTGGTCTCCGTGGAATCGCTCTCGCCCTGGTTATCCACCCAGCTCAGCTTCAGGGTCTCGCCGGCCTTGGCGCCGCTGAACTTGAAGGACAGATAGGGGTTCTTGGACACCGGGGGGCCCCACAAGGCGGTGAGCACCGTGGTGCCGTTATGCTCACACTTGACCTCCTGGATGAAATGGGCGGGAATCGGCTGCCCGGTCTTCTTGTCCTTGATCAGACCCGTGTCCATGGGGTGGCTGATCAACGCCTTGACCGTGGTCACCGCGCCGCTGAGCTTCGCCCGTATCTTGATCGTCTTCGCCATGGTCTGCTCCTCTCGCTTCGCTACCCGTCAACCGCCGCAGCCACCGATGGTGACCTTGACCTCCTTCGCCGCACTGTAGAGCTTGCCTCCCGCCTTGACTACGCCAATGACGTTGGAGGTCTTGCCCATCTTGATGCGCGTGGAGATGAAGCCCTCGGTGGTCTTGCCCAAAATGAAGCTCGAGGTCAACGGCGTGGCGTTCTTCTCGGCCACGATGCTGATGCTCTCCACATCCGGCAGCGTGGTGCTGATGGTCACCGGCACCACCGCCCCGTTCTCGGCGATATCCGGCGCCTTCACCGTGATGGCGTCGCTGGCAGTAGTCTGATCGCTGCCCAACAGATCCTGCAGCGCCTCCCCGACGCTCTTGGCCTGGAAGGCACCCTTCGGCCAGGCCGCCAGCACCAGCCGCGGGCTCAGCAGCCCCGCGCCCACCGCTACCGAGATCATCGCCCCCGTGGCAGCACCCTGCAAAAATGTTCTGCGCTTCATGGTCATTGCTACTCGTCTCCTCCTAATGGACATGATGCATTGCGAGCATCAGACTTTAGCACAGCGCGGGCCAGACGACCCATGGCCGTCTGACCGCGGCCCAGGCGGCGACGGACGCCGCGCCGAGATTGCAAGCTGCAACAATGGCCGTGCACGATGCGGCCCACCGGGAGCACTCCCGCGGCCGTTTGTGTCGGCGAGCCATATGGTGCAACATTCCTCTGTCCCGCGACTGGGCGGGCAGCGCTCGAGGCCACGCACTCCAGCGAGCCGATGAGATCCATGATAAGCCGCCGACTCCAGAGTCTGTTGTCAGCCCTCACGAGGCCACGCCCGCGCTCGGCAGCCACAGGCGATTCCGTTGCACCAGGCTCCGGGTCCGCTCCCGGGGGGACGGAGGTCCTGGAATGGTATCTGGAAGGCGCGCTGGATTACAGTCAGTCACTGGTGATGCCGGTAGACACCGATCCGTTCGTGGTCGGCCGGGACAAGACCTGCGCACTAACGATCGCATCCACCGAAGTCTCCCGCCGGCACGCCAACTTCGGCAGGCGCGGCGAGCGGTTGCTCGTCTCCGACCTGGGAAGCACCAACGGCACCTTCGTCAATCGCAAGCGCATCACCTGCGAGACCGAGGTGCGGGACGGGGACGTCGTGCATCTGGGCAAGGTGGAGCTGCGCGTGAACCGGCGCTCCCGGACGGTATCGATGGACTTCGCCGCCGCGCCGCAGGAAGACGACTCCACGATGATGATCTACATCAAGGACCCCAACAGCGACCTCAGCGGCAAGTTCGTCGCCTGTGAGCGAGCCTTTCTGGCCATGCTGGAGCACGGCGAAATCGACACGGCGTTTCAGCCCATCGTCACCCTGCCCGATCCGAAGGTGATCGCCTACGAGATTCTGGGCCGTGGCGTGCGGGAGGATCTCCCCAAGACGCCCTACCAGCTGTTGGGTATTGCCGAGAAGCTCAAGCGCGAGGTCCAGCTGAGCGAGATGTTTCGCCTCCGCGGCCTGCAGCTGGGGCGCCTGCTGCCAGGTGCGCCATTGTTGTTCGTCAATACCCACCCTAAGGAGCGCTTGGGCGAGGGACTGCGGGCGTCCCTGGAGCAGGTCCGGGAGCTGATGCCGGAGTGGCGAGTGGTACTGGAGATCCACGAGTCGGCTGTGACCGACCTGCCCATGATGCGGGAGCTCAAGAAGGTGCTCAACGAGCTGCACATCCTTCTCGCCTATGATGATTTCGGTGCCGGCCAGGCGCGCCTGAACGAGCTGGTGGAAGTGCCACCGGACTACCTCAAGTTCGACGTGTCGCTGATACGCAATATCGACCAGGCCTCTCCCAACAAGCGCGGGATGGTGCAAAAGCTGGTGGACATCGCGACCGAGCTAGGCGTGCCTACCCTGGCCGAGTGTGTGGAGACCGTCGCCGAGGTGCAGGTCTGCAATGAGATGGGCTTCAGCCACGCCCAAGGCTTCTACTTCGGCCGTCCCGCAACCGTAGAGACTTTTCTCTAGACCAATCATATCCACCTCCCTCGGCGCGATCTTCGCCGCCGCAACAGGCCGGTCGCGCGCTCCGCAGGACCGGCTCAGAGGTGATACGGGGGGCTAAGCTCATGCACCGCGTGGACGAATGCGGCCGCATGCTCCGG
>Ga0307417_10000082_pt1 | contig 37513 bp, 36 predicted proteins | sample SalMarWE160210MG_2_FD_202514 | JGI IMG/M metagenome (GOLD analysis project Ga0307417, IMG submission 202514) | Salt marsh sediment microbial communities from the Plum Island Ecosystem LTER, Massachusetts, United States - WE1602-10 | ecosystem: Environmental > Aquatic > Marine > Intertidal zone... | reverse complement strand
TCGGTCTTTGTAAAGACGGTGCACCTGCAGGCGACATTCGCCGGTTTTTCGCTCCCGGCTCCGAGTTCAATAAAGTCGGCGAGTATCTGATCTATTTTTGTCTGGGAAACGTCTACATCTGTTGAATAAATGGATGTGGCAAGCCGCTGTGCCTGTTGATCGATAAAGGAACCGGTGCCCGATGCACAAGGTCCATTGGTGTTGAAGTATTCCAGCTTCCAGGCATTCGTGTCGTCTTTGTTTTCCGACGTTGTGTGTTTGACCTGAAAGAGGGCTATGTCCTGTCCACCCATAGTGATGATGCTCTTAACGTCCGGTTGGACGAACATGGCACCAAGGACCTGGCTGATGGTTTCGTATTCATAGAATACACCTAACTGCTCACTCAGCTTTTTCCCGTGACTGCCGGTAAAACTGAGACACCCTATGTTCTCCTCTCCGAATTTTCCATTGAGATGCCGAATGAGCTCATAGGCCCTCTCTTCGACCTTGCCCACGTGACGCTCATAGGGCAATTCATAGACGATCTCCTTCCCTTCATTGATGACAATACAGTTCAGGCTTACAGAACCACAATCAATGCCCACATAGAATTGATCCACCATCTCTTTTGCCTTTCTCTCGCCATTTTGCCGGAGTGCATCCCGGCAATTTCGCGCGCAGGGTCTACAACCTTTCTGTAAGTTTCGATTTTGTAGGATCGAAAGTATATGCTCAATGGGCCTCTCCCCAGTTTTTCCCATGCCCCATGTCCACTTTAAGAGGGACCTTGAGTGGATAGACGCCTTCCATCTCCTCGCGTATCACCTGTTTCAGCGCATCAAGCTCACCCTCCACCACTTCAAAAACCAGTTCGTCGTGCACCTGAAGAAGCATCTTTGAATTGAAATTCCCGGTGCCAAGACGGCCCGCTATCCTGATCATGGCCAGCTTGATCAGATCCGCGGCGGTCCCCTGGATGGGCGTATTGACGGCCATTCGTTCGGCTTCCGCCCTGATCACTCGGTTTTGGTGCAGTATGTCGGGGAGATACCGGCGCCTGTTCAGAAGCGTTGTGACGTAACCCTTTTCTCTGGCCATTTTGACCATTTCGTTTTTGTATTTTTCAACCCCTTGATATTTCTCATAGTATGAAGAAATGTAGGCCTTCGCTTCCTTTGGACCTATGCCCACCTCTTCACTCAGCCTCTGGGGACCCATCCCGTAGACAATGCCGAAATTGATGGCCTTTGCGATCCTTCTCATCTCGGGAGTCACCTCGCTCTTTTCGACTCCAAGGATCTCCCCTGCCGTCAGGGAATGGATGTCCTCTCCCTGTTCAAAGGCCCGGGTGAACGCCTTGTCCCCTGAATAATGGGCCAGGACCCTGAGTTCCACCTGGCTATAGTCAGCCGACAGCAGAACACATCCCTTCTCCGCAATGAAACCTTTCCGGATCTCACGGCCCTCAGCGCCACGGATGGGGATATTCTGCAAATTCGGGTTACTGCTGCTCAGACGCCCGGTTGCCGCAACCGTTTGGTTGAAAGAGGTGTGGATCCTTCCGGTATCCGGATCTACCATCATCACCAGCGCATCCAGATAGGTGGATTTGAGTTTGGCTAGTGTCCTGTACCTGAGCACAAGCCCGGGTGTCTTCTGTGGAAAGACGGACAGCTTTTTCAGGACCTTCACGTCCGTTGAAAAGCCACCTGCCTTGGCCGTTTTTCCTTGCACAGGCAGTTTGAGTTTTTCGAAAAGGACATGGCCCAGCTGTTTCGGAGATTGAATATTGAACGCCATTCCGGCCTCATTATAAATCTCCTTTTCGATACCCTTCAATTGATCTTCAAAGCGAGATGACATGGTCTGAAAAAACGGCTTATCAATCTTGATTCCCGCCAACTCCATATCCATGAGTACAGGCACCAGTTGCATCTCCAGATCATAAAACAGTTCCTCGTTCTTATCCAGCCGCAATTTATCATCCAGCTTGTGCATCAGCCGCAGGGTTATGTCGGCATCTTCACACGAATAGTCCCTGGCCTCCCCCACAGAGACCTCGGAAAAAAGACGCATCTTCTTGCCCTTGCCAACGACATCACGATAACGGATCATTTTGTGCTTCAGATAGTGTTGAGCCAGATAGTCGAGATTGTGTTGTCTGAGCCCCGGGTTGATCACATAAGAGGCAACCATGGTGTCGAAATAGAACCCTTTGAGGGTCACGCCGTGTTGGCTGAGGACCTCCGCATCATACTTGATGTTTTGTCCCACTTTTTCAATTCCTTCGTCCTCCATGACTTCCCGCAGTATTCCGAGGGCTTTCTGAAGGTCAGGCTGTTGGGGCGCTCCCGGATAGACGTGACCAACCGGGACATACCAGGCCTCTTTTTCTTCCAGGGAAAAGGAAAGCCCCACAAGCCGGGCCTCGAGCGGGTTCCTGCTCGTGGTCTCCGTATCCAGTGAAACCCTCCCCTTCTCTTTGATTTTTCCCACGAGGGATCTCAAATCTTCTTCAGAGAGACAGAGTCGATAATCCGTGGATTCTGCCTCTCTGGTGGCGAATCTCTCCCAGAGTCCCTTGAATTCCAGATCCCTGAAAATCCTGGCCAGGGCATCATGTTCAGGTGGACCAACCTTCAACTCCTCCATATCCACCTCAAGAGGAACAAACCGGTCAATCGTGACCAGTTTCCGACTCATGATTGCCGACTCCCTGAACTTTTTCAGGTTTTCCCTCAGTTTATTTCCTTTCACGTGGTCGGCCTGTTCCAGCGTCTGATCGAAAGAACCGAATTCCTTGATGAGTTTCAGAGCGGTCTTCTCTCCCACACCCGGGACCCCGGGCACGTTATCAGCAGCATCACCGGCGAGGCCCATGACATCGATCACTTGACCAGGCTCGATTCCATAAAGCTCCCTGATGGCGATCTCATCGGTCACCTTGTCCTGCATAGTGTCCCACATACTGACCCGGGGTGTAATGAGTTGTCTGAAGTCCTTGTCACCGGTGATCATAACCACCCTGTACCCCTGCTCTTCCGCCATCCGTGCCATGGTCCCGATGATGTCATCCGCTTCATAGCCAGGCATCTCGATCATCTTCAAATTGAAACAGGTGACAATTTCCTTGATAAACGGGATCTGATGGGCCATCTCGTCCGGCATAGGAGGCCGGTTGGCCTTGTATTTTTCGTAGATCTCGTGCCGGAAGGTGGGTCCTTTTGAATCGAAAACAATCGACAGATAGAGAGGATTCTTGTCAGCTAGGAGTTTCAGAAGCATATTGGAAAAGCCAAAAATGGCATTTGTGGGAAAACCGTGGGAATTGGACAGATTCCTGACTGCGTGGTAGGCCCTATGGATATAGGCCGTTCCATCCACAAGATAAACCGTTTCCTTTTCATGGCCTATGGAAATAATGACTCCTGGTGGCTCACCCATGGCCGGAGGTGACCCTGTTGAAGAACCCGAAAGGTTACAGTTAAGCGTTTTAAGGCAATCATCAGCGGACTGCCGACCTATCGATAAAGCGGTTACCTGCCGGAACAAGACCTGAACGCTATTTTGCGTATTCTACCGCCCTGATTTCTCGAATCACAATCACTTTGATTTGACCGGGATAGGTTAACTCCTTTTCTATTTTTCTTGCAATGTCTTTGGCAAGGATGAAGGACTGATCATCATCGATCATCTTTCCCTCGACCATGATACGTATCTCTCTTCCGGCCTGGATTGCAAAGGACTTGTTGACACCCCGGAAAGACAGAGCAATGTTTTCAAGCCCCTCCAGCCTCTTCACATAGGACTCGAGCATTTCTTGTCGGGCGCCGGGCCGGGCCCCGGAGAGCGTATCGGCGGCCTGGACAAGAACAGCAAGTACCGTTTCAGGTTCAATATCCTCATGGTGGGCCCAGATGGCGTGGATTACAGAGTTTGACTCTCCATATTTCCTGGCCAAATCGGCCCCGATGACCGCGTGAGGGCCTTCCACCTCATGATCAACAGCCTTTCCAATATCATGCAAAAGGCCTGCACGCCTAGCCTGCTTGACATTTTGACCAAGTTCGGCAGCCATTATGCCGCAGAGAAAACTGACCTCTCTGGAGTGCTGGAGGACATTTTGCGCATAACTTGAACGGTATTTCAGCCGGCCAATGAGCTTGACGAGTTCAATGTTTATACCATGCACACCCACATCAAACGCCGCCTGTTCACCAGCCTCTTTGATGGTGGCCTCTATCTCTTTTGTCACCTTGGCGACAACCTCTTCTATGCGCGCCGGATGAATTCGCCCGTCATCTATCAACCGCTCCAGAGATATCTTGGCCACCTCTCTTCTCACCGCATTGAAGCCGGACAGGATGACGGCTTCGGGTGTGTCGTCAATGATGAGATCGATGCCCGTAGCGGCTTCAATGGCCCTGATATTCCGACCTTCCCTCCCGATAATGCGCCCTTTCATTTCATCGTTCGGCAGGTTGACCACGGAAACCGTCTTTTCAGTCACGTAGTCCCCGGCATATCGCTTTACCGCCAGTGCCAGAATCTCCTGGGCCTTCCTGTCAGCCTCGGTTTTGGCCTCATTTTCTATCTTTCTGATGAGTTTTGCCGCATCATGTTTGGCTTCCGATTCCATTGCCCCGATCAGGGACTGCTTGGCTTCCTCCGCTGAAATGCCGGCAATGCTCTCCAGCCGCTTTCGCTGTTCTTCAAGCATTCGAGAACTTTCCAGTTCCCTTTGCTTGAGCTGCCCTTCGATTCGATCGTTAAATCTTTCTTTTTCCGCCAGCCTGTTCTCCCTTGCATCCAGTTGCTGACTCTTCTTTTCCAGATTTTCCTCCTTGTTGAAAAGGCGCCTTTCCTGGGCAAGCATTTGCTTCTTCTTGTCCTGGGTTTCCTTCTCAAACTCCACCTTCATCTGGTAAAGGGTGTCTTTTGCCTGGAGGGTTGCCTCTTTGGTTAGATTCTTGGCCTCTTTCTGGGCCTCTTCCAGGATCTTCTTGGAGTATTTCTCTACGGAATCAACCCGGTTCTCCAATATTTTTTTCCTGATAAAAGCCCCTGCAAGTAGACCCAAAACCAGGGTTCCCAGGGCTATTCCAGCTATTTCAGCAGAGATCATAGTTTCACCATGCTCCTTGTTGCCCGGCTTACCCGTATTCTTGTCGGACAATGCGCTCCAATGGACAAATAGAAAAGAGAAACATTCTCTCGCGAGGTGGAAACCGGAAATGACCAGACAGGAAAAGATTGGTGGTGGGCTAATTCAATGAAGCACTAATAATGGTGCGCCTAGTGGAGCCGTATGACGTCTCTACCCATTAATAAATTGATATTTATAGTTATTTTATGCATTAACGCCCCCATGGACGTTTGACCAATGATAAAATTACACCATGCGATGTTCATATACTTGCCGCCAATATTTCTTAGCCCGGCTATTCCTAATCTCAATCCTAATCGTGTTTCCCTCACGAGTACTCAACTCAGGACAGAGTCAATTTGGTTGATCAGTGCCTCGCTCCGACGCCTCAGTTCAGCAACGATATTTTCTTGTTCGCGCTGCAGTTGAAAGTAGTCGTTCGCTATGTCGAAAGCGGCCAGGATGGCCGTTTTCCGCTCTGAAAGGCCTTGCTTACTTTCGTTTATTTCCTCGAATTTACGATTAACAAATTCTGCGACCTTTTGGACATCTCTTCCGTTTTCATCGCTCTTGATCAGGTATTCATTGCCCAGTATGGCTATTTTTATGATATTTTCCAAGTCGGCTTACCCAGACCAAAATGATATCGTGAAAAAAGTGACGGTCATCAGCTCTCACATGTGAATCTGTTCCAGTTTTTCCAGAAGGGTAATGATGCGCTGTTTGGCCTTGTCTCTCGAATCTTTCAGCTTCTCCACCTGTGCGCCGAGATCCAACAGCTTTTCTTCCTGAATCTGTGCCTTCTCGGCCAGGGTGGTATTCTCTTCTTTCAGGAAAGTCATGGACTCGATAAGTGAGTCAATCCTCTGCTCCAGAACATCAAACTGATCAATCTCGGCAACCATCTCTCTCTATTACTCCCCATGTTGTTTTTTGTCAAATAGGCCTCTCCACTCCCTGGCCATCATCTGTGGCCAAGATCGTGGGACTAACCAAATAGATGCTCATAATATCCACAACGCCTGCAAACGTCAATAAAAAAGGCAAGCAGGGCTGCTTGCCTTTTCCAGTAAATATTTGTCAATTGAATAGATTATTTGGTTTTTTCTACAACCTTTATCCTGGCAACCGCGCGTTTGAGGGCAACTTCGGCCCTCATGAAGTCTATGTCCTTGTTGCTTGCCCGGTCCTTCGACAACCGTTCTCTTGCCCTCTCCATGGCTTGCCTGGCCCTTTCCACGTCGATGTCTTGCAGCCTTTCAGCCGCATCCACCAGGATGGATACCTTGTTCTCTGAAACTTCAGCAAAACCGCTGGTCACAGCCAGCTGAACGGTTTCCGAACCCGTCGAATACCGAAGCTCTCCGGGCTCTATTCCCGTGAGGAACGGAACGTGGCCCTCCAGGACCCCGAATTCGCCCAGGGATCCGGGGGCTACAACGCTGTTGACCTCCTGGCTCACAACAACCTTTTCAGGTGTCACTATCTCCAACTGTAGTGTTCCCATATGAACGCATCACCCCTATTCGTCAGCCTTTGCCATTTGTTCGGCCCTCTCGCGGGCCTCTTCAACAGTACCCACCATGTAAAAGGCCGCCTCGGGCAGGTCGTCGTGCTTACCCTCCAGGATCTCTTTGAATCCCCTGACCGTATCAGCTACGGAGACATAGGCGCCCGGGGTCCCCGTAAAGGTCTCAGCCACATGAAAAGGCTGGGAAAGGAAGCGCTGCATCCTGCGTGCCCTCCCCACGACCAGCTTGTCTTCATCCGATAGCTCATCTATCCCAAGGATGGCGATAATGTCCTGAAGGTCCTTATACTTCTGAAGCGTCTGCTGGACCTGTAGGGCAACGGAATAGTGTTCTTCACCGAGGTAGTTGGCGTCAAGAATCCTTGATGTGGAATCCAACGGGTCCACAGCCGGATAAATACCCAGCTCCGCAATCGGCCGGGAAAGCACGACCGTCCCGTCCAAATGGGCAAACGTGGTGGCGGGCGCCGGGTCCGTCAGGTCGTCCGCGGGCACATAGACACACTGTACCGATGTGATGGAACCCTTGTTGGTGGAGGTAATTCTCTCCTGCAATTCGCCAAGGTCCGTGCCCAGGGTCGGCTGATATCCTACGGCAGATGGAATGCGTCCCAGCAGTGCGGAAACCTCGGAACCTGCCTGGGTGAATCGAAAGATGTTGTCGATGAAAAGCAGCACGTCCTGCCCCTCCTCATCACGATAATATTCAGCGGCCGTGAGCGCGGAAAGGGCGACCCGAGCGCGGGCGCCCGGAGGCTCGGTCATCTGCCCATAAATCAGGGCCGCCTTTTCGAGTACGCCGGATTCCTTCATTTCGCGGTAAAGATCGTTCCCTTCACGGGTCCTCTCGCCGACGCCGGCAAAGACGCTGATGCCGCCGTGCTGCATGGCGATATTGTGGATCATTTCCATCATGACCACCGTCTTACCCACACCGGCCCCGCCGAACATCCCCATCTTTCCGCCACGGGGAAAGGGTACCAGCAGATCGATCACCTTTACGCCTGTCTCAAGAACATTGACCGACGTGTCCTGATCGCTAAAGGCCGGTGCATGCCGGTGAATAGGATAGAACTTTTCAGCATTCACGGGGCCCAGTCCATCGACAGGTTTTCCAACCACATTCAACACCCTGCCCAAACCGGCCGCCCCCACCGGCATCTGGATTTGTTTGCCGGTATTCTTGGCAGGCATCCCGCGGACCAGACCGTCGGTCACATCCATAGCTATGCAACGGACCACGTTGTCACCCAGATGTTGTGCCACCTCAACAACAAGGTTGTCTTCGGTGTCATCGATGGTCGCGTTCGTAATAAGAAGAGCAGTCAAAATTTCCGGCAACTCTCCATCTGCAAATTCGATGTCGACTACCGGACCTATTACCTGAATAATTTTGCCCTCGTTCATAACTATATCTAAACCTCCTTAAGGAAAAACTATTATGCCTTTTTCAATGCTTCAGCACCACCCACGATATCCATCAATTCGGCCGTAATTGCCGCCTGCCGGGCCTTGTTGTAGACCAGGGTCAGGCTTTCGACCAGGTCATTGCAGTTCTTTGAGGCGTTATCCATCGCCGCCATTCGAGCCGCGTGCTCACACGTTTCGTTCTGCAAAAAAGCGTTGTAGATCTGCACACTAAGGTGTTTCGGCAACAGTTTAATGAGCAGTTCCTCAGCGCTGGGCTCATAGAGATACTCCGCAGCTCCCGTTGCGCCCTCTTTGTCGGCATCGCGAGGGGGCTCAATGGGAAGCAGCTTGACCAAGGTAGGTTCCAGTTTGGCCATGCCGAGAAACCGGGTATACTGCATGTAGACCTCATGGACCTCGTCTGCAAGGAACCGGTCAATCAATTCCCGTGCCATCTGATTGACAAAGGAAATATCGATTTTGCCGTAAATGTGGGTATGCGATTTGGTGATTTTAAAGTCCCGCCTGGAAAAGTAGTCTCTTCCCTTCTTCCCCACCAGGGTCAGGGAACAGACCAATCCTTTACTTTCTTTCTGTTTGATCCATTTTTCAGCCGTGCTGATAACATGAGTGTTGAAGCTGCCGCACAATCCTCTGTCAGCCGAAAAGTGAAGGAGTTCAAGGTTGGTTACCTTTTCTTTTTTCACGAGAAGGGGGTGGATATCCGGTTCAATCCGGCCCGCCAGGTTTCCAAGGACTTCCGCAAATTTATGGGCATAAGGGTCGAAGCTCTCCATCCTGCCCTGGGTGGTGCGCAGCTTTGAGGCGGCCACCATGTTCATGGCCTTGGTAATCTGCTTGGTTTTCTTGACGGCGCCTATCTTATGCAGGATATCTCTTAATGTGGCCATTTAGCTGTCTCTTTCCAATACCTTAATCTATTGAAATCTATTGATGGAATCGTAAAAAGCCATCGCCGCTTAGGCGGCAGGTTGAAAGATCCCTTTGAAATCGTCAAGGGCCTTTTTCAGTTTTTCGGCCAGCTCATCTCTTATCTCATTGGTCTCCTTGATTTCCTTCAGAAGATCCGAGTGTTTGCTCGCCAGGAATTCCAGCATCTGTCCCTCATAGTCTTTTACAGCATCCGCCGGCCATTCATCCAGATACCCATTGGCCCCGGCAAAAAGAATAGCCACTTCCTTTTCCGCCGACATGGGCTGATACTGGGGCTGTTTCAGGACTTCCACCAGCCTCAGTCCCCTGTTCAACTGCCGTTGCGTGGCCTTGTCAAGATCGCTGCCGAACTGGGCAAATGCCTCCAATTCCCTGAACTGCGCCATGTCCAGACGCAGGGTCCCTGCCACCTTTCTCATGGCCTTGGTCTGGGCGGCACCACCCACCCTTGAAACAGACAGGCCAACATTGATGGCAGGTCGCACGCCCGAAAAGAAGAGTCCCGGTTCCAGATAGACCTGACCGTCGGTGATGGAAATAACGTTGGTGGGAATGTAGGCGGATACGTCACCGGCCTGCGTTTCAATAATCGGCAGTGCCGTGAGCGACCCGGCTCCGAGTTCGTCATTCAGTTTTGCCGCCCGCTCCAGGAGCCTGGAATGGTTGTAAAAAATATCGCCGGGGAAGGCCTCGCGTCCGGGGGGCCTGCGGAGTAAAAGGGAAACCTGCCGATAGGCCGTGGCCTGTTTGGAAAGGTCATCGTAGATGATCAAGGCATGTTTTCCGTTATCCCGGTAATACTCCCCGATAGCGCACCCTGCATAAGGGGCGATAAACTGCTGGGTCGCGGGATCACTGGCACATGCCGCGACTACGGTGGTATATTCCATGGCCCCATGACGTTCAAGTACATCCACCACCTGGGCCACGGTGGATTTCTTCTGACCTATCGCCACATAGATGCAAAAGATGTCCGTGTCCTTCTGGTTGATAATCGCATCCACACAGATGGCCGTCTTGCCGATCTGTCGGTCTCCGATAATCAATTCACGCTGTCCCCTGCCGATGGGGGTCATGGCGTCGATGGCCTTGATTCCCGTGTACATGGGTTCATTCACCGGCTGTCTTGCTATGACGCCGGGAGCCACGACTTCAAGCCTCCTGAACTCCTTGGTATCGATGGGACCTTTACCGTCGAGGGGCAACCCGACCGAATCAATAACACGGCCCAGGACAGCATCTCCCACAGGCACCTGGGCAATCCTTCCGGTCCTCTTGACGGTATCGCCCTCTTTGATCCTGTAATCGTCACCCATGATGGCGACGCCCACGTTGTCTTCCTCCAGATTGAGGCAAAGGCCGAAAATGCCACCCGGAAATTCCAGCATTTCCATAGCCATGGCCTTTTCAACACCATAGACGCGGGCAATACCGTCACCAACGGACAAAACCGTCCCGGTCTCACTCACTTCTATCTTCTTTTCATAGTCCTTAATCTGGTCCCTGATTACCTGGCTTATTTCTTCTGCTCTTATTTCCATTAGTTATACTCACCCCTTCTGATTGATTCTTTTAGCCCTTCGATCTGGGCCTTGACACTTCCGTCCAATACCAAATCCCCTATTTTTACGATGACTCCCCCAATGAGGGATTCATCTTCCTTGACAAAAGTCTTGACATCCTTGGCCGTGATTTTCTTGAGGACTTCCTCCATTTTGGCAAGGGTCTCAGCTTTCAGCGGTCTGGCGGCGATGATGTCAGCCCGGGCCATTCCGGAAAGTTCATCTGTGAGGTTGGCATAGTAATCGGTTATCTCGCCAATGGCCCCTATCCTGTCTTTATCAAGCAGGAGTCTGAGGAAATTATTCACCATGGGCTTGAACCCGCTTTTCTCCAGCACAAATTCGAGGATCTTTCGCCGGTCTTCTTGGGAAAAAATCTGACTCGAAACTATGCGGAAAAATTCAGCCCTTTCCCCGCAAAATGTAGCAAATTCCCTCAGGTTTTCCCCGTATTCCCCGTAAGTCCCTTCATCCTGGCCGATACTGAGAAGGGCCTTAGCATATCTCCTTGATATCTTCGATCCTATCAATTTAGCTTCTCCACCCTTTCTATGAATTCCTGGACGAGTCGATCCTGATCCTTTTCCTTCATCTCTTCGACGATGATCTCCTGGGCCTTTTGAGCCGCAATATCCACAAGTTCGGCCTGAAGACGATTCCTCGCTCCCTGGAACTCCCGCTGGATGGTCAGTTCGGCCTGCGCAACCATCTGAGCGGCCCTCTCCCGAGCCTCCGTAATAATCCGCTCTTTCTCGGCAAGTCCATCCGCCTTGAACTGCTCCAGGATTTCGCCTTTTTCTGCCTCAAAATCTTTCAGCTTCTGCTCCAGTTCCGCCGAATGACGCTCCGCCTCTTCCTTTCCCCGTTTAAGCTCCTCAAACCTCTTGCGGATCGCTTCCCTTCTCCCCGTGAAAAAATCTTTGATTGCCGTTTTGCGAATCGCGATGAAAAGTATCACAAGCAACAGGGCAAAATTGATGCAACGGGAGATGAAATCGACCATTTCGCCGCCCTGCTGGGCCGCTTCATGGCCGCCTCCTTCAGATGCGATGGCCAACCCAAAAAAGAGGAGTATCCCAAAAATACTGCACGCAGCGAGCAGTGCAGCGTTCCATTTGCTGCTCTTCAGGTTGATCATTGAACACTCCTCCCGAGAATTTTTTCGGCCAGTTCCCTTGAAAAGACCACAACCTGTTCTTCCAGTGCCTTTCGTACCGCACCCGCTTGGGAATCCATTTCCTCTTTGGCCTCGGAGACCTTTTCATCCACGCGGGCCCCTGATGCCTGAAGAATGGTTTTTTCCTCGGCAAGCCCTTCCAATTTCAGCGCTTCCTTGGTCTCATAACCGTCCTTGCGGGCCAGCAACCTGCTTTCACGGATGCCCTCTTCGTTTTCATTCGATTTTTTTTCTGCTGTTCCGATGGCCTGTTCAAGGCTCCCCATCTCTTCACTTCGTTGGGCAATAACCCTTCTGATGGGGCGGTAGAGGAAGATGTTGAGCAGGAAAACAAGCAGGAGAAAATTTGCAATCTGAATAAGCAAAGACAGATCGATCTGCAGCATGACTATTGGTCCTTTTCTTGTTAAATGGACAGGTAACGCCTTATTATAAGAAAAAAAACGGCTTGTCAAAACTTTTCTGAGGGAATGCTACGTCAGCACTGCCACCTTCTTGCCAAGGTCCTCCTCGGCAGTCTGCATCCGGCAGTTCCCTTCAAAAATAACGCCCTCTTCAATGATAACGGTGGGGGCCTGGATATTCCCGAAAACCTTGCCCGGGGCCTTGATTTCAATTTTCTCGGAAGCGATGATATTTCCCCGGATTTCGCCGCTGATGATAATATGCGAGATGTTAATGTCCGCCTCGATTCTAGCTGAGTCCCCGACAACCAGTGTGCCCTCTGTCAGGATCTCACCCTTGAAGTCACCGTCGATCCTAACCGCTCCCGTAAAGGAAAGCTTTCCATCAAACACCGTGTCCTTGCCCAGGAAGGCGTTCATTTGTCCTTTTGATTGTTTCATATCCATCCGGCCTCACAAGTGTTTTGCGAATTAACACATAGATTTTCCTTTTGCAAGAAAAATCACAAGATAATCACTCAAACAGATTTAGTTACACTATTAACCATTACAATGGCATATTACTGAAACATGAACCGACGCATGCTGATATTCATCAACAATCCCATGCCCGCCATGGTTGTAATGAGAGATGAGCCGCCGTAACTGAAAAGTACAAGCGGGATGCCCACCACCGGGAGAAGACCCGTGACCATCCCCACATTGATGATCACTTGCCAGAAAACCATGGCAATCAAACCAATGGCTATGACCGATCCGAAGCGTTCCTTTGAATTCCTGGCAATAGAAATCGCCCGCAGGATGAGAAAGAGATAGAGAAGGAGGAGTATGATCGAGCCGATGAACCCCCACTCCTCCGCCAGCACGGAAAACGCAAAATCCGTGTGTTGCTCGGGCAGAAAATGGAGTCTGGTCTGCGTACCCCTCAGAAAGCCCTTGCCCCAGAGGAGTCCGGAACCGATGGCGATCTTGGACTGGTTGATATGGTAACCGGCCCCAAGGGGGTCCAGGTCAGGGTTCAGGAACGTGAGGATGCGTTTCTGCTGGTAGCTTTTCAGTCCAAACCAGATAAAAGGGGCCACGGAGACAAGGGAACCCACGAGAATGACCAACGATTTCCAATAGATTCTGACAAACAGGACCATGGAAAAAGAAACCGCTATCAGCAGAATGGCGCCTCCCAGATCGGGCTCCTTCATGATCAGAAAAGCCGGAATGACCACGAGCAGGAAAGGCTGCCACAGATCCCTCAGACGATAGTATCTCTTGTCGGCCTTTTCTAAAAAAAACTTGCCGAGCGCCAGGATAACGGCGATTTTGGATATCTCGGACGGTTGAAAAGAAATCGGCCCCAGGTGCAACCACCGCTGCGAACCGGCGGTGGCCTTTCCCATGACGAGGACGAACAAAAGCAAAAGGATACAGGCGATGTATCCCGGGTACGCAAACCGTTCAAGGGCGTAATAGTTGAAGGTGGTCATCACGAAAAAAACCGCAAACCCCATGAGGTACCAGGACACCTGCTTACGAAAGATCTGAGTGCCTCCCATTTCGCGAATCGGATAGGTGGCGCTGTAAAGGTTGAGGATACTGATACCGGCCAGGAGTATCAGCAGAAGGAGCAGTGTCCAGTCAAAATTTTGCAGGAGTCTTCGATCAAACATTTCAATTCATTCCCAGATAGGCTGATATGATCTTTTTCGCCACAGGGGCTGCCGCGCTTCCGCCGTGCCCTCCATGCTCAATGATCACGGCAACCGCTATTTTCGGCTTATCCACCGGCGCAATGGCCACGAACCACGCATGGTCCCGCTGAGCCTCGGGGACATTTTCTTCATTGCCGGAACGCTCCCCCTTTTGCATAGACACGACTTGGGCTGTTCCGGTCTTGCCTGCCACAAGCACTCCCTTTATTCGGGCTTCTTTCCCTGTCCCGTGGAGTTCGTTTACCACGCCTGTCAGCGCCTTCTTTACCATCTCAAGGTATGCATTATCCACTCCAAGGCCCCACCTTTCCACGGGATGAAACAGGTAGATGTCTTCACCTCCCGGTGTGCTGATCCGTTCGGTCAACTGCGGTTTCAGGAGTCTCCCTCCATTGAAAACGGACGAAATCATGGAAACTATCTGAAGGGGGGTCACCAAAACGAAGCTCTGACCGATGGATATGGAAATGGTCTCGCCTTGCTGCCAAGGAACGCCCCATCGTTTGAGTTTCCATTTTTTCGACGGAATCAGGCCCGGCTTTTCGTTCGGCAGATCAATACCCGTTCGCGAACCCAGGCCAAGCCTCCTTGCATATTCAGCTATCTTTTCTATACCCAATCTTTTTCCCAACTGGTAAAAGTAGACATCACAGGACTCCACCAGTGCCCTGTGCAGGTCCACATTTCCGTGACCCCACTTTTTCCAGCAACGGTAAACACTCTTTCCCAACCTGTAGCTGCCGCTGCAGAAAAGCTTCTCATCAGGGGTCACCGCTCCTTCCTGAAGTCCCGCCAGGGCAACGGCAATCTTAAAAATGGACCCCGGTGGATACTGTCCGGCCACGGCCCGATTCTCTAAGGGATGGTGTTTGCCTCCGACCACGCTTTTCCATGTCTCCCTGTCAAAACCCTTGATAAACATATTGGGATCAAAGGAAGGACTGGAGGCCATGGCAAGGATCTCTCCGTCCATGGGATCCATGGCAACAACCGCACCGACCTTGCCTTCCAGTTCCTTTTCCGCCCTGGCCTGGAGGTCTTTATCAATGGTCAGATAGACATTGGCACCCGGGACAGGGGGTTTTTGTGAAACCACCTTGAGTTTCCGCCCGGCGGCATCCACTTCAACCTGTTCCCCTCCCGGGATACCGTTCAGAATCGCCTGCCACTTCTTCTCCACACCCGCCTTTCCTATCAGATCGCCGGACTTATTATTCAGATACCGGCCGCTTGCCAACTGCCTTTCACTGATTTCTCCCACATATCCCAGGACATGTGCCGCGAGGTCTTGAAAAAGGTAATACCTCTCAGGGCTCACCATTATCCTGACTCCCGGCAGATTGAAACGATGGGTTTCGACCAGAGCCAGTTCATTTCTTGAGATACTTCTCTTGATCCGGATGGCCTTGAACGGGTAGTGCTGCAGTCCTTTTCGCAATTCTCGAGCCGTCTCTTTAATATCAATTCCTACAAGCTCATCCAGTCGTTTCAAAAGTGCCGGAGGATCCTGAATATCCTCGGGTATGAGCGCGAGGTCATAGGCGGCCCTGTTGTCCACGAGTAATCGACCTTTACGATCAAATATCACGCCCCTCAAGGGTGCAATATCCTGTAAATGGATGCGATTATTCTCTGACTTCGCCCTGTACTTCCATCCATTGACGACCTGCAGATACCACAACCTGAAAATCAGGCCGACAAAAAATATCAGGACAAAAATGGTGGTTTTCTTCAACTGCCGGTTGAAAATATCCACGGTAGCTGGATCAAAATTAGATGGTCTCAATTTTCAAATTCTCTTAAGGATGTCCCTTTCAGATAAGGCGAGGGCATGATCCGTCTCGGACAAGACCCCATTATCTTTACAACTCTTCCCCCGCGAGGAAGATGAAGGATGTCCGGGGCAGCTGCGGGGAGCTCCGCATAACACGGCAAATGGCATTCGGGGTATCAACCCGGCTGTTCGTCATCCACCAGAGAAAGTCCCCTCAGGTAATCGAAAAAAATGAAACACAAAGGTGCACTCAAAGCCGTTATCAACATGGACCCCGCGATCATTATGGGAAATGATCCGGCTATTGCAACATGAGGCATAAAAAGCACAAGCATGCCAAGGAAGAGGCCCTTTTTCAGCAACAGCACCAGTGCAACCAGGATCATCTGCCCCCGCGTGGATTCAGGATCAAAAAACCGTGAGCCAAAGTGGAGCCCCCAAAAAACGGCCAGATAGATCAGGGTGAAAAAACCTGGCGTTCCCCCTGAGAGCACATCAATGAACAATCCCTGACCAAAGGCGTAACCACTGGCTGCCGTGTGTCCGTACCTCACAAGTAGATAGACGATGGCAACAATCAGCAGGTCGAAGTCCAGTGAATGGACACCCACGGTATGCATCAACCGGCCCTTCAGCAGGGTAAATATCAACCCTGCAAACCACACCCCGATATAGAACACTACTTTTCTTTTTGCAGGTGATCGGTCGATATCTTCTCCTTTAAAATGACAAGGACTTCCTCCAGCCTTGAAAAATCCACAGCGGGACGCAACCTGATATGTCTGAACAGATCCCCCGGAGATTCATCGACTCTCACTACCTGACCAATCGGAATCCCCTTCGGATAAACGCCGCCGAGGCCGGATGTCACAATCCTGTCATGCACTTTCACATCACTCGTCTTGACCATATAATCAACAGAGCAGACGGTTTCGCTGAGGCCCCTCACCATGCCCCTGTCTCTTGATCTCTGAACAAGACAGTCCACAGAACTGTTCTGATCAATAATGAGCAGGACTTTCGCATAATTGGGAGAAACAGAGACAATCCGTCCCACAACGCCTGAAGCATTCACCACCGGCATGTCCATGGCTATCCCCGAACGCTCTCCCTTGTCTATCATGACCGACCTGAACCATCCTGTGGGGTCCAGCCCAATAACTTGGGCGGCAAGGACAGGCCGGTCGATGGATTGCTTGAATTGAAACAGGGCCTTGAGTCTCTCATGGGTGTAAAGCGCCTCACGGTAGCGGCTGTTCTCCATCTTCAGCCTGTTGAGCTGCTGTTTCAACTGGAGGTTTTCTTGCCGGACATGAACGAGGGAAAAGTAATTCGACCAGATACCCGTCGTCAGTGCCACGGTCCGTTGGAAAATCAGTTGAACGGGGGCAGTGACCTCAATCAAAACCTGTTCAAGGGGGTCCCACGAAAGCCCTTTCCCTGCACTCATGGAAAGTAGAAACAGGGCGAAAGCGATAAAGAAGACCCACGACAGAATCTTAAAATTGCGTGTCAGACCTTTCAATGGGTGAAATATACTCCTCTGGGGTCTGAATGAAGAAAGAAAACCTGCTGGAAAAAGATGTTCCTGATTGGGTGTCTCCAACCAGGCAAGACAAGGCCCTCCGGGCCTTGTCTATATGTGCCACATTTATGAGTTGGAAATTCACTCGCGTCAAAAATGATTCATGGATAGACACTAACTGGAGTTTATCTGATGGTTACTTCTCTCAAGATAGCGATATTGTCAAGGGCCTTTCCGGAGCCGAGCACCACCGTCGACAGGGGGTCCTCGGTGATGGTAATGGGCAGTTTCGTTTCTTCCCTCAAGAGAATATCCAGGTTCTTGAGGAGGGAACCTCCGCCCGTCAGCACAATTCCCTTATCCACTATGTCTGCGGCCAGTTCAGGAGGGGTCTGTTCCAGGGCGATACGAACCGTTTCAACGATGGTCTCAACCTGTTCGGTGATGGCATGGCGAATTTCATCGGAATCAATGGTCAATATCTTCGGAATCCCGCTCACCAGGTCGCGGCCTTTCACCTCAATGGTTTCAATCTGCTCACCTGGATAGGCGTTGCCTATGGTGGTCTTGATGATCTCCGACGTTCGTATCCCGATCAACAGGTTGTACTTCCGTTTAATGTGCTGCAATATGGCTTCGTCCATTTTGTCGCCACCCACACGAACGGACTTACTGTAAACAATGCCGGCAAGGGAAATAACGGCCACCTCGGTCGTTCCTCCTCCGATATCCACAACCATATTGGCCGTCGGCTCGGTTATGGGCAACCCAGCACCGATGGCCGCCGCCATGGGTTCCTCGATAAGAAACACCTCTCTTGCTCCGGCGGATTCCGCGGACTCCCGCACCGCCCTCTTTTCGACCTGGGTGATCCCGCTTGGGACACAAATGATAATCCTGGGACGAACAAGCGTCCTCCGGTTGTGAACCTGTCTGATAAAATGGCGGAGCATGGCCTCGGTAATTTCAAAATCCGCGATGACCCCGTCCTTCATGGGACGAATGGCGATGATATTCCCCGGGGTCCTGCCCAACATCATCTTGGCATCTGTCCCCACAGCCAGGACCCTGCTTGTTCCGCGCCCGTCTTTTCTGACGGCCACAACAGAAGGCTCACTCAGAACGATACCTTTGCCCTTGACATAAACCAGCGTATTGGCTGTGCCCAGGTCAATGGCCAAATCATTGGAGAAAATACCAAGAATGGGATCAAAAAGCATCAATCTCTCCTTTTCTCGCCACCTGTTGCGCGAAAGCGACCCCTCATCAAGGGGAGAATGTCAGGTGGTTTTGTCTTGACAAAAACTGCGAAGCATGTTTAATTAAAGTTTTTCATTCATTTCAAATCCAAGAGGATTCAACACACCATGAAAAGGACTTTTCAACCAAGCAATATCAAAAGAGCGCGCACCCACGGGTTTCGTGCCAGGATGCGAACAAAGGGCGGAATCAACGTCTTGAAACGAAGGAGGGCGAAGGGCCGAAAACGATTGGCCGTTTAGCCCATGCCTGCCATACCTGACCAATTTGTTCTAACCTTATGGGAAGATTTTCATTCTCAAAAAATGAAAGATTATTGAAACGAAGCGAATTTGTCAATCTAAATCGGTCGGGCAAGCGATTTCATTCAAGGCATTTTGTGGTCATCATCAAAAAAAACGATCTGGGCATTACGAGACTGGGGGTTACCGTTACCAAGAAGACAGGGAACGCCGTCCGGAGAAACCGGATTAAAAGGGTGATTCGGGAGTATTTCAGGTTACAAAAAGCGTGTTTCCCCCAGGGATGCGATGTCGTTATTGTAGCGAAGAAGGATGCCAAAAAACTGGATTTTGGGGAAATACAGAGGGAACTCGACGAAACCAGGCTTTCTTAAGAGGTCCCTTTTTAGGATCAGATATCTTCTGATTATCCCGATAGGGATTTATCAGAAGGCCGTTTCACCTCTCATGCCTCCGTCCTGTCGTTTTTACCCCTCTTGTTCGACATATGCCCGTCAAGCAATTGAAAAGTATGGCCTTTTCAAGGGGTTACGGTTGGCCATATTCAGGTTTTCGAAATGTCACCCCTATCACCCCGGTGGTTACGATCCCTTGAAATAACATACATTGAAACAGAGAAAAACCTATGGATAAAAAAACCATTTTGGCCTTTGCACTTTCGTTCGCGGTACTCTTGGGCTGGTCCGTCTTTTTCGGAACCAAGACAGACCAAACCCAGCAGAAACAGGTGCCACCCGCTGTAAAAGGCACCGAAGGCGTTGCGCGGCCCCTTGAGGAAACAACGCCACCACTCTCTCCCCTTCCCCAGGTTACGGAAACGGCCGTGACAGAAAAGCCCTTGCAGGTGTCGGAAAAGGAGATAAGGGTTGAAACTCCCCTGTACGAGGCGGTCTTTTCCAATGTCGGACCCACCTTGAGGAGTTTCAAACTCAAGAAATACCGGGAGACCATGGAGCCCGATTCTCCACCCGTTGAAATGGTGTCGATCAAAAAGGGTATGGGGGATTCTCGCCTGTTCAATTTCTCCACCAGTACCGGTGGCTCTGAACTACCGATTGCCTACCAGGCTGATCGGGAATCCATCAACCTCTTGCCCGGTTCCTCCCCTCAATCATTGCAGTTCCGTTCGCTGAACCCTTCCGGCCTACTGATCACACAGGTCTTCCGGTTCTATCCCGGCCAATACAAGATCGAGGTGGAAGTCCACGTGGAAAACCGGTCGCAGCATCCTGCCGAAGGGGAATTTCAATCGCATTTGGAGGCCCTGCCGTCCAAGGGGAAGAAGAGCTATTACGCCTACATCGGTCTGATGGGTCTGATCAATGGCAAGCTGGAAAAAGTCAAACTGAAAAAGGAGTCCGAAGAGAAGCTTCTAACCGGCAAGGTCGGATGGTTTGCATACGAGAACGGCTATTTCATGTCGGCCGTGGTGCCGGAGAAACCCGTGGATGCGAGCTTCGAGGGCCGAATGGGCAAGTCCGGGGCACTTTACGGAAAACTTCAATCTCCCCCCGTCAAGCTGGCGCCCTTGGATAAGGCTTCTTCCCGTTATATTCTTTATATCGGGCCTCACGATCTCATTATCCTCAAGAAACTCGGGAAAGACCTCGACAAGGCCGTAAATTTCGGATGGACCGACATCATAGCCCGGCCCTTACTCTACCTCTTGCTCTTCTTCAACCGTTTTATACATAATTACGGTGTCTCCATCATCCTGCTCACCATCCTGATAAAGATCCTTTTCTGGCCTCTGACCCATAAGAGCTACAAGTCCATGAAGGAGATGCAGAAACTCCAGCCCAGGCTTGCCAAGCTGCGCGAGAAGTATAAGGGCAACAAGGAGCAACTGAATAAGGAAATGATGGGTCTCTACAAGACCTACAAGGTGAATCCCATGGGCGGATGTCTGCCCATGGTCATACAGATACCCGTTTTCTTTGCCCTTTACCGGATCCTGGGTGATTCCATAGAATTGAGACATGCGCCCTTTATGCTGTGGATCAATGACCTCTCGGCACCCGACCGGCTTTTTCATTTCGGCTTCAAAATCCCATTCATGTCTCCACCTTATGGCATCCCTGTGCTGACCCTGTTGATGGGCGCTTCCATGTTTATTCAGCAAAAAATGACTCCGACCCCCGGGGACCCTTCTCAGGCAAAGCTTATGATGTTTCTGCCCATTGTTTTCACGGTCATGTTTATCAATTTCCCGTCGGGTCTCGTACTCTACTGGCTGGTCAATAACATCCTATCCATCGGTCAACAGTACCGGATCCACAAAGGGGCGTAGTCATCGGAGGAAAGAAACATGTCACCCTATGAATTTGAAGGAAAAACAACCAATGAGGCCATAGAAGCGGCCTGTGAAGGACTCAAGGTCTCAGAAGATAAGATGAGCATTGAAATCCTGGAACCCGGCTCAGCCGGAATCTTCGGCCTCGTAGGTGGCCGAAAGGCAAGAATCAAGGTCTCCCTGATCAGTGAGGAAAGGGCAGAGGAGGCCGGTCCTGAAAAACCCGATGAAAATGACCTGACCGTTGCGAAAGAGACCCTTGAGAAACTTCTCGGTCTGATTCCCATTGAAGCCACTGTCACATCTGCACAGCAAAACGGAAAGATTACCCTAAGCATCGAGGGCGACAGTTCCGGACTCCTTATAGGAAGAAGGGGTCGAACATTGGACGCGTTACAGTATATCGTAAACAAGATAGTGAACAAAGCCCTTGAGAAACACCTGCAGGTTATTGTTGATTCGGAAAGCTACCGTCAGAGGCGCAGTGAAACCCTCACGGAAATGGCCATGAAAATGGGCGAAAAAGCCAAAAAAATGAAAAAGCCTGTCTCCACCAATCTGCTCAATCCTCATGATCGCAGGATCGTTCACCTGACCTTGAGAGATGACAAAGAGGTTGATACGAGGAGCCGGGGAGAGGGCATCCTGAAAAAGGTGGTTATCATTCCGAAGAGGTAAAGAGCCCGCGAGACCTCCTGCTTCCCTTTTTTTCCAGGCCGCCCCATGAGTTTTGACGGTTTTTTTTGCTGATATGATGACCTCTAATGACGACACCATCGCCGCTATCGCCACTCCTGTGGGCCAGGCCGGCATCGGTATCATTCGTGTCAGCGGTCCGGAATCCTTTTCCATCGCCCGCAAAATCTTCAGGCCAAAACAACCCCGGCCAGAACTTCACAGCCACCGACTCTACCTTGGACATATCCTTGACCCGGATTCCGGCGCCATGGTTGACGAGGTCCTCTTCACCCGCATGAAGGCACCCCATACTTACACCCGTGAAGACATTATCGAAATCCAGTCTCACAGCGGCTATGTACTTCTCTCAAAAATTCTCCGGATATTGATGCAGCACGGAGCACGTCTGGCAATGCCGGGAGAATTTACATTCAGGGCCTTTGTCAATGGACGGATCGATCTGACGCAGGCCGAGGCAATCGTCGATATCATCAACGCCAAATCGGAACGTGGTCTGCAACTGTCCTCCGAACAGATCAAAGGGTCCCTGAAACGGGACGTCCGAAAGGTGAGGGAAAAAGCCATTGATATCCTGGCTCACGTGGAGGTCGCCCTCGACTTTCCGGAGGAAGGGCACGAGATTCTCTCAAATGAGGAGGGGGTCTCCCGCATAAAAGAACACCTGACGGATCCTCTGCAGGATCTGATTGATGCCCACGCCGGCAGGCAGGTCTGGGTGGAAGGCGTCAATACGGTCATCATCGGCCGTGTCAACGTCGGGAAATCAAGCCTCCTCAACCGTCTCCTTGACGAGCAACGGGCCATTGTCACGGCGATTCCAGGGACTACCCGGGACATTATTGAATCGACTCTGAACATTGAAGGGGTGCCCCTGCGTCTGATGGATACAGCAGGCCTTCGGGATGTCTCCGACCAGGTGGAAAGGATTGGCATCCAGCTTACACGGGAAAAGCTGGAAACCGCTGATCTCATTCTCATGGTCGTTGATCAAAGTGAACCCCTGGAAAAGGACGACCATGAGATTCTTGAAGGATGCATTGGCCGAAAAGCCCTTGTGGTCCTTAACAAAGCAGACTTGCCCGGCAAACTGTCGCCAGGGGACACGGAAAAAATAACCCCTCAATTCAAATCCGTGTCTATCTCGGCACTCACCGGTGAAGGACTCAATCAACTCAGGAAAACCATAGTGGATTTTGTGTTGACGGAAGGCCAGAACCTTGACGTGTCCCGCGTGGCTCCCAACCTGCGTCAGAAGCAGGCCCTGGAACAGGCGCGAACATGTTTCATGGCTACCGCGGACGCCCTTCGGGACGGCCTGCCCATGGAGATAGTGGCTTTGGAACTAAAGAGCGGCCTGGACTTCCTGGGGCAGATCACTGGAGCGACCACCCCCGAAGATGTTTTGAAAAACATCTTCAGCCATTTCTGCCTGGGGAAGTGAAGGATGCCATGAAAGCCGATTGCCGGGCACATAGAAAATCAATGCAGCTTCTCGGCCTGAAGATACGCCTGAAGCAGGGTATTTCCGACCCGAAGGAACAGATACGCGTTGAAGAAAGGATCCGGGAGTTGGAGAAAGAACTCCAAATGGACTAAAATTCTTTTTCGGTGTCCAAGAGAAGGGTCACCGGGCCGTCGTTCACGAGGTGGACGTCCATCATCTCTTGAAACCGGCCTGTTGCCACGGTAAGCCCCGTTTCCCGCAGGGCCGAAACAAAGCGCTCGTACAAGGCCCGGGCATGATCAGGGGGCGCCGCCCGGACAAAAGACGGTCTTCTTCCCTTCCGGCAGTCTCCCCAGAGGGTAAATTGTGAAACCACCAGGGCAGCGCCATGTACCTCCATCAGCGACAGGTTCATCTGGCCCTGATCGTCGGAAAAAATCCTCAGGTGGGCCACCTTCGAGGCCAGGCAATCACAGTCTTTTGTCGTATCCTCCCTTCCCACCGCGAGAAGGATCAGGAGCCCCGAACCGATGGCGCCGACGGTATTGCCCTTGACTTCAACTCTTGCCTCTCTTACCCTCTGTATGACAGTACGCATTTACTGTAAATTCTCCCTGCGGTTCGTCGAGGTAAATATCGACCGGATGCCCCAATCACTGGTTCTCATCAATCCCTGGATATATGATTTTGCGGCCTACGACCTCTGGTCCAAACCCCTGGGTCTTCTCTATCTCGCGGGCTTCCTGAGAAAATGCGGTTTCACGGTACACCTGGTGGACTGTATGGACGCCCACTTCCCCGGTCTCCAGCAGGATCCCTCTGTCAAAAGTCCCGCGAGACGTGCCTTCGGTACCGGAAAATTCTGCCGAAAACAGGTTTCAAGACCGCCGCAACTGCGCTTTGTCGAGAGGCCCTACAGCCGATACGGGGTTCCGGAGCACCTTTTTGAAGAGGCGCTGAAGCGAATATCGGAACCCGCCGCCTTTCTCGTCACCTCTCTGATGACCTACTGGTACCCCGGCGTGCTGGAGGCTATTCGCGTGATCAGGAAAATCCGCCCGGAGGTACCCGTTATTCTCGGTGGAATCTATGCGCGCCTCTGTCCGGAACATGCATCCCGCTACTCAGGTGCAACAACGGTGTCGCTGGAATGCGATCCCGGTTCTGTCCTTCAAGTACTGGAAAAGTTCTCCATTTTTGCCCCGGAAAAACCCGAAAACCCTGGCCGCCTTCCCTATCCGGCATTTGATCTCCTCGGCGGCATGGACTATGTGTGCCTGATGACGTCCACAGGCTGCCCCTACCGATGCCGTTATTGTGCAAGCCCCTATTTGAGGCCGGGCATGACACGCCGCAATCCCCATGAAGTCGTTGAAGAGATCCTTCACTGGCACGAAAATTTCGGGATCAGGGATTTTGCCTTCTATGACGACGCCTTACTCATATCCTCCCAAACCCATATGGGACCGATCCTTGAAAAAACCGTTCAAAACCGCCTGCCCCTCAGGTTTCATGCCCCTAATGCCCTCCATGTAAAGGAGATAACCGTTAGGACAGCCCGTCTTCTGAGATGCAGCGGCTTTCGAACGATTCGACTGGGTCTGGAAACTTCAGATCCCGAACTCCACAAGACCCTGGACAAAAAGGTTTCCGAGGGGGATTTTGAAAAGGCCGTCCAAAACCTCCTAGAAGCCGGCTTCAGGGGAAATGAGATCGGGGCCTATATCCTTGCCGGATTGCCAGGGCAAACAGCGGAATCCGTTCTCGAAACCGTTGACCTGGTTGCAGGGACCGGGGCGACGCCCTACCTGGCTGAATATTCCCCCATCCCCCACACTGGACTCTGGGAGGAGGCGGTGAGGGCCTGTTCATTTGATCTTGTCTCCGAGCCCCTTTTTCACAACAACACCCTCCTGCCGTGCTGGGGCCCGGAAAAAAAGAAGGCCTTTTCCAAACTCAAGAAATACGTCAACGATATACGACGTGAGGCGGCGTTGCATCAAGCCTGATGGAACCGCAAAAAGTCCGGTCCTCAGGACTTTTTACTGACGTCCATGGGCACGTTGACGACTGTTAAGGAAGTCGTTTCATTCACCAGATCTCAAGAGGAGAGCCTGACGGTCTTTTTCAGACGCTTTCTCATAGTGCACTTGGCAACCAACGCCGATATGGACGACTATTTGGGGTTTAAACCTCCCCAACCATACACAACCCTACTGGGTACCGCTAAACCCCAAATGGGCGTCCATCCCCTCCGGTGTGGTTAGAAAGCGTCTGAAAAAGACCGTCAGGTTCTGCTCTTCTTCGTTCCTCATAGGCTGTCTCTTGCGGCGCAAATCAGTTTCTCACGAAATCATCAAGTCTAGGCCCTGTTGATGATGCTGGCCGCATAACCGGCCCCAAATCCATTGTCGATGTTGACCACCGTAACACCTGCCGCGCAGCTGTTCAACATCCCGAGTAATGCCGCAATCCCCTGAAAGCTGGCCCCGTATCCGACACTCGTGGGCACGGCGATGACCGGACATTCCACCAGTCCTCCCACCACGCTGGGCAAGGCACCCTCCATACCCGCAACCACCACGATCACCGACGCCTTCCGGAGATCTTCATTGTGGGCCAGCAGCCGGTGAATCCCCGAAACCCCGACGTCAAAGAGTGTGTCCACCCGATTCCCCATGAACCGGGCGGTTATGGCCGCCTCTTCCGCAACGGGGATATCAGAGGTCCCGGCGCTGATCACCAGAATCGTTCCTCTTCCAGCAGGTTTTTCATTGGAATGCCCAAGGGTGAGAATCTTCGCCCTCGGGTGAAAGGTGCTCTCTGGAAATCTTTCCCGTACTTTCGCGGCCTTTGACCGGTCCAGCCTCGAGACAAGGATTTTTTCACCCTGGGCAGCCATCTTTTCCATAATGATGATAATGTCCGAGACCTCCTTTCCCTCCCCGTAGATGACCTCGGAATGGCCCTTTCTCAGGGCCCTGTGATGGTCGATGCAGGCCAATCCGATATCTTCGTAGGGCAGGGTTTTCAGTCTCTCCAGCGCCTCTTCAACCGGCAGTTTTCCTTGACTGACATCTTCTAGCAGTGTCTTGATTCCCTTTTCTTCCAAGTTGGTCTTATCTCCTGGTTAGAGTCAGATGAGCCCTTCATCTTTCAGACACGTCATGCAACTCCCGGCCATGCTGGTAGTCTTGCTCAAGGCCTGCGTCAGGTGCATGATGGCCTCCGCAGGGACCCCGGAATCGATCATCACCCTGGCACGATCCACATGAGACCGAATCTCCCCCCACGCGGTATCCCCCGAGAGGTTTTGCACAAGCTGGATCTCGTTATGGATCATCCCAACCAGAGCCCCGGCTGTCTTAGCGCCACCCCTTTTTTCCGCTTCCGGAAGACCCTCCAGGACCTGAAGGATCTGGGAGGCCCAGATCAGGCCCGCCTTGATTTTTTCACTCTGAGAAAACCCCACAACCGCATTCCGGTTTTTCATTTTTCGTCACCATTCTTTTTTTTATGTGCTGTTTTTACCATGGTAGGTCTGGTACGCCGGATCCGCTTCCATGAGCTGCCTTCGCATAACCTTCCCCACCAGGGTCTTGGGCAGTTCATCCCTGAACTCAACCATTTTGGGCACCTTGTAATGGGTCATGTTTTCCCTGCACCAGGCCTGAAGTTCATTCTCGGTGATTTTTCCCCGCCAATTCTCCTGGAGCACAACCCACACCTTGATGATTTCTCCCATTTCCTCGTCCGGCAGGCCCGAGGCCGCCACCTCCAGCACCCCTTCATGACGTCCCACCAGTTCCTCCACCTCTTTTGGAAAGACCGAATAGCCGCGCACCTTGATGAGCTGTTTCTTGCGATCGCTGATGGTCACCCGTCCATGCTCATCCATGAAACCGATATCTCCTGTATAGAGCCATCGTTTTCCGTCCCACTTACGTATGGTCTCGGCCGTCTCCTGGGGCTTATTGAGATAGCCGGTCATGACCTGGGGTCCGGTTACGACCAGTTCCCCGTTTTCACCCGGCTCCAGTTCTCGTGTGCCGGACTCCATGTCCATGATCTTCCATTCGGTGCCCGGAAATGGCAACCCTATTTTCCCGATAGTACGGAAGTCGGTCAACGGTCCCGCGCAGATGACGGGGGTGCTTTCCGTAAGTCCGTATCCCTCAACAAGGACCGCGCCGGTTGCCTTTTCAAAACGTTCCTGAACCGGGGCGTGGAGGGGGCCCGCACCGGATAGGCAGGCTCTGATTTTCTTCGAAATAGGATATTTCCCGATATCCGGAAAATCCGCAATCCTCTGGAAAAGGACCTCGGCGCCACAATAGAAAGTCTTGTCGTCAGGCGCAATATCACAAATGGTCTTGAGGAGTTCGTCTGTCTGGGGGGGCCGGGGAAAGAGCATCATCCACATCCCGGATTTGATGGCCAGATTCATGACGGTGGTCATGGCAAATGAATGGAAAAGAGGCAGGACACCCACATCACAGAAACCGTGGCCTCCCATCCAGACCCAGAGGTCGCATTGTATGGCATTGGAAACGCAATTGAGGTGGGAAAGCACAGCCGCTTTCGGCACCCCTGTCGTGCCGCCTGTCATGATGTATGTGGCCGCGTCTTCGGCTGAGACTTCTACCTTTGGAGGATCCGGGGTGACCTTCAAGAGTTCCATGAAATGAAGGGCATCTTTGGGCACCGGACCGGTGGGGATTTTCTTCAGCTTCTTCCCCAGCCATTTCTTCAGGGGCGACAATTTGACGAGATCCACTATACTCGTAACAACGACGTTCTCCAGGGCATGATCCGCGGCAATGGGTTTTATCAGGGTCTCGTAAAGGGCATCCAGGACGATCACAACTTTCACGCCGGTCACACCAAGCTGATGGGACACTTCTCCCGGCTTGTATGTGGGATTGACGCCGCTGACGATGAGACCCAGCCTGGCACAGGCGTAATAGGCGATTACATATTGAAAGGAGTTCGGCAGGACAAGGGCCACCACGTCCCCTTTTCGCAAACCCATGTTGTGGAAACTCGTTGCCAGGGCGTCCACGTGGCGCCCCATTTCACGGTAGCTCATAAAGGTGTCCAGAAACCACATCACCGGGTCATCACCACAGCGGTCGGCCGACTCCGTGAACATCTCGTAAAGGGTCATCTTTGGAAAATCGTAGTTTTTCGGGACCTGATCCGGCCATCCCGCTTCGGCACGAAACCATGGTTTCGCTTCATCCACATAGTAGGGATTATCCATCGCTATCCGTCTCCTCTAAGATTTTTCAGTACCAGTCAAGATTCTGCATACCTCTTTTGAGGTCAAAGCTCAACCGATTTGTGCCCCTTACTGTCGCCTTCCTATTTATCGTCTGCAAACCGTCGCATCGCTCAAGGGAGAGGCAGTGGATTCGTTTCCGAAAGGGAATATCCGGGACGCCGGATTTTCTTAGGAGCAACGATCTGTTTAGTAATGCACCTGACAGGCGCATCGGGCCATTTTCGTTTGGACTGTTAGAGGGAAGAAGTTTGGCTTATGCCCCCTCGCAGAATATTTGCGCCGTGATTGAAGCGCATGAGAAATATATTCCCGCCGGAAAGGAATGCACCGGCCCTCCCGCTCTGGTTCAACGCGCCTCAGAAGAAGATCGCTGAAAAACCCGGTTTAGGTGACACAAGACTCCATCAGGGTTAGCGACGGGCCGGCCGTATCCAATTCCGCCGTCACCCCTAAGGGCAGGGGAATATTTCTGAATCCATGCCCGAGCGGGAACCCACTGATCAACGGTATATGGAGGTCCTCTGCAATCTCGGTAAGGAGCCGGTCAATGGCCTCAGGTTCACCGCAGCCCTTAAATTCTCCGGCTACAATACCACGAAGGCCTTCCAGGAGTCCGCTCAGCCGGAGATGGGTCAACATCCGGTCAACTCGGTAGAGCGGTTCCCCAATATCCTCCAGAAAGAGTATACAGCCTGAAAAAGAAGGGAGGAAGGGCGTCCCCAGAAGATGACTGATAAGGTTCAGGTTGCCCCCTATCAGGGGGCCGCGTCCGTTCCCGGGAACGCATGTCCGGGTCCCCTCAAATACCAGGCGGTGGTTGCCGGAAAAACCCAGTAGGCCTAAAAGGTCATCAATATTTCCGATGTTCCTCTCCGCGGTATTCCGGAACATGGACCCATGAAAAGTCACCAAACCGGTCCTTTTCAGCAGGGCCATCAACAGGGATGTTACATCACTGAAGCCCACCAGAATTTTCGGGTTTTTTCTGATCAGGTCATACTGGATCTTGTCCAGCAGTCTCAGCGTACCGTAGCCGCCACGGGTACAGAACACCGCCCTGACCTCCGGGTCCGAGAACATTCCATGGAAGTCATCCAGACGGGAGGCGTCCTCTCCCGCAAGGTATCCCTTGCGATCGAACACATGCGCACCCAACCGCACCCTGAGGCCTTTTGAATCCAGAAGCGCCAGCCCCCCCTTCAATTCCTTTTCTTCCACCGGGCCGGCAGGAGAAATGAGACCCACCAGATCGCCTTTTCTGAGTCCGGGCGGTTTGATGATTGGAAGATGCTTCATAGGGGCACCCATGGAGAGCTATCTGTTGATAAAATCCACGCCGGAGGAGGAGCGTGAATTTGCCGGTTTGACCCGCCGGTCGGTTGTCTCACTTGGATTCAAAGAAATGAATTATTGATTTCGTTTAAAAATAACCTTCAGCCCTTCAAGAGTCAGGAACTCCTCCACATGATCAATGGTATCCGAGACATCGCAGATCAGCGGCGCCAACCCCCCGGTTGCAATCACCAGGAGATCTTCCCCTGCCTCCTTTTGTATACGTCTCACTATGCCATCCACAAGACCGGCGTACCCATAGACAATCCCCACATTCATGCTGCTCACGGTGTCCTTGGCAATGACACTCTTGGGGCGGGCAAAAATCTCCACCCTGGGCAGTTTGGAGGCCTTCTGAAAGAGGGCTTCGCAGGAAATCCAGACACCGGGTGCAATGGCCCCTCCCTGGTATTCTCCGGCGCCGGAAACAACGTCGAAGGTCGTGGCGGTTCCGAAATCCACCACCACCATGGCCCTTTTGTATTTCTCATAGGCCCCGACGGCATTCACGATCCTGTCGGCCCCCACCTCCTTGGGATTGTCATATCGGATCGCCATTCCCGTCTTGATATCCGGTCCCACAATGAGGGGAGTGAGATGGAGATACCGCTTTGCGAATTCCTCCATGGTGTTGAGCAGGGGCGGCACAACGCAGGAGACAATCATATGGCTGATGCTCCCCGTATCGATACCGCTGTTCTTGAAGAGATTGGACACCAGGATTCCAAACTCATCGGAAGTCACCTCCCGCTCGGTCCTGACGCGCCAGTGTTGGAGAATTTCGCCATCCCGGATGAGGCCTAAGACGATATTGGTGTTTCCAATGTCCATACAAAAAAGCATGCGTCACGTACCTCGAAGGTCTAAACAATTAGAAAGTTACAAAAGAGCGGGTATGGAAGCAATGATTGTAAAATTCCAAATGTCAAAATCCAAATACCAAACAAATGTCCAAGACCAAATGGATATCTTGATGTAATCTATCTCACCCTGCCCCGCTTGATGGCATCCACCATTTTCACCGTTTCCACCGCTTCCTTTACGTTGTGCACCCTCACGATGTGCGCACCATTCATGGCTGTTACCGCCACAGTCGCCATGGTGCCCGTCAGCCGTTCATGGGCCTCTTTTCCCAGGATTTTGCCGATAAAGGCCTTATTGGATGTGCCGATGAGGATGGGCCTGCCCAGGGAAGAAAATGAAGATAGATTCTGGATAATCTGAAGATTGTGATCGAATGTCTTCCCGAACCCGATCCCGGGATCCACCAGGATCAAATCTTCGGAAATTCCCGCCTTTATTGCCCGCTGAGCGGCCCCTTTCAGAAAATCCTTGATTTCCCAGATCAGATCGCCATACACGGGATTCTTCTGCATATTTTCGGGGGTCCCCTTCATATGCATCAGTATGACCGGTACACCCGCCTCTGCAGCAACGGATGCTATTTCAGGATCAAGTCGAAGCGCACTGATGTCATTGATGATGGAAGCCCCGGCTCTCAGGGCCTCCCTTGCCACGCTGCCTTTACAGGTATCAATGCTGATGGGTACGGAAACTTCCCTTGCAATGGCCTCGATGACCGGGATAACACGTGAAACCTCTTCTTCACTGGAAAGAGGCTCGGAAAAGGGGCGGGTGGACTCACCACCGATATCGATAAAATCCGCCCCTTCTTCAACCATGGATATTCCATGCTCAATGGCCCGTTCGGTCTCAAAAAACAATCCGCCGTCGGAAAAGGAATCCGGGGTCACATTGAGTACTCCCATGACGTGGGTTCTCTCGTCCAAACGAAGGTGATGTGGCCCCCAGTCCAAGGAAAACGGCATGGGACACTCCTCTAAACTGTGACAGGGGGTTCTGTTTGTTCGCTATCCCCCTGCTTCGCCATGCCCATGATCTCTTCGACGTCCTTTCCGGTGAGGGTCTCTTTTTCCAGAAGGGCGTTGGCCATCTTGTGAAGAATATCCACATGTGCCGTTATCAGCTTGGTAGTCCTTTCATAGGCGCCGTTGACAATATCCCTGACCTCATCGTCGATCCGCTGTGCGGTATCCTCACTGTAGTCACGGCGCTGGGAAATTTCTCTGCCCAGGAAGATCTGTTCCTCTTTCTTTCCAAACGTCAAGGGCCCCAGTTTATCACTCATGCCATATTCACACACCATCTTCCGGGCCAGGCCAGACGCCCTCTCTATGTCGTTTCCGGCGCCGGTCGTCTTCGTTTTCAAGACGATCTCCTCCGCCACCCTTCCCCCCATCAGTATGGCGATGTTGTCCAGGAGGTAATCCTTCGGATAGGTGTGTTTTTCATCTACGGGAAGTTGCTGTGTCAGTCCCAGTGCCCTTCCCCGCGGAATGATCGTGACCTTGTGGATGGGATCGGTATTTGGAATAAGCTTGGCCACCAGGGTGTGTCCGGATTCATGATAGGCGGTCGTCTTCTTTTCATCATCGCTGATGATCATGCTCTTGCGTTCCGCCCCCATCATGACCTTGTCCTTGGCATCCTCGAAGTCGACCATTTCCACCTTGTCCTTGCCGCGCCGTGCAGCCATAAGGGCCGCCTCGTTGACCATGTTTTCCAAGTCGGCACCGGTGAATCCCGGGGTCCCCCGTGCGAGGACAACCGTATCCACCTTTTCATCTACAAGCTTCTTTCTCAGGTGCACCTTTACGATGCCCTCCCGTCCCTTGAGGTCCGGAATCGGCACCACAACCTGCCGATCGAAACGACCCGGCCTGAGAAGAGCCGGGTCCAGCACGTCGGGCCTGTTGGTGGCCGAGATCAGGATAACACCTTCATTGGATTCGAATCCATCCATCTCCACAAGGAGCTGATTGAGTGTCTGCTCACGCTCGTCGTGACCGCCGCCAAGCCCGGCCCCCCGGTGTCGTCCCACCGCATCGATTTCATCGATGAAAATAATGCAGGGTGCATGTTTCTTGCCCTGGACAAAAAGATCACGCACACGCGACGCCCCGACCCCCACGAACATCTCAACAAAGTCGGAGCCGCTGATACTGAAAAAAGGAACCCCTGCTTCGCCGGCGATGGCCCTGGCAAGCAGTGTCTTGCCCGTTCCGGGAGAGCCCATGAGAAGGACACCCTTGGGGATTCTTCCTCCCAGCCTGGTGAACTTCTTGGGGTCGCGCAGAAATTCCACGATCTCTTCCAGTTCTTCCTTTGCCTCCTCTATGCCGGCCACATCTTCGAAGGTCACCTTCTCCTGGGAATCGGTCATGAGCCTTGCCCTGCTTTTCCCGAACGAAAGGGCCTTTCCCCCTCCAACCTGCATCTGCTTCATGAAAAATATCCAGACCCCTATGAGCAGAAGCATGGGGACCCACGAGAGGAAAACCTGGAACCACGAAGAATCTTCCCGCGGCTTGGCCGTTATTTTAACCCCCTTACTCCGGAGCAGGTTGATCATTTCAGGATCTTTCGGTGCATAGGTCTTGAAAGGACCAGTAGACGAAATACCCGAGATATTATCGCCCTGTATGGTCACCTGGACGACGTCCCCCTTTTCCACCATACCCAGGAAGTCGCTGTAACCAACAGCAACGTTACTCCTGGTGGGCTGTTTGAAGATTTGGAACAGCATGACCATCATCAGGCTGATGACCAGCCAGAGTGCCAGATTCTTGTAAAATGGATTCAATGTAGACTAACCTCCTTTGCTCCTACCGGGCGTTGGGGAATTACTGCAACCGTTTTTTACATAATATTATATTATAAATCGTTTTTTCCAAAATTCTATAAAAAACTTTCCCACGCCTTTCCTGTCTTCACGAACCCTGTTCAATCCTACAATTCTATTGACAAGCGCTCAAAGGCAAGGTTCAATTCCTTTCATAGCACTAATACGGAGAATTCAACATTGATGACTTTGTAAAAAGCTGGTTTATGCCGCGAGCACGGCCTATGAGGTACGAAGAGGAGCCGAACCTGACACTCTTTTTCAGGTCCGCTTCCTTGAACTCCTCAAATGAGACGACTTCGTTGGAAGTCATCAATTCCATGAGGCGCACGGCAAACGGGTGTTCCCTTTGGTTCCCATATCTTGTTCCGAGGCCGCTGCCCAGGAAGGAGACGAATGACACGCTTTGAAAACACGAACAATAATCAGGAACTGCCCTTATCTGCCGCCATTTTCAGTTCATTTCTGTGCGTCATCTTCGGGGCCAATGCCGTGGCCATTAAGGCCAGTCTCTCAGGACTGGGACCTTTCACAACAGCAGGGCTCCGTTTCAGTATTGCCGCATTCGCTATATTTCTTTGGGCCAGAGTTACCGGGCGTTCGTTAAGCATTAAAAATGGCCAGGCACATCAATTGTTAATCGTTTCTGTGCTTTTTACTCTTCAATTGGCCCTGCTCTATCATGGCCTCAACAAGAGCAATGCCTCCCGCGCAACGCTTTTGATCAATCTTCAGCCTTTTTTCGTTCTTTTTCTGGCCCACTATTTCATTCCAGGAGATCGAATTCTAAAGAAAACAATCCTGGGCCTTTGCATGGGATTCGCTGGAATGGCCGTGCTCTTCATTGGGAAACAGAAAATAACAGCGGACATGCAGGTTGGAGACCTGATGATATTTCTAGCTGCCTTTATCTGGGCCTGCAGCGCAGTTTATGTAAAAAGGATTATTCATGCCTTTGATCCTTTTCAAATCGTGCTCTACTCCATGATATTTTCAGTCCCATTCTTTCTGATTGCGGGCTTTATCTGGGACGGCAGGATGGTAGGCCATGTGGGCCCGAAAGTCTTCGTCGCCCTCTTGTATCAGAGTCTTCTAACCGCCTCCTTTGGTTTTGTGGCATGGAATACCATGCTCCGGAAATACGGGGCCGTTCCATTGCATTCCTTTATTTTCATTATGCCGATAGCAGGCGTTTTCTTGGGTGGGGTCGTTCTTGGAGAACCCATCTCCCCAAACATATTGCTGGCTTTGTCTATGATCGTATCAGGAATACTGGTGATAAATTTCAAGACGAGAAAGAATACACTCTTGTATCCTCCAAGAGGTCTGTGAGAGGAGAAATCTACCATGCAGAAGGATCTCTTTGCGCCGAGCGATATCCGCCAGATTGAAAACCACGGTCTCACGGTAAAGGAAGTCATGCGGCAGATGGCACTATTTGAAATGCCTCCTTTCTATCTCCGCCTACCCAGACCTTGTACACCGGGAGACGGCATCAGGGTCCTCACCGCTGCTGAAGTCCGTTTTTTTGAAGGGCTCTTTGAGGGGGAAAAAGCGTCCCGCAGCTGCATGAAGTTCGTTCCCGCATCCGGAGCGGCCTCCCGCATGTTCAAAGTCCTTTTGAAATTCCTGAACAGAAACCGGTCCCTGAAAATTGAATCCCTGACCAGACAAGCACAATCAGAAGATTCGGATGCCGGGAGCCTCCTGACGTTTTTTGATAATATAAACAGGTTTGCCTTTATTCATGACCTGGACGAAAAGGTAAGGTCCGCCGGCAGTTCCGTGGAAAAGCTTGTTCATGACGGCGACCTGAAAACAATTCTTGAATTCCTGCTCACGGACAAGGGCCTGGACTATTCCTCCCTGCCCAAAGGGCTCCTGAAGTTTCATTCCTACGGAGACGGAAGCAGGACAGCCTTTGAAGAGCATCTGGTGGAGGCGGCATCCTATATTGCTGACCGAAATGGTATCTGCAAACTCCATTTCACTGTCTCGGAAGAGCATCTTCAGGCCTTTCAATCCCTTTTTGAGCGTGTTTGCGACCGCTATGAGCAGAAAAAAGGCGTCTCCCATGAGATCGGTTACTCACTCCAGAAAACCTCCACGGATACCCTTGCCGTCGATCCTGACAATCTCCCCTTCAGGCAGAAGGATGGGCGCTTGCTTTTCAGGCCGGGAGGGCATGGTGCCCTGATAGAAAACCTCAATGACCTGAAGGCAGATATGGTTTTCATCAAGAACATAGACAATGTTGTCCCCGACCGGTTAAAGGGCGCCACCTCTCAGTGGAAAAAAATCCTGGGTGGTCTCCTGATCCATGTTCAAAACCAGGCCTTTACACACCTGGAAGCCCTGTCCGGGGAGAATCCCCATGAGGATCTCCTGGCCGAGGCCATGGCCTTTGCACGAAAGGATCTCTTCCTTGTTCCCCCTGAGACTTTCAAAACGGCGCCCCCTGAGACCCGCAGAAAATACCTTCTGAAAATGCTAAACCGCCCTATTCGCGTGTGCGGCATGGTGAGGAACGCGGGTGAACCCGGAGGAGGGCCTTTCTGGGTCATAGACAAAGAAGGGAATCATTCCTGTCAGATCGTGGAGATGGCTCAAATCGATCTTCAATCCGGGGAACAGAAGCGAACCGTTGCGGAATCAACCCACTTCAACCCGGTGGACCTCGTCTGCGGGGTCAGGGATTGGAAAGGGAAACCCTTTGATCTCAGGCGGTTTGTCGACCCGGAAGCCGTGCTCATCAGTAGGAAATCCAAAGATGGAAAGGATCTTAAGGCCCTCGAGCTTCCCGGGCTTTGGAACGGCGCCATGGCCCGCTGGAACACCCTTTTTGTTGAAGTCCCCCCCATCACGTTCAATCCCGTAAAGACCATCAACGACCTTCTGCGGAAGGAACATCAACCCCAGCCCATGAGAATTGGGGCTAACTCGCATTCATAAAGGGGGTGTCCATCGGTTGACGGTGCTGTCATAGGACCAGGAATTGAGGAGGGCCTTTCGACAGGTGTATTGCGGATTTTCCATCCACATGAGCATCTGTTCGTGGGCATCATTCAGCCGTTTGAAGGCCTCTTCATCGCCTCCCATATCCGGGTGATAGCGTTTGGCGAGCCGCTTGTAGGCGCTCTTGATCCTGGAAGTGCAGTTTTCGGTTGAGAGGATCTCCTTTTCAATCTTGAGGATTTTCAGGGACTCTCCCTCCTCTTTGGACAATCGCGGGCGGCTGCATTTGCTCGGCTTGATGCTCTCCGGACGCAGATGGGCCTCGTGATTCCTCTGGAGCAGGTGCAGAGATGCGAGACTCCTGGAATTCTTGTGATCCACCATATGGTGCCATTCCCGTCCCGACTCGAGGACAAGGTCCTTCAGGTCCAGGGCAGGCTTTCGGCCCTTCGTCCGGGGCCATACGAACCTGCTGATACCTTTTGTCCAGACCGGCAGGATGTCCAGCACCACGTAATTTCCCGTAAAACTGAAAGCCGCGTACCTGGTATTAAATGTCCGAAGCAACCCCTTGGACAGCGAAAGGACCCACACGATATGTTGCCGGCATTCCTTTGAACAGTAACGTCTGCCCCCATTCATCTTATCGGTGCCGCACGCAAGGCACTTGCCGGTCCTGCGTGGGGCAGCGCGCCGGACGGGTTTCTTTTCGGCTGCTTTTTGGAGATGCATTTCCACGATCGATTTCAATTCCCACATGCAAATATTACCTTGGAAACAGGATCCTTCTTCCCACCCCTTATAGCCTAAATCGAGAATGAAAGCAAGTAGTGGAGGGATCATGATGACTTCCAACGAAGTCGTCTCATTCACCGGAGATCAGGAGGAGAGCCTGAGGGTCTTTTTCGGACGCTTTCTCATAGTGCACTTGGCACAGGGTTCCAACATGGACGGCTATTTGGGGTTTACGCCTCCAGAAGCCCTGGCGCTCTCTAATCGCTACCCTTAAACCCCAAATGGGCGTTCATCCCCTCCGGAGTGTTTAGAAAGGGTCTGAAAAAGAGTGTCAGGCTCTCCTCCACTTCGTTGCTCATAGACTGCCGCTTGCGGCATAAACCAGCTTTTTACGA
>Ga0307417_10000081_pt1 | contig 37619 bp, 42 predicted proteins | sample SalMarWE160210MG_2_FD_202514 | JGI IMG/M metagenome (GOLD analysis project Ga0307417, IMG submission 202514) | Salt marsh sediment microbial communities from the Plum Island Ecosystem LTER, Massachusetts, United States - WE1602-10 | ecosystem: Environmental > Aquatic > Marine > Intertidal zone... | reverse complement strand
CCATGCTGGAAGGGCCTTGGTGCCGATTCCGAAGAGAAGCACGAGCCCGTGAGCGACATCGACACTGGTGTGGTGGATAGTCTGAAAGCGCTTGACCCCAACCGGCCGATTAGAGAAGCGGACATTGTCGATCACGTCCGCTTCGGCCCATGGACCGGCCCGCAAGTGATGCTTACTGTGTCGCTCATTACGCCCGTCTAAGAGCTAGGGCTCATGGCCGAAGACCGCGTCCAAAGGAAACTAGCGGCAATTCTGGCGGCCGACGTCGTCGCCTACAGCCGCATGATGAGCGAGGACGAGGCTGGCACGCTCGCCCGGCTTAAGGCCCTCCGTCACGAGCTATTTGAACCCAAAACCAAAGAGTATCACGGGCGCATTTTCAAGACCACGGGCGACGGTGCGATGGTCGAGTTCAAGAGCGCCACCGACGCGGTCAACTGCGCCATCGACATCCAACGTGCGCTCGCTGCGCGTGAGGAGGTTGTCGCCGAGGATCGCCATATCCGCCTCCGCATTGGCATCAGTCTCGGCGATGTGATCGTCGAAGGCGGCGATCTCTACGGCAACGGCGTTAACGTCGCCTCACGCATGGAGGGTCTCGCCGAACCGGGCAGCATCTGCATTTCCGGCAACGTCCACGAGCACGTCCGCGGCGCGGTGGAGGCTGTTTTCGACGACTTGGGCAAACAGCAAGTCAAGAACATCCCCGATCTTGTGCACGCCTATCGCGTGCATCTGGACGGAAGACATATCACCCACTCCGACCGACAACAGCCAGATGCGCCTCTAAAGCTGCCGGACAGGCCGTCCATCGCCGTACTGCCGTTCCAGAACATGAGCGGCGATCCTGAACAGGATTATTTTTGCGACGGCATTGTCGAGGACATAATTACCAACCTATCACGCATCCGGTGGCTTTTTGTCATCGCCCGTAATTCGAGTTTCATATACAAGGGCAAAGCTCCTGATGTCCGCACAGTGGGGCGCGAGCTCGGTGTGCGCTATGTGGTTGAGGGGAGCGTGCGCAAGGCGGGAGGCCGAGTCCGTATCACCTGCCAGCTCGTTGAGGCTGCGACCGCCGCCCATCTCTGGGCCGAGCGATATGACCGCTCCCTCGATGACGTGTTTGCACTTCAGGACGAAATTACCCTTGCTATCGTCGCCGCAATCGAACCCAGCTTACGCGCTGCGGAGATCGAACAGGTAAAGCGCAAGCGGCCGGAAAGTCTCGATGCCTACGACCTCGTTCTGCACGCGCTTCCCGAAGTATACACCGGCATGCCTCCGGGCGCGGCGAAAGGTCTCACGTTCATCGAACGTGCGCTTCTTCTTGAGCCGAATTACGCGCTAGCTCACGGTCTTGCCTCTTGGGCCCATGAGATTCTGTTCGTACGTGCAGGGATGCGGGAAGAAAACTTCCGTGGTGCGATCGATCATGCACATGCCGCGATTGCCTATGGGCGCTCCGACCCCATGGCGCTCACATTCGGAGCGTTCTCCGTGGCAGTGGTCGAGCATGATCAAAAGGCTGCGTTCGATGCCTTTGAAGACGCCGTGAAGTTATGCCCCTCCTTCGCTCTCGCCTATATTTTTGGTAGTTGCTCATTAAGCTTCGCGGGGCAAGCCGAGCGGGCCATTGATTGGGGCGAGCAAGCGGTGCGGCTAAGTCCGTTCGATCCTTTGCGTTATGTGGCCTACCATGGAATCAGTCTCGGGAACTTCCATCTCGGCCGCTACGAACAGGCTGCGAATGCGGCGCGCAAAGCAATCCAGGTCCCTGGTTTCAGTTTCTCCTATGCGCTCCTGGCAGCTTCGCTTGCAAGGCTCGGGCGGCTTGAGGAAGCAAAGGCGGCTGTGGTGGCCCAGTTGTGTAAGCTCCAACCAAATTCCAGCATCAAGCAGCAGTGCACAGCCGCCGGCTTCATTCCGGCGGTGGCGGAGCCATTGATTGAGGCGTTGCGCGCGGCCGGACTATCGGATTAATCGAACAAACTTTTACAAGTTATCAGTGGCCGTTTCAAATGTCGGCTTGCGACCCGTTGCTGCCGAACTGCAAAGCCGCTTAAATCGAAATCAGAGCAGCCAGAACCTCCTGTCAATTAAGCCGTCCTGTATCGCAATTTATCTGACGACGGACACTAGAGGGGTCCAGTCATGGGTAGCCCAGCGAAAAAAGTGGCCTTCATTGGCCTCGGAAATATGGGGTCGAATATCGCCAATTGCCTACTGGCCGGCGGCATCGACCTAACCGTCTGGAATCGTACTGCGTCAAAGATGACGCCGCTCATCGAGCGAGGAGCAAAACCGGCGGTAAGCGCAAAGGAGGCCGCGCGGAGCGCGGACGTGGTGCTCACCAGCCTCACGGATGACCAGTCCGTTCTCGATATTCTTCAGGGGGATCAAGGAATCCTTGCGGGACTCCTTCCTGGCTCAGTCCACGTTTGTCTGACAACGATCTCGCCGCGCTGTGCCGATGAACTAGAGCAAATTCATATCAAGCACGGCAGCTTTTATGTCTCCGGCCCCGTCGTCGGGCCCACCGCCGCGGCGGCGAATGGACAGCTCTTATCGTACGTCGCTGGCGATCCTGCGGCCATCGAGATAGCGAGGCCGGTCTGCATGGCGTATTCCAAACAAGTGATTGCGATCTCGGAACGGCCGAGCATCGCGAATTGCATGAAGCTTGCAATCAATTTCAATGTTGTTTCGACTCTTGAGCTGATTGGCGAAACCTATGCGTTCGCGGAAAAATGCGGCATCCCGCTGGTCTATCTGCGAGACTTCTATCAACAGATGTGGTTCGCGCACCCTGGCGCGAAGATGTACGCGGAAAAGCTGCGCGCCCGCGACTTCGGCGGCGGGGGTGGTTTCGTCATGAAGGGCGGGCTGAAAGACGTCCGACTCATGCTTGCCACCGCCGAAGAGAATGGCGCTCAACTGGAGACCGGCAACATCGTCGAGCGCAAGCTAAGAAAGGGAATCGAAGCCGGTATGGGAGACGACGATTGGAGCGCCTTCTACGAGATCACCCGGCGTGAAGCCGGGCTGCCCTGACGGTGCCTCTGCTCATTGTGGGCTTTTGGCCCAAAGCGGTTTCTGCACTGGGAGATGCCTGCTTTCGGGGATGAAACGGACATCGAGCGGGTGTGCCCACTGTGTCGTTGCCCTGCCCAGGGGAGCCCGCTTTACGCTTTGTTACCCCTTCGGCGTTATCAACTCCCCCATGCGCGCACGTTTCGCTCTTGTCCTACTCGCCGTTGCCGCAATGATGTCATCGGCCCGTGCCGCCGATCTCGGCGGCTTCGTCGGGGCGCCGGCGGCGGTCGACTGCAATTGCGGCTCTCCCATGATCACGGTCTACGCCGCCGAGCCTGGCGTCGTGACGCGCCATTGGGCCGCATGCGAATGCCGTTACGTGCCGGACGAACCGAGGTTACAGCGGGTCGTGGGCCCGGCGCTCTTTTTGGATAGCCGGCCGTTCGCTGACCCTTGGCACCGCTGGTAGCTGGATTTTGGGCCGACCTGCCGTTTCGATCGCTGCCCTGTTATGATTCCGCATCGAATCCGCCGGACCATTTCCCAATGCTCCGCCTCTTCGTTGCCCTCTCTCTCACCCTCCTCACCGCGCTTGCCCTCGCGCCGCCCGCCGTCGCCTTCGAAAACGAAAACCTGCTGCTGGCCATGCCGAAGGGCTACAAGCCCGATTACAACGCCAAGAACGCGCGCGGCCTCATCACCGAAATAGTGCCGCAGAATCAGACGGTGAAGAACTGGACCGAGATGCTCACGGTGCAGATCTTCTTCTGCAGCAAGCAGGCGCCGGACGCCTTCCGCGAACGCATCGCGCGGGACTGGGCCAAGGCCTGCAAGGGCTCGAGCCTGCACCCGCTCGCGCAAGGCAAGGAGAACGGCTATCCGTTCGCAGTCTGGATGCTGGCCTGCCCGCACAATCCTAAGACCGGCCAGCCGGAATGGACCTGGTTCAAGGCGATCCAGGGCAAGGACAGCTTCTACGTCGTGCAGAAGGCGTTCAAGTTCGAGCCCGCGCGCCTGCAGATCATCGAATGGACACGCTATCTCAAGGGCGTGACGGTCTGCGACACGCGCGGGACCGAGCATCGCTGTCCCGCCGGCATGAAATAGGCGAGGGCGATCGGCGGCGATGGTTCGCGCCTGCTTTCCCCGTTCGTCCCTGCGCAAGCGGGGACCCAGGGCTGCGAACAACGACCTCGCGAAAGGAAAGAACTGGATTCCCGCTTGCGCGGGAATGAACGGGGAGAGATAGCCGCCGCGCGAATAAAATTCCGGTGTCGTCCCCCGCGCAGGCGGAGGACCCAGTACACACAGACGGTCTAGTGATTACTGGATGCCCCGCTTTCGCGGGGCATTACAGCGGCTAGAATGGCCCACCTCATGCCTAAAAAACCAAAGCCCACAACCCTCACCACCATCCTCCGCGCCGAAGCCCCCCTGCTGGGCGGCGCGGTGACCAACGCCATCTTCTTCACCGTCGGCAAGGGCTGGACCGAGGATTTCTCTCATCCCTTTCTGACCGTTGTCCTCTTCGGCTGGCTGTTCGCGGTCATGGTCTGGTGCGCCTTCGGCGTGGTGCGCCACGCCGAGGTGCTGGCCGAGCATCTGGGCGAGCCCTACGGCACACTGATCCTCACCATCGCCGTCATCTCGATCGAAGTCGCCATCATGGCGACAGTCATGCTGCACGGCGGGCCCAACCCGACGCTGCCGCGCGAGACGGTGTTCGCGGTGCTGATGATCGTGCTCAACGGCATGGTCGGCGCCTCGGTGGTGATCGGCGCGCTGCGCCACCGCCAGCAGCAATACAATCTTCAGGGCGCCGTCGCATTTCTCGCGGTCATCACCTGCCTGTCCGTCATCTCGCTGGTGCTGCCGACCTTCACGGTCTCCACGCCCGACCATTCGCTGACGGTGCTGCAATCGGTGGTATTCGGCACGCTGACGGCGCTGCTCTATGGCGGTTTCCTGCTGATCCAGACCATGCGGCACAGCGCCTTCTTCACGGAGGCGGAGCGGGCGCCGGCCGCCCGGCGCGGCGCCGGCGCGCAGGCGCAGCATGGGACAAGCCATGGGCCTACTTATTCGATTCCCGTGCACGCCATTCTGCTGGTGGCGACCCTGCTGCCGGTGGTGCTGCTGTCGAAGCCGCTGGCCAACGTGATCGACTACGGCATCGAAGAGCTGCGCGCGCCGACCGCGCTCGGCGGTATCCTGATCGCCATTCTGGTGCTGTCGCCGGAGGGCCTGAGCTCGTTGCAGGCCGCGCGCCGCAATCAGCTGCAGCGCTCGGTCAACCTGTCGCTCGGCTCGGCGCTCTCCACCATCGGCCTGACCATCCCCACCATGATCGTGATCAGCCTGATGACCGGCGCCCCGCTCGAGCTCGGCCTCACGCCGGTCGACACCATTCTCTTGGTGCTGACGCTGTTCATTTCGCAGATGACGTTTTCCGGCGCCCCCACCAACATCCTGCTCGGCGGCGTGCATCTGGTGCTGTTCGCCGCCTTCATCGTGCTGATTTTCAATCCGTGAGGAACAGGCCGCACAGGGCTAGCGCCGGAGGCGTGCGCCGAAACAGCGTGGTTTTTGAGAGGCTTATGAGCATGTAAATTTTTGTTTATTTTTGCCGCTATCTGTTGCAACCTTATGTTGTGGCGTGGGCAAGGGCGAGGGCGAACCGCAGGGCTTCTTCTCGAGCTGCGAAAAAGCTGGCCGGCAGACAGACGGATTTGATCTCCATCAAAAAGGCGTGGCCGTTTGCGCTTGTCTTAGGGCTTGAGAGAACCTGGGGATTACACAGGATTTTCAGCGTCGGAGCGTTCGAAATTCTGGCCCGACGGCCTACCCTCCGATTGTGGCGCGGCGGCGTTCTGATCCGCAGAACGGGAGCGCGGCCGGAATTGAATTCCTCTGCACATGCGTGGAGGTTTCGTGATGAGGAAAACAAGAAGAACAGAATTGACTGCGCTGTCCGCGGTCTGCGGGCCGATCGTGGTCGCAGTATTATCGCTAGGGATGTCACAAGCGAATGCGAGTTCGGTAACATTCGGATCCTTCACCATCGATACCGCCCTTGCGGTGACGTCGCTTACGGATGGCGTTGGAAGTTTGAATGCTCACCATACCGGCAGCGGCGGTTATCCGGATATGCTCGCCCTTCCTGGCAATATTCTGACAGGCTACGTCTTCAATGGTGATACATCTGAGGATCGCCTGACTTTCAACGATGGAAAGACAGCTTTCACCGGACCTAATCCGAACGCTTCTATGAAGGGAACCTTTGGCGCCCCGATCTACAACAATCTTGGGGTCGACGTTTATATTTTCGAATCGGGCGATGCGCCAAATCCACCCCTAAATAACCAGTTTGAGCTGATCGCCGCGAGCACAAGCGGCGCGGCTGGGACGTGGATCAATGCGTCGCAGCTTGGCTTCCTGACTCAAGCTGATCTGGGCGGTTCGAACACAACGTTTGGTCTCTATGTCTACGGCATCGATCTCAGTGATCTCGGCATTACCGACGGCGCAAGCTTAGCAGCACTCTATTTCGGCAATACGTGCGGAGCGAATGTCAACTGTGCTACCGCCAACGGTGGCGGCAACAACCCGGACGTAGAATTGATTGTCGGCGTGGATGGAGCGGGCTCACCCTTGTCCTCCACTCCGCTGCCCGCCGCGCTGCCACTGTTCGGCAGCGGGCTCGGCGTGGTCGGCAACATCCTCGGCTGGCGCAAGAAGCGCAAACGCGCAGCGCAAGCCGCCGCTTGATCAAGCCGGCGTTCAATACCATCTGAAAGACCGCCGCGAGGCGGTCTTTCTTTTTACGCGCTGCCTCATTTAGGCTAGCCGCGCCGCACGACCGGCGAACGAGCAGAGAGGGGCGTCCATGGCCAAATCGTTTTTCATCGTGCGCGCCGTCGTCGAAGCGCCATTGCGCGACAAATTCGAGCGCTGGTACACGGCCGAGCACCTGCCGCTGGCGCTCAAAGTGTTCAAATGCCAGAAGGCCTGGCGGTTCTGGAGCGAGGTGGAGCAGGGCGTGCACTACGCCGTTTATCAGTTCGCCGATAAGGCTGCACTCGACGCCGCGCTCGGCTCGGACGGTTTCAAGGCGATGGTCGCCGATTTCAACGCCGCCTGGCCGGAGGGCGTCACCCGCACCCGCGATATCGTGACGCTGGTGGAAGAGCGGGCCGCCTCGTAGCGCGCGCCGCGCAAGCCAGCCGACCCAGCCTAGCCCTGCGGCGCCTCGGTCGTCCGCCCGGCGGCATAGCCCGTTGCCGTGAGCTGATAGCGATAGCGGTTGCGCCGGTCGATGGCGATCCAGTCATTGGCCACCGCCTTGTTGAGCCCGCGCTGGAAATCGCCGTCGCGCACGGCGACAAAATAATTACGCGGCAGCACGCCGCTCACCGGTATCCGGTGGCGGATGAAAATGTCGAGGATCTGGCGGCCGACGTCATCGTCGGAGATTGCGCAAGGCATGAAGCACCGGAATTCGAGGGGCGTGTTCAGCAGCGTTACGCCAATGTTCGCCCGTTGTCGCGCCGCTCCGGCAAAAACTTAAAAGTTATACCGAATTAATTCGCCGTCAGCTTCCCGCTACCACCTTGTTGCGCAGCGTGCCGATGCCGCTGATCTCGATCTCCACCGTGTCTCCTGGCTTGATGTTTTGCGGCATGCCGTCGGTGCCCATCCACATCACGTCGCCCGGCTCGATGGTGCAGTATTTCGACACTTCCGCGATATAGGTCGCGGTGTCGAAGATCATGTTGTTGGTGGCAAAGCGGTCGGTTTCCTGGCCGTTTACCCGGATCACCGTCTCCATCTTGGCGGGGTCGAGCCCGGTGACGATCCACGGCCCCATCGGCTTGAAGGTGTCGGCGTTCTTGGCGCGCCACAGCGTGCGGTCTTCCTTCTGCCAGGTGCGCTCGGAGACGTCATTGCCGATGGTCCAGCCGAACACATAATCGAGCGCGTTTTCGCCGCTCACATCGCGCGCGCTTGCCGAACACGGCGACCAGCTCGCCTTCGTACTGGAAGGCTTCGCCCGCGTCCTTAGGCTTCACGATGTCCTCGCCGTGGGCGATTAGCGCGTTATTGGCGCGGTAGCCGATGTCCGGCTTCTTGGGGAACACCGGCTCGGTGTTACGTCTGACGGCCATCTTGCGGATGTGATCGGCGTAATTGATACCGACGCAATAGAAGGTGGACGGGACCACCGGGATCAGCAGCTTGACATGCTTGAGTGGGAAGGAGCGCGACGTCCTACTATGCTCGCCGAAGGGCGAGCCATCGACCGCGATTACAGTCTCGCCCTCGACCACGCCAAAACCTGTGTAGTCGTCGGTCCTGAAGCGGCACCAGCTCGTCATGGCCTCACCGCCAGCCGCCGCCGCCGTTCACATAGACCGTATCCGCCGTCATGTACTCGCAGGCGTCGGAACACATGAACAGCACCAGTTCGCCGATCTCCTCCGCGGTGCCGAAGCGGCCCATCGGCACGTCGTCGAGCATCTTCTGCTTGAGCTCCGGCGAGGTCGCCGCCGCCGCCGCGAACGCCGTGTCGATCGGCCCCGGCGAGATCGAGAGCGCGCGGATGCCTTGCGCCGCGAATTCGCGCGCCACCCCCATGGTCATGGTGACCACCGCGCCCTTGGCGGCGGCGTAATGCACCGAGGACCCGGGTCCGCCGCGCCGGTGTGCCATGCTGCCGACATTGACGATGACGCCGAATTTGTTCTCCAGCATGTGCGGCAGCACCGCCTGCATGGCATAAAACGTGCCCTTCAGATTGAGGTCGAAGGCGCGGTCGAGCAGGTCGTCATCGATGTCGAGAAATTTCGAGCGGCGGATGGCGGCGCCCGCCGAGTTGAACAGGAAATGAATGCGGCCGAAGTCACCGAGCGCCAGCTCGATCATGTCGTTAACCGCCGCCCGCTTGGTCACGTCGATGGTGAGCGCCAGCCCCTGCGAGCCCGCCGTGTTGACCTGCTCGACGGTCTGCGCAACGCCGTCCTCGTTGATGTCGGCGCACACCACATTGGCGCCTTCGCGCGCAAAGATCTTGGCGGTGGCGCGGCCGATGCCGCTGGCGGCGCCGGTGATGACGATGGTCTTTCCGTGGAAATAGTCGGGGGTCTTCGGCATGGGGCGTCCTCGTTTCTGGCAGCGGGAAAATAGCTTATCCCGCGCGCGAGGACGAACTAAAAGCGCGTGGTCAGCTGGGTGAGCCAAGCGGGCGAGGCCTCGACCAGCAGCGTTTCCAGCTTCTTGTCGAGCCCGCTGACGATCAACACACCCACGAACAACAGCAGCCCCCCGAGCGCATATTTGCCGGTCTTGCCGGCCCTGATCAGGTGGTCACGCCAGCGCATCAGTGCCTCGCGTGACAAGAGGCCAAGCACGATCAGCGGCGCCGCCGCGCCGATGCCGAAGGCGATCATGGTCGCCGCCACGCTACCGAGGTTCTTGCCCTGCGCCGCCAGCACCGAAGCCGCGCCCAGCGTCGGGCCGACGCAAGGGGACCACACCACACCCAACAGAACGCCGAGCGCGAATTGGCCGGAAAGCCCGCGCGTGGACATGCCGGCGCTATGCGTCTGCGCCCAGTTGCCGAACGGTCCGGCGGCGACTGCCAGCCGGGTTTGCACCTGCGGCAGCAGCAGCACCGCACCGATGGCGATCAGCAGCACCGCCGCCATATTGCGGAAAATGTCCTGGTCGAGCCCAATAGCAAAACCAACCGTGGCGACGAACAGCCCGACCGCCACGTAGGAAACCGCGACGCCGACGGCGAGCGCCACCGGTCCGAAGCGGTGTTCGGTCAACGCCGCGCCCAGCACGATCGGCAGCAGCGGCAGCACGCAAGGCGACAGCGTCGAGAGCACTCCCGCCAGCAGCGCCAGAGCCAGCGCGCCCATGTCAGATCAGATCGCCTTGCCGAGCAGCGCTTCGATCGACGCCGGATTGGTATCGCCGGTGGAGCGACCCATCTCGCGGCTGCCCTTGAACACGATCAGGGTGCTCTGCTGAGCGACGCGGAGTTTGCGCAGCAGGTCCTTGCTGGTATCGAAGTCGATATTGAGCACCACCAGGTTCTTGAACTTGGGCGTGCCTTCGAGCTTGGACAGGATTGGCGTCTGCGCCTTACAGGTCGGGCACCAGGGCGCGGTGATGTGCAGCAGAATCGGCTTGCCGGCGGCCTGCGCCGCCGCGAAGGCTTGCGGGCTGTAGCTCTTGGGCGCCATGGCCGCGGCCAGCGGGCTGAGCGTCAATGTCGCGCCAATCGCCAGCGCGCCCATGAAAAGACGTCGGTTGAGCATCAGGGTTCTCCGGTTGCATGAAATCTGGCCGGTTCCTAGCAAAGTCGCGCCGGCGGCGGAGGTCACGTTTGGCGCGCCCAAAATCACGAATGCGTGGGAATCCTCCAGTTGTCGTCCCGGCCAAGGCGCGAAGCGCCGCGCGCCGGAACCCAAACCCTGGTCGTCAAGATACGGACAGGCAGGGATTATGGGTCTCCGCCTTCGCGGGTACGACAGCGGAAAGACCGAAAATCTTATCCCCGCCGGTCCTGGCAATCTTATAATGCGCCGACAGCCTCAAAAACTCTCAGGATCATCCCCCATGACCACGCCCCCGCCGATCGACTATGCCGACGCCTCGCCCGCCGTGCGTGCCGTTTATGACGACATCAAGCACGTCCGCAACGTGCCGGACGTGAACAATTTCTGGAAATATCTTGCGCGCGACCCGGCCACCCTCAAGCGCACTTGGGAAAGCATCAAGGAGATCATGGCGCCGGGCGCGCTCGATCCGCTCACCAAGGAGATGGTTTATCTGGCGGTCTCGGTGACTAACGGCTGCGCCTATTGCATCGCCAGTCACACGGCAGCCGCCCGCAAGGCCGGCATGACCGAAGCCATGTTCGGCGAGCTGATGGCGGTCACCGGCATGGCCAACGAAACCAACCGGCTCGCCAACGGATACCGGGTGCCGGTCGATGCCGCTTATTTGACCTGATTGAACAGCGCCACGGGACAGGATATCTAAAGACCACGGTCCCGGCGGAGAGCGTAAAATATGATGATCGATCGGCCATTCATCGCAAAACTGCTGTGTATCGGCCTGGTGGCGGCGATCATGCTGCCGGTCGGGCGCATGCTGTTTCCCTATTTCAGCGCGGAACTGAGCCGCATGCAGTTCCAGGCCCTGGAAGCCATAGTCAGTGCGACCGTGGGCTTCGGCATTTACGGGGTGTTCGGCTAACGCCGGCCCCCGGATGCGGTTTCTCGACCGGTTCAGCCGCGGCCAGTTCAGCCAAATCTGTACCGAAGCGTATCGCGGCGCGGTGCGTGCCAAACCGAAACGCGCCCACTGATAGGCGCGCCACCCGCCCGCAACTCCCGCAAGCTCTGGACGACCCATGCCGAGAGTCTCATGCGCCTGACTCGCTTAATGATTGCGACGGCGCCGATGTTGTTCGTGCTGCTGTGGAGCACCGGCTTCATCGGCGCGCGCTACGGCATGCCCTATATCGAGCCGCTGACCTTCTTAGCCGTGCGCATGGCGCTGGTGGTGGTCATCATGGCGCCATTCGCGCTGATCGTACGCGCGCCCTGGCCGCGCGGGGCCGAAATCGGCCACAGCCTGATGGCCGGCGCGCTGGTGCATGGCTTCTATCTCGGCGGCGTGTTCGTCGCCATCAGCCAGGGCGTGCCGGCGGGCATCTCGGCGCTGATCCCGGGCCTGCAGCCCATCCTGATATCGACCATCGCCAACCGCTTCATGAGCGAGAAGGTGAGCCCACTGCAATGGCTCGGGCTCGTGCTCGGCCTGGTCGGCGTGCTGATGGTGCTGCACGATCGCCGCATCGTCGCGGAAGGCTCCATTCTCGGCTGGATCGCAAGTTTCGTCTCACTCATCAGCATCACGCTCGGTACGCTCTACCAGAAGCGTTTTTGCGGCCAGATCGACTGGCGCACCGGCAACACCGTGCAGTATCTGGGGGCAGGGGTGCTGTTCGGGATCGGTGCGGTCGCGTTCGAGACCGGCGCGATTCACTGGACCGGCGAACTGATCTTCGCCATTGCCTGGCTGGTGTTCGTTTTGTCGATCGCCGCGGTTGCGGTGATGTATTGGCTGATCCGCCGGTCGGCGGCGACCAGCTTCGCCAGCCTGTTCTATCTGGTGCCGGCGGTGACGGCGCTGCTCGCCTATCTGTTGTTCGGCGAGCGGCTGGACGCGCTATCGGTCGCCGGCATGGTGGGGTGCGCGGTCGGCGTGGTGCTGGCCAACCGCGGCGGCGCGAAGTCGGCGGCCGGCGACGCCTGAGCTTTATTTCTCGCGCTTGAGCACCAGCTGCGTTTGCGTCACCAGCGCGCACAGCCTGCCGTCGCTGCGGGTGACGCGGGTCTGCCAGACCATGGTGGTGCGGCCGCGATGCAGCGCGACGCATTCGGCGTAGGCGGTATCACCGATCGGCACGGCGGCGAAGAAATTGGTCTTGCTTTCAATCGTGGTGGTGGACTGGCCGTCCTTGAGATTGGCGATGGTGGCGGTGCCGCCGAGATTGTCGGCCAGCGCCATGAGGGCGCCGCCGTGCAGGATGCCGAAGCGGTTGTTGAGCTCGTCGCGCGCCGACAATTCGGCGGTGACCCGCTCGGGGGAAATATGGGTGACTTTCATTCCGAGAAATTCGGCAAAGGGCGGCTGCTTCTTGGCCGCCTCGTTTATCTCGCTCATTAAAAATGCTCCCGCCATTGCGACGCGGCCGGCACCATCGCGTCAGCGGCGTCGGAAAGCAAGAGAGCAAGCAAAAGGGCGCGGACGTTGCCGCCCGCGCCCCGTCGATCCTTTTGCAATCAGCCGTGCGGCTGCGGCACGATACGGATGTAGGGCTTCGGCGCCTTGAAGCCTTGCGGATAGAGCTGTTTGGCTTCCTCGTTGCTGATCGCGCTGGTCAGGATCACGTCCTCGCCCTGTTTCCAGTTCGCGGGCGTCGCGACGCGGTGCTTCGCCGTCAATTGCAGCGAGTCGAGCACGCGCAGCACCTCGTCGAAATTGCGCCCCGTGCTCATCGGATAGACCAGGATCAGTTTTATCTTCTTGTCCGGCCCGATGATGAAGACATTGCGCACGGTTTGATTGTCGGCCGGCGTACGGCCTTCCGATGTGTTGCCGATCGCGCTCGGTAGCATGTCATAGACCTTAGAAATCTTCAGCTCGGTATCGCCGATCAATGGATAATTGGGTGCAAAGCCGACCACGTCCTTGATGTCTTGCGCCCACTTCTGATGATTGTCGACGGGATCGACCGACAGCCCGATGATCTTGGTGTTGCGCTTGTCGAATTCCGGCTTGAGCCGGGCCATGGTGCCGAGCTCGGTGGTGCACACAGGCGTGAAATCCTTGGGGTGCGAGAACAGCACGCCCCAGGAATTGCCGAGCCAGTCGTGAAAGCGAATCTTGCCTTCAGTCGTGTCGGCTTCGAAATCAGGAGCGGTATCGCCGATTGCCAATGCCATAGCGGAGCCTCCAAAGCGGCATGAAAACGCATGTCAGGCCCGCAATATAGTGTTCGGCGCAAGGCGCGAAATAGGCGGCGCGCAAAGAGCACGAAGCGTATCACGCTACGGCCGCGGCGGAGGATAAAGCTTTCGCAGGCGAGCCGCTGGGTGGAACGGTTTTCCACCCGGCGCAGTCCGAATTAGCGCGTCATTGCCGGCAGCCCGCCGAAATAACCGACGATGCCGCGCTCGTCGACCAGTCTGCGCAACTCGCCTTTGATCTGCGGCGGATACTTGTGCAGGTCTTCCGCGGCGCCCGGATGCTGGACGTTGCCGGTCAAGTAGGCGTGGCCGTTGATGTTGTCGTAGACCTTCAGCCCGGTGTTCTCGCCGCCGGCCGGCGCGCTGAAGATACGCACCGCCTTCTTGCTGTCGACGTTGAAGGCCCAGGTGAAATTGTTGAGGTGATTACCGCTGTCCTCGCCGATGAACAGCGTGCGCATGGCCTCCGAATAATTGATGTTGTCGGGATTGGCGACCATGTCGGTATTGCACTTGTCGTATCTGCCGGCGTCGGATTCGACCGGCTGCTGCCGTGCGCCGTGCACCAGCGCCGTCATGTCGACCGCCACCCAATCGCTGGCGATCGCAGCGCCCGTTAAGTCCTTCTGGCCGCCAATCATGGCGCTCTCATAGACGACGCCGCAAGTGAGGTCCTTCGGGTCGTCCGCGAGCTTGATGTCGTCGCGTGGACGGTTCTTGTTCTGGCCGTCGAGCATGCCTTTACGCGCGTAGCTGATCACCGTGTAGAGCTTCTTGTCGGCGGCGTTATGCGCCTGGCCCTCCATCTTGGTGAATTCGGTGGTGGCGCCGAGATAGCCCGCATAACGCCGCGTCTCCAGGAAGGCGGCCGCTTTCTCCATGCCGGGCTTCAGCTTGTAATAGGAAAGCCCGCTCTTGCCGCCGGTGCCGGCGTAGACATAGACCGGCTTGAAGCCCGGCGTGGGCGCGCTCGCCACCTGCCAGATGTCGCTGAACTTGATCCCTTTGTCGACCAGCGCCTTGATCTCGGCATTGGTCGCGTGGCCGAGCTTGATCCAGGAGAGCTTGGCGGCGCCGAAATTGTCGCCTTCGGTCTGGGTCCATTTGGCGGCGTAGAACGTGCCGGCCGACAGGTCTTCCGGCTTGTCGGCGATGAACATAGCGCGGATCACGTCGTCGCCATCGTCGCCGAGGTAAACCGTCTTGCGGTCGGGCATGACCTCGCCCAGCTCAAACGCAAGACGTCCCATGGCGTAGTGCTTGGTGACGGTGGTTGCGCCGTCGGGGCCGACCTTCACTTCGACCAGATGGCCGTAATGGTAGGGGTTGGCGCCGCCTTGCGCCGCGGTCTTGCCGAGCGTGCCGAAATAAAGATTCATCGGCTCGAGCGGCCGCTTCTCGAAATATTGCGCGTTCGGCTCGTATTCTTCGCCGCCGAGATGGGTCATCCAAGGCGTGGTCGAGCCGTTGCACGGGATCCACAAGCCGTCGACGCCGGAAAAATCCACGTTCGACATTTTCACCGGCGTGAGTTGCCAGGTCGCCGGATCCTGGTCGAGCACGGACAGATTCATCGCCATCGGCAACGCGGCGTAAAGCATAACTGGCGGCTTGCTTGGGTCGATATTGTCGGCCGCGGTCTCGTATTCCAGGTGGTTGAGCAGGAACACAGTATGCCCTTTGACGCCGTCCACCTTGGCGTTGGGCACCACCAGCAGCGAGGTGCCGTCGGCGCCGGCGGAGAAGAAGGGGCCGCGCGCGACATTGCCTTTCACCGCGGCCGACCGGGTGATCGGCTTGCCGCTCCTGTCGACCACCAGGCCGGCATACCAGCCGCCGACATAATCGCCGGAGCGGTGCAGCACGTGGTAGCTGAGCGGGAAGGCCTTCTTGCTGCCGTCGGCCAGCGTTATCAGCGCCTCCGAACGCGTGTAGGGCTGCGTCATTTCCAGGACATTGGACGGCGCCGGGGTGGCGGTGAATTCCACCGATTTCACCTTGAGCGGTGCGGGTGCCGCGTCCCCGGCATAAGCCGAATTGACCAGGGCGCAGCCGATCATCGCCACACCGCCGAGCAAAAAAGCGCGCATCGTCATCATAATGACCTCCCCATACGATCCGGCTTGCTGGATACGCGCTTATTAAGACGCTAGTGTTACAGGCGCCGGTCACGCCTGGGGGAATCTCGTAGTTCGCATGTTCAAGCGTATCCTGATTGCCAATCGCGGCGAAATCGCCTGTCGGATTATCAAAACCGCGCGCCGGATGGGCATCGAGACGGTCGCCGTCTATTCGGAGGCCGACAAGGACGCATTGCACGTGGAGATGGCCGACACGGCGGTTCTCCTCGGGCCGCCGCCGGCCGCCGAAAGCTATCTGGTGATCGAGAAGATCGTGGCCGCCTGCAAGCAAAGCGGCGCCGAGGCGGTGCATCCCGGCTACGGCTTTCTGTCCGAGCGCGAGGCTTTTCCCAAGGCCTTGCAAAAGGCCGGCATCGTCTTCATTGGCCCGAACCCGAAGGCCATTGCGGCCATGGGCGACAAGATTGAGTCGAAAAAGGCGGCGGCCGCGGCACGCGTGTCGACCGTGCCCGGCCATCTCGGCGTGATCGAGAATGAGGTCGAGGCGATCGCGATCGCCGAACAGATCGGCTATCCGGTGATGATCAAGGCCAGCGCCGGCGGCGGCGGCAAGGGTATGCGCATTGCCTACAGCAACGGTGAAGTGGCGGAAGGCTTTGCGCGCGCCCGCTCGGAGGCGAAATCGTCATTCGGCGACGAGCGCGTGTTCATCGAGAAATTCATCACCGATCCGCGCCATGTCGAAATCCAGGTGCTGGGCGACAAGCACGGCAACGTGATTCACCTCGGCGAGCGCGAATGCTCGATCCAGCGCCGCAACCAGAAGGTGATCGAGGAGGCGCCGAGCCCGTTGCTCGATGAGAAAACGCGCAAGACCATGGGCGCGCAGGCGGTCGCGCTCGCCAAGGCCGTCGGCTATGACAGCGCCGGCACCGTGGAGTTCGTCGCTGCGCAAGACAAGAGTTTCTATTTCCTGGAGATGAATACGCGGCTGCAAGTCGAGCATCCGGTGACCGAGCTTGTCACCGGCATCGATCTGGTCGAGCAGATGATCCGCGTCGCGGCGAACGAGAAACTTTCGATCAAGCAGAGCGACGTGAAGTTTGCCGGCTGGGCGGTAGAGACCCGCGTCTATGCCGAGGACCCCTACCGCAATTTTCTACCCTCGACCGGACGGCTCACCCGCTATCGCCCGCCGGCCGAGCGCAGCGTCGGCGGTGTCACCCTGCGCAACGACACCGGCGTCTATGAAGGGGCTGAGATTTCGCTGTTCTACGATCCGATGGTTGCCAAGTTGATCACCCATGCCAAGACCCGCGAAGCCGCGATCGACGCGCAGTCCGACGCGCTCGATGCCTTCGTCATCGAGGGCATCCGCCACAACATCCCGTTCCTGGCCGCGCTGATGGCGCACCCGCGCTGGCGCGCCGGCAAGCTGTCCACTGCCTTCATCGCCGAGGAATTCCCCAACGGCTTTCATGCCCATGCGCCCCAAGGCGAACCAGCGCAAGTGCTCGCCGCTGTCGCCGCCGCCATCGATCACGTGCTGGGCGAGCGCAAGCGGCGCATCTCCGGCCAGCTCGAAGGCCCGCTCGTGACGCGCGAGCGTCAGCGCGCGGTCTGGCTCGGCGAGCATGAAGTTGCGCTCGAGGTCAAGCGCGAGAATGGCACCATCGCGGTGCGCTTTCCCGAACAGGGCAAAAAGGCCTTGCGCCATTTGTCGTCGGATTGGCAGCCGGGCGATCCCTTGTGGACTGGCACCATCAACAGCAATCCGGTGGCGGTGCAGGTGCGCACTATCCCCAACGGCTTCGCGCTCGCCTACCGCGGCGTCGAGACCAGGGCCTATGTCTATACCGCGCGCGAGGCCGGCTATGCGCGGCTGATGCCGCCGAAAAAGGTCGCCGACACCGGCAAGCAGGTGGTGTGCCCGATGCCGGGGCTGGTGGTGTCGATCGCCGTCAAGGAGGGACAAGAGGTCAAGGCCGGCGAGACGGTGGCGGTGGTGGAAGCCATGAAGATGGAAAACGTATTGCGCGCCGAAATCGACGGCACGGTGAAGAAGATCAACGCCAAGCCCGGCGACAGCTTGGCGGTGGATGCGGTGATTTTGGAATTTTCCTGACGACCAGCGCTGAACAGTATTGACCCTCACCCTGAGGAGCCGGCGAAGCCGGCGTCTCGAAGGGTGAGGCCCCGCTATTCGTCCTCATCCTTCGAGACGGGCGCATTCGCGCCCTCCTCAGGATGAGGACATTGGACGTCTTGCGACGTTGTATATTTCTGCTATCGCCAGCGAATGACACTCTACTTCGCCTACGGCTCGAACATGCGCCGCGCGGCCATGCGCCGCCGTTGCCCCGGCGCCCGCGCGCTCGGGCCGGCGGCGCTTGAAGGCTATCGCTTTTTCGTCGGGATCGACGGCTGGGGCTCTGTCAAGCCTGCGCGCGGCGATAATGTGCACGGCGTATTGTGGCGGCTCACGCCGCGCGACGTGGCGGCGCTGCATGCCTATGAGCATCTGCACAGAGGACTTTATGACGTGCGGTATCTGCCGGTGCGCGCGGGCGCGCGTCGCCATACGGCTATGCTTTACCTGTTGCGCCGGCGCAGCCCCGGACGGCCGCGGCCGGGCTATACGGAGATGATCGCCGCCGCGGCGCACGATTGGAAGCTACCCGAGCCTTACATCCGCACGGTCGAGCGTTGGTCGACGTCGCGCTGGACCGGCGCGCGCGTCATCGACGTGGGGGAGATCGCATGAGCGTCATTCGCCACATCATCGTACACGGCCGCGTGCAGGGCGTCGGCTTTCGCGCCTTCGTCGAGGTCGAAGCGCTCCGGCGCGGGCTCGAAGGCTGGGTGCGCAACCGGAGCGATGGATCGGTGGAGGCGGTGTTTTCAGGCGACGCGGCTGTCGTCGCGGAGATGATCGAAGCCTGCCGGCGCGGCCCGTCGTTCGGCGCCCGCGTCGACGTGCTGCATCAGCGCGACAGCGACGGCGACGATCTCAAGCTCAGGCGTGCGGGCGAATCGTTCTCGGTATTGCCGACCGCCTGATCCGCGGTCGCGCCGAATAGCGCCTCGAATTCCCGCCGCAGCACCCTGTCCACCTCCGGCATTGATACTGGAATGCCGAGGTCGGCGAGGCTGGTGACGCCGTAGCGTTGTTCGCTCACCCCGCAGGGCACGATGCCGGAAAAATGGCTGAGGTCCGGCGCCACATTGAGCGCCATGCCGTGCAGGGTCACCCATTGCTTCACGCGGATGCCGATGGCGGCGATCTTGTCCTCGAAAGCCTCGCCCTTGTCGGGCCGGCGCACCCAGACGCCAATGCGGTCCTCGCGCCGCTCGCCGCGCACATTGAAGGCGGCAAGCGTGCGGATGATCCATTCCTCCAGGCTGGCGACGAAACGGCGCACGTCGGGACCGCGCCGCTTCAGGTCGAGCATCACATAGGCTACCCGTTGGCCCGGCCCGTGATAGGTCATCTGCCCGCCGCGGCCGCTCTCGAACACCGGAAAGCGCGCCTCGATCAGCTCCTCAGGGCTGGCGCTGGTGCCGGCGGTGTAGAGAGCAGGGTGCTCGATCAGCCAGGCGAGCTCCGGCTCCCGGCCAGCGGCGATCGCGGCGGCGCGTGCCTCCATGAAGGCCAGGGCCTCCTCGTAAGGGATAAACCCGTCGCCCACGCGCCACTCGACCGGTGCCGATCCGGGCGGCGGCGCCAAGCCTATTGCCAAATCATCGCGCACATTAACCATCTGTTCACCATACCATGGTGACCTGAAATCCGCCCGCAAGTCGCGCGGCGCGCAATGGGAAGACAACGTGACCACATTCGACAAGGTTGCCGTCGACATCGCCGTGGTGCTGGGCACCACCGCCATGCCGGTCCATCAGGTGCTCCGGCTCGGCCGCGGCGCCATCATCGAGTTGGACGCCTCGGAAGATGATGCCGTCAACATCCTCGCTAACAACTTGCCGGTGGCCAAAGGCACGGTGGTGGTCAACGGCAACCGCATCGCGGTCGAGGTCGGCGAGCTGTTGGCGCGGCCGCCCGACATGCGCTGAGCCGGACGCGCGAGGCGGCCGGCGGCCGCAAGGGCTTGATCGCTTGAGAAAATTCGTCGTCCGCCTGCGCCCGGGCAGCCCTTGTCCCCCGACATCCCATTTGTTACATGCTCCGCCGTCCTGGGACGCTTAGGTTTTTCGGGCCTTTTCGTCCTTTCTCATGAGCATGATCCCGAAAAGCCTGCCCCCGGCTTGACCGGGGATGGGAACCGGTTTTCGGACAAGATCATGCTCGGACTAATGCGGCCGTGGCGGAATTGGTAGACGCACTGCCTTGAGGTGGCAGCGGGTAACACCGTGGAGGTTCGAGTCCTCTCGGCCGCACCAGCCTTCGCACGTTCGTGCTTCGGCTGGCGAGATTCAACTAATCTATGGGCGTGCTCGCCCGCTGTAGTTCCGTAGGAACGAAGGCGGGTCTTCTTGGCCGCACCAACCCGATGAAATCGGCCGGACGACGCGGAGGCTAGAACGGCTTGTTCCGGTCATACGTGGCGTTGGCCGTGAAATCGATCTTTGCAATGGTCTTGTGTCTCGCCGCGCGACGATAATGCCGGCCGGCGATCACCGTTTTGACGTGGTGGCGTAGTGCCGATATGGCCGCGTTGTCCTTTTCGGCCTTAGCATGGAGCACGCGCGGCCATATCGCCTTTTCCGCAGGCGTGGCCACCACTTCGGGAAGCGCCTTCGGCCGCTCGCCGGCGGCGATCACCTGCACCACGTGATAGCCACCCGCTTTGAGCGCCTTGAGCAGCGCCGGCAGCGCCAGCGCCGTGGCGGGATGGATATCGTGCATCAACAGGATGCCGCGTCCTTTGGAATTCAGCCGGCGCATGGTGCGCCGGATGAGTGCGCTCGGGGTGGTGCCGCGCCACCAGTCATTGGTGTCGATGTCGGCGCTCCATGTCACCAGCCCTTTGTGTTCGAGAAAGTGCTCGATGGCATTGGTACGGCCGAGACCGGGGATGCGGAAGAACGGCGAAACCGCCTTGGGATCGCCGAGCGCGGCATCAACTGAAGCGATGCCGCCATTCACCTCGCTCGCCACCCGTTGCATCGACAGGCGCTGCATCGCGAAAGGATGGTGCTGCGTGTGGGTGCCGATGCTGTGGCCCTCGTTGTAGATGCGCCGGACCAGATAGGGACGGGCGTGCGCCATCTCGCCGACCAGGAAATAGGTGGCCTTCACGCAATTCGCCGCCAGAGTATCAAGAATGGAGTTGGTATAAGGCGGGATCGGGCCGTCGTCGAAGGTGAGTACCACTTCGTGGTCTTTGAGCGGCAGCGTGTGCTTGTACTGGATGGTGCCGAGCAGTTGGTATTCGCTGGGGCTGATAGTGATCACCCGGCTGGTGCCGAGCGCATCCGGATGGCCGGGGCAGGCCGGCTCGGCCGCCTCAGCAGTCTTCTTGGCGATTGGCCGTTCCGCCGGTTTGGCGGCTGGTTGTTCAATGGGCTGTTCAGTTGATTTCGCTGCTTGCTGTTCGCTCGGCTGTTCAACTGGTTTCGCAGCTTGCTCGACGGGCTGCGTAGCCGGTTGTTCGGCCGGCTTTGCGGCTTGCTCGGTTGGCTGTGCCGCCGGTTGCTCAGCCGGCTTTGCGGCTTGCTCGACTGGCTGTGCGGTCAGCGGAGCGACGGACGCTTCGTCCGGCGTTGAATTGGATTGAGAAACCGATTGAGCGGAACTCGAAGCGAGACCGCCAACCAGACACAACACAACAAACACAACAAAACGCATTTCTTCCCCCGCGCGCAAATTCGCGCCCTATCGCGCTAACCTGAATGGCGAGCCTATTGAACCTAACGAGCTAAAGCTTAACCAAAATCTAATCGAGGTAAATGGCCTAGGGCACTGTCTTTTGTGACGTTTTCGGCCCGGTGGCGGAAAAGCGGGGACATCTTCAGTTCAAGATGCGCCGGCTGCCGGGCGGCACCACGTGGACGATGTGGTAGCCCCGCCGTTTCAGCTCGCGCAGGAAGGCAGGCAGCATGCGGGCGGTGTGCGCCTTGGTGTCGTGCAGCAGCACGATGCCGCGGCCGACCTTGTCGATGCGGGACAGGATCAGGTGCAGTTCCTGGTCCGGCATCATGGGCAGCCAGTCGCTGGCCCAGACGTCGGCGCCGAACACCACGATGCCGCGGTCTTGCAAGTAGGCGAGCAAAGCGGGGCTGGAGACGAAACCTGGAAAGCGGAAAAACGGCGTCGCTGGATCGCTGCGCCGCTGGCCATAGAGCGCATATTCGTCGGCCGCAATGCCGCGGTTGATCTCGGCCTCCGCCTTGGCGAGCGGCATGTGACTGAGCAGAGGGTGCGAGAATGTGTGATGGCCGAGGCTGTGACCCTCGGCCAGCTCACGCCGGGCGACCGCGGGATGCGCCTCGACGTTGCGGCCGAGCAGGAAGAACGTAGCCTGCACGCATTCGTGCTTGAGTGCGTCCAGCACTTTCGGCGTGGTGGTCGGCCAGGGTCCGTCGTCGAAGTTCAGCACCAGTTCCTTGTCGTTGAGCGGCAGGGTGCTCGGGAATTGCTTGCGGCCGACCCGCGGCGTGGCGATGGCGTCGACCTCGAGCACCCGCGCGGTCCCGAGTGCTTGTGGATTGCCCGGGCACGGCTGCGCCGCGGTGGCCAATGGCAAGAGGACCGCGGCAGCGACGATGGCGATAAAGCGAATCATGGGTGGGCCTCGGGAACCGGGCAATTGAGCGCAAGTGCCGGCGGGCGGCAAGGGTGTCCTGATCGAGTCTATCATGCGTTAAACGTTTGCCCGCCCTGAGGGCCGGGCGTACAAGCGGCGCGCTCCTTATTCTTCCGCCGTCGAGGCCCGCGATGCTCGATGAAAAGACCAAGGCTGAGCCGCTGCGCGGGGAGGACGGTGCTATCCGCGCCGAGTTTGTCGCGCGCGTCGGCCATGCGGTCGACGCCGACGATACCGCAGCCTTGCGCGCGCTGGTCGGCGATCTGCACGAGGCTGATCTCGGCGCGGTGCTGGAGGCGCTGGAGCCGGAACAGCGCCCGCGGCTGATCGAACTGCTCGGCATCGACTTCGACTTCACCGCGCTCACCGAGGTGGACGACGCGGTGCGCGACGACATCCTCGAAGAGCTGCCGCCGCAGGCGGTTGCCGAAGGCGTGCGCGATCTCGAATCCGACGACGCGGTGGCGATCCTCGGCGACCTCAGCAAGGAAGAGCAAGCCGAGATCCTTAAGCAGCTGCCGCCGCCCGAGCGTGTCGCGCTCGCGCGCAGTTTGGAATACCCGGAAGACGCCGCCGGCCGGCGGATGCAGACCGAATATATCGCCGTGCCGCCGGCGTGGACGGTCGGCCAGGCGATCGACTACATGCGCGAGACCGTCGAGTTGCCGGAGCGATTTTACGAGCTCTATGTGGTGGACGAGGCCGGACGTTTTCTTGGCGCCGTGCCGCTCGATCGGCTGCTGCGCTCAAAGCGCCCGGTGCCGGTCACCGAACTGATGGAGGAGGAGCGGTGGCGCGTGCGCGCCAACGAGGACAAGGAAGACGTGGCGCGGCTGTTCCAGCGCTACGATCTGGTCGCGGCGCCGGTGGTCGATGCCAACGACCGGCTGGTCGGCGTCATCACCTTCGACGACGTCGCCGACGTCATCGAGGAAGAAGCGGAAGAAGACATCAAGGCGCTCGGCGGCGTCACCCATGACGAAGAACTGTCCGACACGGTGTGGACGATCGCCCGCGGCCGCTTCAACTGGCTGCTGGTCAATCTCGGCACCGCCTTTATCGCCTCGCTGGTGCTCGGCCTGTTCGCGGAGCAATTGCAGAAGATGGTGGCGCTGGCGGTGCTGGCGCCGATCGTGGCGAGCCAGGGCGGCAATGCCACGACGCAAACCATGACGGTCGCGGTGCGCGCGCTCGCCACCCGCGATCTCAGCGACGCCAATGCCTGGCGGGTGATCGTGCGCGAACTGCTGGTCGGGCTGCTCAACGGCGCAGCCTTCGCCGTCATAACCGGCATTGCGGCCTATATCTGGTTCAAGGTGCCGGGCTTGGGTTTCGTGATCGGGCTGGCGATGATCTGCAACCTCACCGCCGCCGCTCTCGGCGGCATCCTCATCCCGCTGGCGCTGCACCGGCTCAAATTCGATCCGGCGGTGGCCTCGAGCCCGTTCGTCACCACGGTGACCGACGTGGTCGGATTTTTCTCGTTTCTTTCCATCGCCACCATCTGGTTTGGTCTCCGTTGAGCGTGCATTGGGGCCGCTTATATTTTCATTCACCTTGTTTGCTGACCGACCATTAACGCTGAATTCGTAAGCCTGATCGCCTCAAGGACCGCGGGCCTCAGGGGTTTTCCGGTGGACGGCGACGTCATATCGCAAGCGACGGGCGCGAAACCCCGGCGCTCGCTGCTTGCTTTGGCAAGGCGGTGGGGCGCGGCCGCCGGCCGCATCGGCACCCCGCGGGCGCGTGCGCTGAAACTGTTTTCGGCCTCGCGGCTGATCATGCTGCTCGCCGCCATCGCCACAAGCGCGACGCTTAGCTGCGCGGTGATCGGCTATGGCCTGGCGCAGCGCAGCGACGAGAAGCTGTGGTCCGAGCAACGCGCCGCCTTGCGCAACGCCATCGCCGAATTTCGCGTGTTGTTCGGCAAGCCCGGCACGATTGATCCGCGTTTTGTCCACATGGTCGAGCAAAGCGCGCGCCTGAACGGCCTCAAGTTCGAGACCGAGCCGGCGCCGGGCGAGCGCGAGATACAGCCGGTGTTGGATGGGCAGGGGCGCATCGCCGGCTTCTTCACCTGGGACAAGGCGCATCCGATGACGCTGGCGATGAACCGGCTGCTGCCGGTGATCGGCGCCATTGCGGTCGTGCTGGTGGGCTTCGCCGGCTTCTCGCTGCGCCAGCTCAAGCGCACGCGCCGCGATCTGGCGGTGAGCGAGGAGCTGGCCCGCCGCGCCGCCGACGCCGACAAGCTCACCGGGTTGCCCAATCACGCCAAGACGCTCGAATTGTTGGATTTCGCTTTGGCCGAGCGCGCCGGCGAGGAGGTCACGAGTTTCGCGCTGATCGAGCTCGACGGCATGGCCGACGTCAACGCCCAGCTTGGCGTGCTCGGCGCCGACGAGCTCATTGTCGCGGTTGCCGGGCGGCTGAAGGAGGTGCTGCCGGCGGACGCCGTTTGCGGCCGCAGTGGTGGCGACGAGTTCGCGGTGTTGCGCACCACTGCGCGCGATACCGAAATGCACGCCACTATCCGCGGCGCAATCGAGGCGGTGGCACGCCCGTATTGGATCGACCGGGTGGTGCGGGTGAGCGCCCACGCCGGCTTCGCGCAGGCGCCACGCCATGCCACGACCCGCGGCGAGCTGACGCGCCAGGCCGAGCTGGCGCTGCGCGCGGCGGCCAAGAAAGGCCCCGGATCAATCATCGCCTTCGAGCGCGCCATCGATACGGTGTCGAGCGACCAGAAATTCATTCAGCGCGAATTACCGCGCGCGCTCAGCGCCGGCGAGCTGGAGCTGCACTACCAGCCGATCGTTGCCGCGCAAGGCGCGCGCATAGTCGGCGTCGAGGCGTTGCTGCGCTGGACGCATCGCGAGCGCGGGGCCATCGGGCCGGCGATTTTCATTCCGGTGGCCGAACAAATGGGTCTGATGGATACGCTCGGCGCCTTCGTGTTGCGCCGCGCGCTCGACGACGCCAAGCGCTGGCCCGACCTCTATGTCGCGGTCAACCTGTCGCCGCTGCAGGTGCGCGACGCTTCAATCGTCGATCTGGTGCGCTCGGCGCTGGCTGAGAGCGGTGTTGCGCCGGCGCGGCTGATGTTGGAGATCACCGAAGGGGTGCTGATCGACAACCCCGAGGAAATGCTCAAGCGCATCGAGGACCTGCATGCCCTTGGTGTGCGCATCGCGCTCGACGATTTCGGCTCTGGCTATTCCAATCTCGGCTATTTGCAGCGTTTCCCGCTCGACAAGCTCAAGATCGACCGCAGCTTCGTGACCGCGCTCGGCGAGTCGACCAATGGCGGGGTGATCATCCAGGCGATCGTGGCACTCGGCCGCGCGCTCGGGCTTTCGGTGCTGGCCGAAGGCGTGGAGACCGAGCAGCAGCGGGTGTTGCTGCGGCTCGCCGGCTGCGATGAAATGCAGGGCTTCCTGTTCGCCAAGCCGGCGCCGCCGCAGGCGATCGACCGGCTGTTGGCGCAGGGCAAGCCGAGCCCGGCGCGCGCGGGCAGCGCCGCGTGAGCCGCTGACAGCGCGCCTCCCAGGCGATAGAGTTCGATCGCGCCAAGCTGGCGCGTGCCGGAGAATGCGATGATCCCTAATGCCTGGTCGGGCTTCGATTTCGGCCTTGGGCCGGATGTCGACATGTTGCGCAAGTCGGTTGGCGATTTTGCAGCTGACCGCATCGCTCCGCGCGCCGACGAGATCGACCGCGCCAATGCCTTTCCGCGCGAGCTATGGCCGGAGATGGGCGCGCTCGGCCTGCACGGCATCACGGTGGAGGAGAAGTATGGCGGCGCAGGGCTCGGCTATCTCGCCCATTGCGTCGCCATGGAGGAGGTCTCGCGCGCGAGCGCGGCGGTGGGGCTTTCCTACGGCGCCCATTCCAATCTCTGCGTCAACCAAATCCGGCGCAACGGCAGCGAGGCGCAGAAGCGCAAATATCTGCCCAAGCTGATTGCCGGCGAGCATGTCGGCGCGCTCGCCATGTCGGAGCCGGGCGCCGGCTCCGACGTAGTGTCGATGCGCACCACCGCGGTTAAACGCGGCGACCGCTATATTCTCAATGGCTCGAAAATGTGGATCACCAACGGCCCCATCGCCGACACGCTGGTGGTCTATGCCAAAACCGACCGCACCGCCGGCGCCCGCGGCATCACTGCCTTCATCGTCGAAAAGGGCATGAAGGGTTTTGCGCCGGCGCAGAAGCTCGACAAGCTCGGCATGCGCGGCTCCGACACCTCGGAGCTGGTGTTCACCGATTGCGAGGTGCCAGAGGAGAACGTGCTGGGCGCGGTCGGCAACGGCGTCAACGTGCTGATGAGCGGCCTCGATTACGAGCGGGTGGTGCTGGCGGCCGGCCCGCTCGGCATCATGCAGGCCTGCATGGATGTGGTGATCCCTTACGTGCACGACCGCCAGCAGTTCGGCCAGCCGATCGGCCGCTTCCAGTTGGTGCAGGCCAAGCTCGCCGACATGTACGTGACGATGAACGCGGCCAAGTCTTATGTCTACGCGGTGGCGCGCGCCTGCGACGAGGGCCGCACCACCCGCGAGGACGCCGCCGGCGCCATCCTCTATGCCGCCGAGCGCGCCACATGGATGGCGCTGGAGGCGATCCAGTGCCTGGGCGGCAACGGCTATATCAACGATTTCCCGACGGGGCGCCTACTGCGCGACGCCAAGCTTTACGAGATCGGTGCCGGAACCTCGGAAATCCGCCGCATGCTGATCGGCCGGGAGATTTTCGAGAAGACGCGGTAGCCCCGCGCATTAACTTTTGCCGCCCGCGAATCAGGTAGGGCATTGGCCGACATCGCCAGCGATGGGGAGACGGCCATGATGCGGGTGCGGCTGAAGGCCGACGGGCGGATTGTCGAGATCCTGGCCGACGGCAGCGAGAAGACCCTCGATCACAGCGATCCGGCGGAATTCGTGCGCCAGGTGCGCGCGCGTTGCGGGCTCACGCAGGCGGCCTTCGCCGAGCGCATCGAGGTGCCGATCGAAACCGTGCGCAATTGGGAGCAGGGCAAGCGCCATCCGCGCGGGCCGGCGCGTGCGCTGCTCAAGCTGATCGAAAGCGCTCCCGATGCGGCCTTCGCGGCGCTCGGCGGCAGACGGCGCTAGGCTTTTCAGTTACTCGGCGGCTGCGGGCACGTGCTTCGGCGGCCGGTAGCGCGCGATCCGCATCAGTACGTACATCGCCAATAGTATGCCGATATAAACGATGAGCTGCATTTCGGTCGGCCGCTCGGTGTAGCCGATCAGCGCGTGCAGCATGCGGCCGAAAATGCTGCCTTCCGAAAGCATCCAGGACGTGTCCCAAATGGTGCGGTCAAGCGCCACCACCAGCCCGGCATTGTTGAGGAACTGCACCGCCTGCGACGCCATGCCGGCGGCGAGCAGCGCGATCAGCCAGCTGGTGACCGAGAAGATGTAACGGGTCGGGATCGCCAGCAGCCCGAAATAGGTGAGCGCGGTGAATGCCGCGCCGGCGGCTATGCCGAGCAAGCCGCCGACCAAAAGCGCCGATCCGGAGGTGCCCGAGGCCATGATCCCGTACAGGAACAGCACCACTTCCGAGCCTTCGCGCAGCACCGCCAGCCCCACCACGATCGCCAGCGCGGTCAGCGGCTTGGCGCCTTCGCTCACCGCGGTGCCCACCGAGCGCATCTCGGCGGCGATCTCGCGCCCGTGGCGCGCCATCCAGGCGTTGTGCCACATCAGCATGATCACGGCGATTGCGAGCACACTGGCATTGAACAGCTCCTGGCCGGCGCCGGCGAAGGCCTGCGAGATGGCGCCGGCGAAAAAGGCGACGATGGTGGCGCCCAGCATGCCGGCGATGACGCCGAACGTCACCCAGCGCCCGCGGCCGATGACGCCGCGGGTCGCCGCCATCACGATGCCGATGATCAGGCCGGCTTCAATGACTTCGCGAAAGACGATGATGAGTGCGCCGAGCATTATCTATTCCGCGATCACCACGCCCTTGGCGGTGTCCTCATGGTATTCGCCGACGAAGGGGTAGCGGCCGGGCTTGAGTGGCCCGACGCGCACAATGCCCTTGGACTTGCCGGGTATTACCTTCTCGATCTTCAAGGCTTTGCTTTCGAATTCCTCGGGCGTGGCGTCGTTATTGACCACGGTGATCATCACCCGCGTGTTGGCCTTAACCTTGAGCTCGGCCGGCGTGAAGTGTTGATCCTTGAGGGTGAGGGTGAGATCGTCGGCGCGCGCGGCGGCGCCCGCGAGGAAGAGAAGGGCGGCCAGGCCGAGAACAATGCGACGCATAGACGTTCCTCATAAAGACCAGCCCTCACAAAAGCATTAAAGGCCTTTGATGCAATAGCTTTTTTCTAGTCTTGAATTATTCCAATGTAAGAACTGGAGCCAATAGCTTGCGCGCAAAGTATTGTCCGCTCCGGCCGGGCCCAAAAATATTTTCGGCTCTTTCCGTCTCGTGCAGTTCCAGGCGCGCCGGCGGCTCCGTGTGGCGGCGCGCGCGGACCCGGTTGGCAGCGCGCCGGGGAGCGGGCATTCTCCAGCCCCCGCCGCCAGCCCGCCTATCGGTAGCCTCAGGAGACACCCATGCAATTCGTTGAAGCCCATGGCGCCCGCATTCCCATGATCGGTCTCGGCACCATGACCTTGAAGGGCGATATCTGCGTCCAGGCGGTCAAGACCGCGCTGCAGATGGGCTACCGCCATCTCGACACCGCATGGTTCTACGGCAACGAAAAGGAGAACGGCGAGGGCCTGCGCCAGTCCGGTGTCAAGCGCGAGGAAGTGCTAATCTGCACCAAGGTGCGCGAGACGCACCTGGAGCCGGACAAGTTCCGCCAGTCGCTCGATGAAAGCCTCGCCAACCTGCAACTGCCCTATGTCGACCTCTTGCTGATCCACTGGAACAACAAGGACATCCCGTTCAAGACCTCGATCGGCGCGCTGTGCAAGGCCAAGAAGGACGGCTTTGCCAAACATGTCGGCGTGGCCAATTTTACCACCACGATGCTGGACAAGGCCTGGGCGGTGACATCGGAGCCGCTGGTGTGCAACCAGATCGAGATGCATCCGTTCATCAACCAGGACAAAGTACTGGCCGCCAGCAAGAAGCACGGCATGGCGGTGGTCGCTTATGTGCCGATCGCGCGTGGCAAAGTGCCCGGCGCCGAGGTGATCGAGCACATCGGCGAGGCGCACGGCAAGAGCGCCGCGCAGGTTTCATTGCGCTACCTGGTGCAGCTCGGCGTCTGCTCGATCCCGCGTACCGCGACGCCCGCGCACATGAAGGAGAACCTCGAGGTGTTCGACGTCACGCTGTCGGACGCCGAGATGGCCGAGTTAAAGAAGCTCAACGCCACCAATATGCGCGTGGTCAATCCGCCGCACGCGCCGCATTGGGACGCGGCGTGAGCCGCAAATGGGTAGCGGCTTGATGCAGGCGGTCGAAGCCAAGGGCTTTAAGATCCCGATCATCGGGCTCGGCACCTGGTCGGTACGCAATCCCGCGCGGGTGGTCGAGCAAGCCATCCGCATCGGCTACCGCCACATCGACACCGCGCAGATGTACGGCAACGAGGCCGAGGTGGGGGAGGGCGTGCGAAATTCCGGCAAGCGCGCCGAGGTGACGGTCACCACCAAGGTGCAGCCGACGCTGCTAACGCCGCATGACCTCGAGCGTTCAGTGAAGGAAAGCCTGGCGCGGCTGCGGCTCGACGTCATCGACCTGCTGCTGATCCACTGGCCCAACCCGCGCGTGCCGCTCGCCGAGACGCTCGGCGCCATGTCGAAGATGAAGCGCGAAGGCTATGTGCGCGCGATCGGGGTGTCGAATTTCACCGTGGCGCTGCTCGAAGAGGCTATCAAGCTGTCGCCCGAGCCGGTGGTCTGCAATCAGATCGAGTGCCATCCGTTTCTCAACCAGGACAAGGTGATCGCCGCCTGCAAGACGCACGGCATGGCGGTGGTGGCCTATAGCCCGATCGCCCGCGGCGGCGCCACGGGCAACAGGATACTCGAGCGCATCGGCATGGCGCACCGCAAAAGCGCGGCGCAGGTGAGCCTGCGCTACCTCGTGCAACAAGGCATCGTGGTGATCCCGCGCACCAGCAGGATAGAGCGGCTGGAGGAGAACTTCGCGCTGTTCGATTTCGATCTGTCCGAAGAGGAGATGCAGGACATCTACGGGCTTGCCCACCACGACGGCCGCATTGTCGATTGGACCTGGTCGCCGAAGTGGGATTAAAGATCAGCGCGTGACCATCGCCAACGACACCGCCCTCGTGCTGTTTTCCGGCGGGCAGGATTCCACCGTTTGCCTGGCTTGGGCGCTGACGCGGTTCGCGCATGTGGAAACCGTCGGCTTCGCCTATGGCCAACGCCACGCGGTCGAGCTGGACGTACGGCCGCGCATCCGGGAATGCATCGCCGCGCTCAATGCCGAATGGAAAACGCGGCTCGGCGATGACCAGGTGATCAAGCTCGATGCGCTCGCCGCCATTTCCGACACGGCGCTCACCCGCGACACAGCCATCGAGATCGCCGACAACGGCCTGCCGACCACCTTCGTGCCCGGACGCAATCTGATCTTCTTCTGCTTTTCCGGCGCGCTCGCCTATCGCCGCGGCGCCCGCCATCTCATCGCCGGCATGTGCGAGACCGATTATTCCGGCTATCCGGACTGCCGCGACGACACCGTGAAGGCCATGCAGGTCGCGCTCACGCTTGGGCTCGACAAGCGTCTCACCATCCATACTCCGCTGATGTGGATCGACAAGGCCGATACTTTCGCCATGGCCGAGCAGCTGGGCGGGCAAGCCTTGCTCGATCTCGTTGTCGAGGAAACCCATAGCTGTTATCTGGGCGACCGCACGCAGCGCCACGACTGGGGTTACGGCTGCGGCGCGTGCCCGGCCTGCCAGTTGCGGGCGCAAGGTTTTGCCAAGTTCAGGAGCCGGCGGAAGACGCCATGAGCGCGCTCTCAAATGAAAATCGCAGGAACATCGAGGGCGCCGTTTTCCTCGCGCTGTTCTGTCTGACCATTCCGGCGGCCAACTGGATGATCGGTCATGTCGGCACGGTCTGCTCCGGCAAGGGCCCCTGCTTGGTGCCGGTGGCGCCCGGCATCATGGCGCCGTCCGGCGTGCTGATGATCGGCGCCGCCTTGGTGCTGCGCGATCTGGTGCAGCGCCGCCTCGGCGTCGAGTTCGGCATTGCCGCCATCATCGCCGGCGCCGCCATCTCGGCCGGCGTCGCGCCGCCGTCCTTGGTGGTCGCTTCGGCCACGGCCTTCCTGCTGTCGGAGTTCGCCGATTTCGCGGTCTATACCCCGCTCGCCCGCCGCCGGCTGGTGGCGGCAGTGGTGGCATCGAGCATGGCCGGCCTCGTGGTCGACTCGATCGTGTTTCTCTGGCTCGCCTTCGGCTCGCTCGACTTCCTGCTCGGCCAAATCATCGGCAAGGCCTGGATGGTGCTGCTCGCTATTCCGCTGGTCGGCTATTTGCGCCGTCGCGACGAACGCCTCGGGCTGACGACCGCGTGATGCGCTAGGCGACCGCCGCCCGTAGCTGCAGAATTTCCTGGTCGCGCTCGGCGAGCGTGCGCTCAAGCCTGGCGATATTCTCGAACAGGCGCCCGGTCGACAAGCGGAGGAAATAGAATCCGAATTGCGGATTTTGATAATACAGTTCCTCGATTTTGTCATATGTGATTTCCAATACCGATCCGTTCTGCGTGCAAACGAGCGTTTGCGTTCGCGCGCGCGCAGGTGCGAGCATCCCGAGTTCTCCGACGAGGGCGCCGGGCGAGAGGTCGATATCGATTTGTTGCAGATGCAGCTGTCCGGAGACGACGAAAAACATGCGAACGGCTTCGTCGCCTTTGCGAAACAGATTCTCGCCGGCCGTGATCGCCCGCTTGTGCATGAACGGCTTGAGCCAGTCCATGGACATATCGCCCTGACTGGCCGATTTGACCTGCTTTACGAGGTTGAGCATCTCCCGCAGCCGGTAGATATTGAGCGGGAACAGGATGCTGTGCAGTACGATCGTCGGATAGCTGCCGAAAAGCACGCCGTAAGTGACAAAAGCGACATTGCTGCAGATGCCGATGATACGGAGCGGAACCATGGTCCGCATTGAAAGCGTAGCAATGACCAGCGCCGCGGCAAGAAATCCGACCAGCGTTACATAATCCATGGTGACCCCCGGCAGGTTCCCCTGATCGCGAGGATAGCCTAGATTTCCGCGCCAGCAACGCAGTCATGAACGCTGGCTGCGACGGTTCGGAGATAAAGCACCGGCCGGCTGTTATGCTGCGTGCCCGTTTGGCCGAGGAATATCCATGTCAGCCGTTCTCGACATGCTGAAAAACGTCACCACCGGCACCATCACCACCATGCTCTTGAAGAAGGGCATCCGCCGTTCCTGGATGGCGGGCGCCATGCCGCTCGGTTTTGCCGGCAAGCGCGTGGTGGGGCCGGCTTTCACGCTGCGCTTCGTGCCGGTGCGCGAGGACCTGGCAACGCCGGAGAGCTGGTCGAAGCCGATCTCCACCCGCGCGGCCATCGAGGCCATGCCGGAGAACTGCGTCGTGGTGGCCGACGCCTTGGGCGTGACCGGCGCCGGCATCTTCGGCGATATCCTGTGCATGCGCATGGTCAAGCGCGGCGTCACCGCACTCATCACCGACGGCGTGATGCGCGACAAACACGGCGTCTTAGGCACCGGCCTTCCGGTCTGGTGCGCGGGGGTAGCGGCGCCGGCCTCGGTCAATCAGCTGACATTCGTCGGCTGGAACGAGCCGATCGGCTGCGGCGGCTGCGCCATCTTCCCCGACGACATCATCGTTGCCGACGACGACGGCGCGGTGGTGATCCCGGCCGCGCTGGTCGACTTCGTCGCCAACGAAGGGACCGAGCACGAGCGCATGGAAACCTGGCTGGTGCAGGAGGTGGAGAAGGGCGCCAAGCTCCCCGGACTTTACCCGCCTAACGAAGAGAACAAGAAACGCTACGAGGATTGGAAGAAGAAAAGATAATGTTCTTCATTCTGTCCAAGACCATTGCCTTTCTGCTGCTGCCGTCAAATTTCCTGTTCGCGATTGCGCTGATCGGGCTGGCGCTGCTGCTGACGCGCTGGCGCCGCGCCGGCGTTATGTTGATGGCTATCAGTCTTGTTCTGATGGCGCTGGGCGGCTTTTTGCCGGTTGGCCGCATTCTCAATCACACATTGGAGAGCCGTTTCCCGCCCTGGGATCCATCGCGTGGCGCGCCGGACGGCATTATCGTGCTGGGCGGTGCCATCGGCCCGGCGCTGTCGCGCGCCTATGGAGCGCCGCAGCTCAGCGGTAGCGCCGAGCGCGTCACCGTCATTGCCAAGCTGGCGCGCGATTATCCCAAGGCCCGCATCGTCTATTCCGGCGGCGACGCCAGTCTGTTCGGGGACGCCGGTCGCGAGGCGGACTATCTCTACCCGTTGCTCGATTCGTTCGGCGTGCCGCGCGACCGCGTGCTGCTGGAGACCCGCGCGCGCAACACCTTCGAGAACGCCACTTTTACCAAGGAACTGGTCAAGCCCAAGGCGGGCGAGCGTTGGCTTTTGGTGACGTCGGCGAAACACATGCCGCGCGCGATCGGCTGCTTCCGGCGCATCGGCTTCCCGGTCGATGCCTATCCGGTCGATTGGCATAGCCGGCCAACACTCAATCTGTCGCTGTCCCGCCATTTCGGCGGCGGCCTGGCGGGCCTCGACGGCGCTGTACATGAGTGGCTTGGTTTACTCGTCTATCGGATCAGCGGGCGAACCACCGCCCTGTTTCCGGGACCGGCCGCCGCACCCTAGACCTGCCGGCCGCGCGAATCGCGCGCCGCCCGCATCCCGCATTTGTTGCAAATTCATGACGGCACTATTCTGCGTCCGTACAGGGCGATTCGTGCGCCCGAGCCCGCGTCAGCGTTCTCGCGTTCTCGCGCACCATCTGAAGCGATGCCTCAGAGAGGGAATCGACCCATGGCACTCGAAGGCCTATTCCGGTATCCGCGACTACCAACGGGGCCGGCCGACAACGAAGACGCCCATCTCGACGGGAACCGGGCTGAACAGCTCATCACCGCCGTAGCTGTGTCAGCGGCCGTGCTGGTCGTGGCCGCGATCGCCATTTTGATGGGAATGGCGAGCCCGTAAAGGCACGGTCTTTTTCGCAGAATACCCTGCATACATTCGCCGCCGGCTTGAGCCGCCGCGTTGCCTCTGTCACCATAAATGGACAGGAGGCCAGCAATGCCGCAGACCATCACCACCGGATACAAGGCGCTTTGCGACGCCGCCGAGCGCGAAATTGAGACGCTGCCGGTCGAGGATGCGATCAAGCTCGCCGGCCGCGACGACGTGGTGCTGGTCGATATCCGCGACATCCGCGAATTGCAGCGCGAGGGCAGGGTGCCGGGCGCCTTTCATTGCCCGCGCGGCATGTTGGAATTCTGGATCGACCCGCAGAGCCAGTATCACAAGCCGAAATTCGCCGAGGACAAGAAATTCGTGTTCTTCTGCGCCGGTGGCTTGCGCTCGGCGCTGGCCGCCCAGACCGCGCAGCGCATGGGGCTCAAACCCGTCGCCCATATCAAGGACGGCTTCGGTGCCTGGAAGAAGGCCGGCGGCCCGGTCGAGCTACCGGAGGAAATGCCGGGGGAGCACAACGAGCCGAAGAAGGCGTGACATCCATTCACCGGCCTGCTCGCCGCCATCACAAGAATTCGCTTGTGCTGCGTCAGCGCGCCCCGCAATTTCCGGCGCCCATTGAATGACGAGGGGCGGCCATGACGCTCACGCTGATCATCGGCAACAAGAACTATTCCTCCTGGTCGCTGCGGCTATGGATCGCCATGAAGATCGCCGGCATCGCCTTCGACGAAAAAGTAATCCCGCTCTACGAGCCAGGCAGCCGCGAGCAGGTGCTGCAATATTCGCCGTCCGGCAAAGTGCCGGTACTGATCGACGGCGACGCGCACATCTGGGAATCGCTCGCCATCCTCGAGCATCTGGCGGAGAAATTCCCCGACGCACGGTTGTGGCCGTCCGACCCCGGCGCGCGCAGCCATGCCCGGGTGGCGGCGAGCGAAATGCATGCCGGCTTCACCGCGCTGCGTCGCGCCTGCCCGATGAATATGTGGCTGCTGCCGAAACCGCGCCCGCAAAGCGATGAGGTGATGGCCGACGTCGCCCGCATCGAGGCGTTGTGGAGCGATTGCCGCGCCCGCTTCGGTACGGGCGGTCCGTTTTTGTTCGGCGCCTTCGGCGCCGCCGATGCCATGTATGCCCCGGTGGTGGCGCGGCTGCACAATTTTGGCCTACCAGTCGGCAAGCCCGCGCGCGCCTATATGGCCGCGGTGATGGGCCTGCCTGCCTGGGCACAATGGCGCGACGCCGCGCTCAAAGAACCCTGGATAATGCGCCATAACGAGCCCGATTGGCCGCTGGTGCGCGGGATTACATTTTCGCAATGATCGAAATTGCGCCCATTTGAGGGGGGGTCCGTTCAAAATTTTGTCAAGATTGTGAGCAACACAGCGGCGTCTTTCACGGCGTCGGGCCGTGCTTTCATTTAGGGGGTGACGATTCTGTCGGGGCCGCTCGCGGCTCCAGGTGGGGATTGCCCATGACACATCGTCTGCTTGCGCTCGTTGTCGCATTATTCACGCTCGCTGCTCCTGCCTTCGCCGCCGATACCGCCAAAGACGTCAAGGGACTTTTTCTGCTGACCGATTATCCGGCGGTCTCGGTGCAGCCGGGGACCACCTCCACGGTCAGCCTCAAGCTGCACAATTACGGGCTTGCGCCCGAGCGGCTCGCGCTCTCGATCACCGGCGTGCCCGCGGGTTGGACCGCGAGCCTGCTCGGCGGCGGCCAGCCGGTCGCCGCCGCCATGCCGGCGACCGATGACAGCGTTTCGCTTGATCTCAGGCTCGACGTGCCGAAGGACGCCAAGATCGGCACCCATACGCTGACCATCAATGCGCAAGGCCCGACCGCGAATGTGGCGCTGCCGGTGGCGGTGACGCTCGCCAAGCAATTGCCGGCCAAGCTCTCGGTGCAGCCGCAATTGCCGGAGCTGCGCGGCTCCTCGCGCTCGAGCTTCGAATACACGCTCACCGTCAAGAACGACAGCGGCAAGAAGCTGCTGGTCAGTCTCGCCGCCGACGCGCCGCGCAATTTCGATACCTCGTTCACCGAAGCCTATGGCAGCCAGCAGCTGACCGCCGTGCCGATCGACGCCGGCAAGTCGAAAGACGTGAAGCTGAAGGTGAGCCCGCCCAGCACCGTCGATGCCGGGCATTACCCCGTGAAAGTTAAAGTCGCCGCCGAAGGTGCCGATGCCTCAACCGACGTCGCGCTCGACATCACCGGCCAGCCCAAGCTGACATTGGCCGGCCGTGAAGGCCTGCTCAGCGCCAGCGCTACCGCTGGAAAAGAGAGCACCGTTCCGGTGGTCGTGAGCAATACCGGCACCGCACCGGCCGAGAACATTCACCTGTCGGCCAACGCGCCGACCGGCTGGAAGATCAGTTTCGAGCCCAAGGCCGTCGAGCGCATTGCGCCCAACCAGCACAAGGAAGTGCAGGCGCTGATCCGTCCGCCGGCCAAAGCCATCGCCGGCGACTATGTCAATACGCTCACCGCCTCCACCCACGGCGAAAACGGCACGGCGAATTTCCGCGTTACCGTGACGACCTCGACCATGTGGGGAGTTGCCGGCGTTGGCATCATCGGTGCCGCGCTCTTGATCATGGTGGGCGCCGTCGTGCGCTTCGGCCGGCGATGAGCATTCCCGTCATCGAGGCCCGCGGCCTCACCAAACGCTATGGCACGGCGACGGCCGTGGACGGCGTTAACTTCAAAGTCGCCGCCGGCGAAATCTTCGGCCTGCTGGGGCCGAACGGCGCCGGCAAGACCACCACCATCCTGATGCTGCTCGGCTTGAGCGACATCAGCTCCGGGGAGGCTCGCGTATTCGGGCATGATCCGATGCGCGAGCCTTTGGCGGTCAAACGTCTGGTCGGCTATCTGCCGGACACGGTCGGCTTCTACGACAATATGACCGCCGCCGATAACCTGCATTACACCGCGCGGCTGATGGGCATGCGCTCAGCCGAGCGCAAGCAAAAGATCGCCGCCGCGCTTGCCC